>Ga0163144_10007110_pt1 | contig 24562 bp, 41 predicted proteins | sample OliLak19BULKMAT1_FD_123175 | JGI IMG/M metagenome (GOLD analysis project Ga0163144, IMG submission 123175) | Freshwater microbial mat bacterial communities from Lake Vanda, McMurdo Dry Valleys, Antarctica - Oligotrophic Lake LV.19.BULKMAT1 | ecosystem: Environmental > Aquatic > Freshwater >...
TGAATAAGGGATAGGAGCCTTGCCGCAAGGCCATACAGGGCAAACATTAAAATAAGTTTTCCAAATATCAGAAAACTTAGTTTGTCCTAGTAAACCAAATTACTTAGGTTTTTTGGAACGGTTCGACTCCCCCATGGGCTATTTTTGATGGTATAACAGGAGATCAGATCGTGACAAGAACAAGATGTGGAAACTGCAACACACTTAGTGTTCAAAAGAAGCTGATCACATACAGTACATTTGTTAAAGATGTTGGTGACTGTAGTAATGTTTCCAATGCTGATCTGTGATACCTGTAAATCTGAATGGATTTCAGGTGAGGGTGATGACCTCATAGAAAAAGAAGCAGAGAAGATAAGGAAGATGAACTATGAAAATTGAATTAATCAAAGAACAGAATTATTTTGGAATTTTGTTCAAAACAGATTCTGGAGAACCAAGGACTCAAATAAATTTTGAGATAACAGAAGCCAGTTCGCTTGTTTCTGAATTGAAAAGAATCGTTGATCAGGTTATTTGTGATCCTGATTTCAATCTTCCTGAACATCCTGAGAATAGTTCTTGGCGAGATGATGGTTCAGAACCGGGTTTGCATTGATTTTTTGCATTATTGGTGAAATGGTATCACAACACGCTTCCAACGTGTAGTCGTCGGTTCGATTCCGACATATTGCATTGCGACGTAGCTTAATGGTTAGAGCACGAAAATAGACTTTTCACCCCCTTGTCCTTGATTGGAATTTTCGAAGGTTTACATCTTTTAGGAAGACGGGATACAGGTTCAAATCCTGTCGTCGCAACTTACATAATTCGGAGCAACAAGATGATTGATGACTGGGAGTGCGGATTTTGTCTTGCATTAAACAAAGATATGGAACATCCTCCAGATCGATGTGAGAGATGCGAGATGGTTCGATGTCATGAATGTGCTACATGGTTGAAGGAAAGAGACGGAAAGAAATCAAAATTTTGTTATGGTTGCGGAACGATTTCTCCTACAACTACGTCTCGTTTTTCTCGAACATCTAGCATCAGTTGTTGCTATGTGGAGAAAGAGTGGCAGCGTCGAAACTTGGGTCATGGTTGCAAGGAGATTTATGCAGTTTCAACTGGTTGGATGAATTCTAAAGACATGAAAACAACTCCTAAAACTACTTGGCTCACAAAAGGCGATGATTATGAACATGCTAGAGATTTGACCGAAGAAGAGATCAAGATCATAAAGGGGTAGAAATGAACAAGGTTGTTTTTCTCATTTTGATGATCAGACTCAGAATTTTGATAGATCCTAAAAGACCGGATAAATTCAGTATTGAAAAGATCTTCAGGAGATTTAAATGAATATTTGGTTTATTGTTTTTTTTGTCGCTTGGTGTATTTGTAGGCAATTTTATTATTCATGCAGTTCGAGGAAAGCATCTGGATGGACTAATAGTTGGCGTAATAGCTGCTGCATTGGTATTTTCTTTTTATGGTGTTTGGCACTTTTTGAGTGAAATTTTTGAAACAGTGTAAGATCTCATCAATCTTATGACACTCGGGATGGTAGTTAGCCGAGTAAAGTAATCTATCCACATTGCGACGTAGCTTAATGGTAGAGCACGAAAATAGACTTTTCACCCACTTGTCCTTAATTGGAATTCTCGAAAGGTTTACATCTATGTTAAAGACGTGGTATAGGTTCAAATCCTGTCGTCGCAGCTTAGCTTGAATTGGCAGGTGGTGTAAAGGCTAACACGCTAAAATATACTTTGACGATTCTTGTCCCCTTGTGGGAATGCAGTTGAGGTCTACATCCACTACTAAAGGAGAGATCTTGGTTCAATTCCAAGCCTGCCGACTTTTAAATCATAACTTTTGCAAAGGAATAGCAAATGCTTGGACATAATCCGATTGTTTTGAGTCGTCTTAAAAACATCAAAAGCACACTTGAGGCATCTGTTGAATGGATTGATGTTGTTATTGATGATCCAGAGAATGATAGAGATTTTTCAATTTCAAAAACGATGGTGGACGACGCTTTTAAGATGTTGTGTCAGATATCTAAATTGGAAACCAAGTTGGATAAATAATTGTATGAGAAATTTCATTACAATTATTGTTATTTTGGCAACATTTGGTTGCTCAGAAAAAAATCCAACAGATGTTGGACAAATTCAGACAATTGATTCAGAGCAGTTTGTTTTTCGAGTCAAGTTGGATGACGAAATTTCAATAAGACTTTTGATCCTTAAACACGCTCCTGACGACATTGCTAATAAAGACGGAGAGTTTGCACTCAGGGCTGCAAATGTGGGTTCAACAAGAGGTCTGAATATTAAAAACATAGGTAATTTCCACGTTGACAAGGAAGGTAAAACTTATGATGTTGCGTGGTCAAGAGCTTATGGATATAATGATCTTGACGGACTGAAACAATTTATAAGTGAGAAAGCCAAAGTCGGAGCGGTTTATGGCGACACATTGATGGTTTACACAATTGGCCATGGAAGTGGAGATGGAAGTTTAATGTTGCTCGGTCATCGTAAGAACTTAATGAAAGTTCTTGCAGAAGTTGCTGAAGAAAATGACCAGAAATTGTTTTGGTGGCAATTAAGTTGTCATGCAGCAGCGAGCTTGCCTTCAATTTCTACGTTGACTGATTCACAAAAGCCATTGTTTTCAATGACGGCTTCATCTCCGGCAAATGAGGTGAGTTATTTTAACACTCAGGCTCAATTGATGCAGAAAATGTTTGTATCATTATCTGAAAAAGATGCAGATATTGATCCAAATCGAGATGGAGAAGTGGCTGCTGAAGAATTGAAAAACTTCATGGTAAGAAACTATGGAGAAAAACGTGGGTCGTTGATGTATGCAGATGATCCACAACAAGTGATCTTTGGATTGGGAGGAGGATTGGCAAATAAAATTCCAGTCGTCGATAAGAATAATTCACAAGGAGATTATCCTAAGAATTATATTCCATTTCCAAAAAAATAATTCGGGACATGAGCACACTTACGAGCGTAAGCGAATCTGACTCATAAGGTCGGGAGTACAGGCTCACAACAAACAGAAGATGAACGTGAGAGACAGTATGGACAAATGGCTCGTTGGCATGTCTGGTGATTGCGGCTGCCTGTTAAGCAGTTGAGGAAGGATCGTAACCTTCACGGGCCTCTTTAGCTTTATGGCGAAAATTCCGGGAGATAATCCTTGACGGCAAACGCACCAGCCTAAGCTGGGTTCCTATAAACGGAACAATTATGGGTTCGAATCCCATTGAAGCTATTACGAACGGCTCTCGCAAGAGAGATTCTGTAACAATTTCTAGTTACGGAAATGCAGACGTGACTATCTGTAATAATGGTAGTTCATACAAGATTGCCTTAAGGGATTACAACCTCCACTTAGATTTAAACACGGGGGTTTAGCATTGTTGGAATGCGTCAGCAGTGAAAAGCTGGAGAAGTGGGTTCGACTCCCATACTAAATGATCTCTTTAAATTTTTCCTTTGTGCTTCGTTCGTAAACGCCATCGTAGTGTTAAGGTAGCACTCTTCGCTCTTAACGAAGATAGTTTTGGTTCAAGTCCAAACGCTGGCACTTCCCCGATTTTAACGGGTTAGTGAAGGTTCAAGTCCTTCTGGGGCACTTATGGTTTCGAAGCTTTGATGGTGAAGCAATCCGCTTTTAACGGATAGAGGAGGGTTCGATTCCCTACGGGACCACTAAATTTAGAGGTATTGATGAATAAACAAAATGATGGTACAATTGTTGGAATCTGTGTCGTTGCATCGCTGATTGTAGGATCGGTGTTCACAGTTTTCAAATTTCTTCAAAAGCCAAAAAAATGAAAACAAAACTTTTAAAAAATCCGATTGGTTGCATCAAAACACAAAATCAAGCTAGAGAATTAGTTCAAAATATGAGGAATATTTGGGACGACATGTCAAAAAATGCAGGATTACATTGTCCTCCTGAGTTAAACAAAGAGGTCGATCTTGAAAGTGCCAACAATTTTTTTCAACTTGCTATGTTTGTTGGAATGACTGCATTGTTAGATGAAGGAGCAGGTAAAGTTGAAATCAATGGCATGGAAGAAGATTGAAAATGTTTCCGTTAAAAAATTATGTGATGTCTAAAGCGAAAACTCCCGGAGCATTTGGGTGCATCAGAAAGTATGATATCCATACTGGCGTTGACATCTACACAACTGAAGGTGCTGAGGTTTTCGCTATTGAAGACGGAAAAGTGTTAAAAGTTGATATATTTACTGGTCCAAAAATTGGATTGGGCTGGTGGAATGAAACTTGGGCTGTTATGATTGAGGGAGAGTCTGGCGTCATTAACTATGGTGAAATCAAGCCTAGTTGTGTTATCGGACAAGAAATTAAAGCTGGAGATATAATTGGGATAGTAATCCCTGTTTTATCTCCAGATAAGATTCGGTTAGATATTCACGGTCACAGTTGTTCAATGTTACATGTTGAACTTTACAGACATGGATTTAAAGATTTTGCAATTTGGGATCATGAACAACCGCAACCAGTAGGTTTATTAGATCCAACAGAATTGTTAGTCATGCACATGGATGATGTATCAGTTACTAACGAAGAAGTAAATGTGGAGAGGCGGCATAGAGAAGTATCGTAGTAGTGCTGGGCAGAACCAACAAAACATGTTTTGTTGGTTCCAAACGATTAACTCCAAATTTTTTGTCGGTAAATCCGACAAAAAATTTGGAGTTTAAATTTTTCAGTTCACAGGCTTTTAGTATAACTTATGGGGTGCCATTAGTCAGACCTTCACGTATCAATCCAATGGAAGGATCATCGAAGAACCATGCATGATCTATTTAGTCATGTATCATGGATGATGCGAAGAGATATTGCCCCATAGTGTAACGGTAGCACAAAACACTTTGACTGTTTTAGTCCATGTTCGAATCTTGGTGGGGCAATTTTTTGTAATGAAAAAAATTTTTTACCCGATAGTATAATGGAAGCACGACTGCCTCTGACGCAGTAAGTCTAGGTTCGAATCCTAGTTGGGTAACTAGAAAGAGAGAAAATCATGTCTGATGAAATTTTGATTCGAGTTAAAGCTAAATACGAAACTGATTACGATGGAAGTGTCAGCGGAACAGAATTAACTCAAGAAACTGTGACATTTGATCAGTTGTTAAAAGAGCAGTCAGACTACACGCTCAAGTGTAGTGGCTATATGTTGGTTGATGCCAAGAATAACAAGATTGATCAAAAAACAGCCGATTTATTGCGAAGTCATGGTTGGATTCATGCTGACACAGCCAAAAGTCGTGAGGAACGTAAAGTTGTCGAACAGGAATACTATTTGCTGGATGAAGAAGGCAAGAATAGTTATTATTATAACCCAAAGTTCGCCAAGGTAGACATAGATAATCTTACAGAAGACCAGTTGAAGAAATTGGCTAAATCTGGTAAGATTGTTCAAGTGGTGGGACCAAAGAGTGTTTTGCCTGCAACTCAATACAAGAAGTTGCAAGCGAAGAGACAGAAACTTGAAGATCAAAAATTGACATCTAAGTTGGCTGCCGATAAAAAGGCACAAAGAAAGAAGTTGGCTGAAATTTCAGCAGCTAAAAAGCTATTGGAAGAAGCTGGAGAACTTTCATGAAAAAATTTGTCATATGTATCAAGATCATCGTGTGTGTGTCGAGTTTTTATATTGGCTGGATTTTTTTTGATATTGTTAAGGACAATGTCCGTGAAGAGATCAGACAAGAGATCCGTGAAGAAATGCGAAAGTTTGATAAAGAAATCGTTCCCGTAATGAACTGCGGTAATAACTGGTGGAACTGCAAGACCACAATTATGGCGTTGTGACTGAGAGGTCGAAAGTGCCAGACTGCAAATCTGGAGGAAGAAATTCCCACGTGGGTTCGAATCCCACTGACGCCTTTTGAATTGGGGAATTGGTGTAATGGAGGCATAACTCTCTTCTAAAGAGTTGGAGTAAGTTCGATTCTTACATTCCCTATTGTTTTAAATGATTTTTTAGTTCGTGATCAAATTCACAATGACAATTGATAACATTTGATTTAAAAACTCGTTTATCGTCAAATATAGCCCATTGGTCCAATGGTAAGGCGATACCTCGACATGGTATAAAAGCAGGTTCGATTCCTGCATGGGCTACCAATGTTTGTTGTATTGATTCTTTCTATTTTCTTGTTTACACGTTTTAACAAAACAACAGTTGGCCACACTCTGAAGGATTATGAAATGACGACTGTACAAACTGAAAATGGCACACAAGTGTGTTTTGTTAATACACATCAACAACCTGTTAAAATTGAAAGACAAGGATATTTCAGTTATTCGAAGTCTGACAAGAAAGAGCATGTGTTTGAGTTGTGTAAAGTGTTTTACCCACATCCTGACGCACCAGAACATTCTTATGTTTATGTCCTTCAATTTGTAGAGTGTGAAATTCCGATTGGAATTGGTCCAAGCATAGAATTTGTTGAAAAATCAATGAAGGGATTCGGGTCTGTCGTTTCTTTGAATCATCCTGTTGATCAAAAAAATGAAGCAGGAGAGTTATAAATAAGAAAAATCTTATTCAGGTGAAGTGATGTGTCTTACTTTCAAAATGTTTGTTATTCAAAAAGAAGCTTTGGAAGATTCATTAAGCGTTTTAGGGCATGAATCTTGGTATACATTCGCTCGCAGTGGCGGACCCGGTGGACAAAATGTTAATAAAACATCGAGTAAAGCTATTTTGTGGTGGGACATGGCTCATTCTAAAGTTTGGAATGGAGATGTGGATTCGATTGCTCGTTTTCAGCATATGTTTGGCAATAAAATAAATAAAGAAGGTTTATTGGTTTTGGCATGTCAAAATCATCGTGATCAACTGTCAAACAAAATGGAATGTATGGAGAAGTTAAAGGCGATGGTGCAACAGGCTCTAACGCCGCCTCCAGAGCGTATCATCACTAATCCAACATTTGGCAGTAATGAACGTAGAGTGTCTGACAAAATGGCTAATAAAAGAACAAAAGAACGGCGTAATTTCACGCCGGATTTTGAATAACCGCTGAGCGGTTAGATAGGAGTTTATCATGAGGGTGATTGTAAAAGCATCTAATGAAGATTCCTTTTCTATTCTTCTAAGAAAAATCAAGGGTCTTGCTCTTGAAATATGCAAAGAGAACAAGAAATGGAATTCTGTAATTATTAAAGTTCCGCAAGTCAAATCGAATATTTTGTATGAACTTTTGGAAATTGGCGGCACAATTGAAAGGGACATAAGAAACGATCTCGACTAATATTTGAGTCCAAAAGATTTGGGCATCCATCATTTGTTCATTGCTTTGCTTTAATGCTTCATGTATGATAGTTCGAGACTTTACGATAATGCGATGATTAACGAAAGAGCGAACGATGAAGGCAGGGCAAACGGAACATATTGGCGACGGTGCTTATTTACACTTCGATGGCTGCGGATTTGAATTACGAGCCAATCATCACGAGACGCCAACTGATCGAGTGTACATAGACTGTTCTTGCGTGCCGACGCTTCAACGGTTGATTCGTGAAACAATTGAAGAAGCCAGCAAAAAACAAAAAAACAATAAGTGAAAGCTTGCAAAAATCGTAGCAGACGATAAGATCTGCGGCAGCGGAGCGGTGACTGTACAATTTTTGTATTTCAGTTCAAAAAGGATGAATTCGATGTCGAGGATGTTCAAGTTGTACTGTTTAGTTGCAATTGCAACTCTTGTTGGTCATTATGGTCTGAATACTCAGCGGTATATGTTTTATGCTGATTTCCTTTTGAAGGCAGCGGACCAGAAAGAGAAGATTCAGGATGATCAGGTCCGTGAATTGGTCTCTAGTTTGCAACAGGCAAATCAGAGGAATGAATCCATGAAGACAGAGGGATATGTTGCTGGCGCTATGGATGTGATTGATCGTCCAGATCATTATTCTACGATTTGGCATGAAGGTTATAATCGTGGTTCAGCGGTTCAGCAAGATGTGATGAATGTAAGTCTTAAATTGAAATCACCACCGGTTGAAGAAGCACCGGCACCAGTTGAAGAAGCAGAATCAAAGTAGTGGCTCAAAAACACAGCTTTTGTTCTTGCAAAAGCTGTGTTTTAGTTTCTTGAGGCAAGTAATGAAACTCTCAAATATCCAAAAGGCAAGTAATGAAACTCTCAAATATCCAAAAGGACGCAATCAATCTCTTGTTGCGGTCTAAAGACATTGGAGAAGGGTGGCGGCAATGTGCTCCAAAGATCTATGCGATCATTGCGGCGGAAATTCCAGATGATTTGCTGGAAATGGACGATAAATTGTTTCGATTACGGCTGACACAAGAAGGTAAAGCTGTAGCTAAGTGGATTTGTTAAACACTGAACTTTACAAACATGGAGGATTAAGAATGGTGGAACAAAAAGTCAAAGAAGCAATTTGCGAATGTTTGGGAGTCGAGATCGATTCTATTAAAGATAATTCAGTCAAATTGCTGAAGCTCGGTGCAGATTCATTAGATTTTCTTGACCTTGAATTCCGTCTTGAAAAAACGTTTAACATCAAATTGTTGGACATGATTGTTGATGAAAACATGACAGTTCAAAATGTGATTGATGTCATGGAGTCTAAGGTGCTGTTGACGTAATTAAGTAAATTTGGGACTATACCTTAAAGGTAAAGGACTCTGCTCATAACGGATGAAATGCAGGTTCGAATCCTGCTGGTCCCATATTTTAAATTGCCTGTTGATCTGTTGGAGATCACTAAAGAGTTCGATTCTCTTGATGGGCTATTCTTTTTTAGATGAGAAAACGACGACAAGCTAGCGGTTGATCGTTTATCATTTTGATTAAGAACGCATTATTTATTGTTACGATTGTGAGAAAGGTTGTCTATTTGCGGAAGCCATAGATGATTGTTCTGTGAGCAATTGATTTCGATAATGTATGTGAGAGCACACTTAAACGTAATTAAAGATAAGTCAGATTCATTGTGTAAAAGTAGCACGCCTGATTCAAACTAGGAGGAACTGGAGCATTACCAGTTGATAAAAAATCTGACAATCTTAAAGAAACGAGAAAGTGTGTGCTGTTTTGCACACAGCAAAATGAAAACTGCCCCGTGTCAGGCGAATAAATGACATAGTGTGTAGCTCAATGGTAGAGCGTCTCTCATATAAAGAGAAAGTTGTCGGTTCGACCCCGATCATACATCCATCGCTTGTGGGAAATAAAACGAGCAAAAAACTATCAAGCACGGCACAAGAATATGCCGTGCTTGATTTTTTGACTTATAAATAAATTGATGCTAGGATTGGCACATGGACCCGATTGAGATTTTTTAATTTTGCTATTACATGGATATCTGCGGCGGTCATAAAAATGATATTTGGAGATATTGTGGCCATGCTGATGTGAATGGAAGTTTGAACATTGGACGAAAAGTAATCCCTGAGTTCTTAGGAATAGGGGATAGGAGCCTTGCCGCAAGGCCAGTAGTGATTAATCCATTGAAAGCCTAACGGAGAAGGTTAGGTGGTTAATTGCTAAAACGAAAAAATTTGCATAATGAGAATTAAGTAGATTTTTTAGAACGGTGATTGGCAAGATCCAAATCGACCAAAACTTTTATGCCATTATTGTGCCGAAGATCACAATAAATATTGGGATGATATGTGGCAGGAATATTATAGTGGCTTACTGTAATGGATTAAGGTGGCTCAATGAGTAGTTTTGGAGAAAGACTAATAAAAGGACTTGAAAGGCTTTTAAATGACTTAAAAGACGGCAAGCCGATGTCGGTTACTGAGATTCAAAGAATTGATACTCCAGATGGACCAATGCACATTCGCAGAAAGATAATATATCATGAACGAAACATTGACACAGGAACTACAAACGAAGCACCCGACATTCTTCCGTAATTTATATGGAGATCCGACTAAAACAAGTTTTAGTTGTGGCATTGAATGCAACGATGGTTGGTTCGATTTGTTATCTAAATTATGTGACGATATTGCGGTTCTTAATCCGCCAGATGATTTTTGCTTTGCACAGATCAAAGAGAAGTTTGGTGGATTGAGGGTTTATATCGACAACGGAACAGATGCCATTTATGACATTTTAGATGAAGCAGAGAAGAAATCTTATGAGATTTGCGAATCTTGTGGAACTCGTGACGAAGTAACATCTGAGGGGTCGTGGGTCAAGACATTATGTGCAACTTGCAGGAGCAGAAGGTAATGTCCAGATTCCTGTTAGGGATTCGTTGTGTATTGCTTGGAATGGTTCTTAATGCTATATTTGTTAGGATTGACCATCCAGAGATAAAAGGGATGCAATTATGATTGCAGTTGCAATTGTAATTTCGCTCTTCGAGAGCCTCTGCAAAATCCAGAGGCTCCTTATGCGTTCAACGAGTTAAATGCTCGTTTAACGCTCTTTTTTTGAAAGATATCATGGAAAATTTTTGGTCAATTATAAGTGGTTGGGACAACTTTTGGCAATTTATATTCTTCTTGATCGTTTTAGGTGGATTTGCTAAAATAATTCGTCGTATTGCTTACTATATTTCAGTGGCGATTCGAGGATGGCCTCCAGAACATTTAAATCAAGAAATCGAGGAAGAAGATGGCTAAAGGAAATAACTCTCAGAAAAAAGACACAAAAAATAAAAAGACTAAAGGAGTTGTGGCTCCAAAGACTCCTAAGAAGTAAACTTTCCAAAATATGAATTAGCTTCGCTAATTATGGAATTGTTTTTTCGTTGGCACAATAGTACAAGGAAGTAAAAATGCCTCACAGACATCTTTGCACGGTTCTTGAAGAAATGAGAACTTGTTGTAAGACTATGAATTTTTCTTATTTACTGGGACTCATTGAAGAGGCTCAAGTAATGGGAGAACGCATGGAAGCAGGACTTGGAGAAAAATCTGATTATAAAAGTTGGCATGAGAAATCCAAAAAAGAAGAAGCTGAGTACAGGCGGTTGCTCGTAGAAACTAACAAACTTCGTGTAAAGAAAGGTGAACCCAAAAAAGAGGTTTCACGGTATTAAAATGAATTGGCAGTTTCATATCCAAAATTTAAAAAATGGCAATAACGTTTCTTTTAGACCTAAAGGAAATTCTATGCAGCCAAAAATCGAGAGTGGAAATCTCGTGACTGTCTCTCCAGATACATCATCTTTATCAGAGGGCGATATCGTTTTCTGTAAGGTAAAGGGAAATCATTATGTGCATCTGGTAAAGTCAGAAAAAATCGAAGGAGACAAGAAGATGCTCTTGATTGGCAACAATAAAGGTGGTATAAACGGTTGGGTGAGCCAAAATTCAATCTTCGGCAAAGTAATCGAGATTTCTTCTTAAATTACAGGAGCGGCAAGGATGCCATCAAAGACACTCGTAATTGTTGATATGCAACCAGTTTTCATGGCTTCAAGAAACCCTGAAACCCTAATTGCTGTAGCCAATGAAATTATAACAGCAAAGACGAACAATCATGCTGTAATTTTGGTAGAGTATAATTCATCTGGCAAAACGTATTCTGGCTTTCAAGCTTTGTTAAAAAATTATCCTCATAAGTCAAAAATCACGAAAAAAGGTGATGACGGCAGCAAAGAGGTAATTCGAGCACTCAATCGCCGAAATTTTCCGATGCAAACTTTGCGAGTCTGCGGCGTCAATACAGATTGTTGTGTTTATTCAACAGTCTATGGATTACTTGGGGTGCTCAGTAAGACCCGAATTGAGATCGTTAAAAAAGCTTGCAATAGCGTCACCATTGATCTTAATTGGAATGATTTTAAACATCCGAATCTGAGGTTAGTGTGAGCGAACAAACAAAACAAGTTATTGTAATGCGTAATGATTTGAATATGCGAAAAGGAAAGATGATAGCACAAGGCTGTCACGCATCCATGTCATTTCTTTCTCGAAGAGTGTTTCAAAAACATGATGGAGACCCATATTTTTCAAACGCAGAAGTAGAATGGTTTGAAAGTAGTTACGCTAAGGTTTGTGTGCGTGTAAATAGCGAAGATGAGCTTATGGAAATTCACAATAAAGCCAAAGAAGCAGGGCTTGAGGTTCATTTGATAACTGATAGTGGCAAGACTGAATTTCATGGCGTTCCAACACTGACATGTCTTGCTATTGGTCCAGATTATTCTTCTAAGATCGATCAAATCACTGGACAATTACAATTGTTGTAGGTATCATATGGATGAATTTCTAAATTTTTCAGCATCCAAGCATAAGGTGTGACCTTCTGCTTGGATGCTGAAAAATTTTGGATTGGAAACATGAATTACTATAATTGGAAAAAAAATAGATTAAGCACAATTGTTGGAACAGTAGCGTTTTTTTGTTTTTGTTTTTGCTTGCGTGCTTTGTGTTGTTGGTTTGTATCGTTTGGCAATAATCGATCAGACTCGAAATTCTTTGAATGATTTGTCAAAAAAAAGTTGCTGACAATGATAAAAAAGTATTGATGGATTGGGCTTCTGGAAACATCAAAGATCAATGGGGCAATACTTTCGTATTAGACTCTAATGGAAACGAAGTCAAATTTATGTCGAAAGGTCCAGATGGAATCTTGAAAAGCAAGGATGACATTTTTGGCAATTCTTGGGTCAAAGCCAAGATAATCTATCATCCTGTTGTAATTGAAAATGAGTGGTTTGTCTAGTAGACATAATATCGAGAATCAAATATGCAGTTTAAGTAATATTTTAAATGAGGGATTGGTTAAATGAGGGATTGGTAAAATGAAAACAGTATTGATAACTGGCGGAACGGGAACGATTGGCAAAGAGTTTGTTAGAAGAACATTTGGAAGTTACAATTTTTGCATTTTAGGACATAGCGAAAATCGATTGTTGGAATTCAATAATGAGTTTCCATCGGTTCCATCATTCATTTGTCCAATAGAAGACGCAGAGTCATTATTCACAATTTTTGGCAAAGTTTCCCCTGACATCGTCATACATGCTGCTGCTGTCAAACATGTTGATTTAGCAGAAAAACAACCAATTGTGGCAACTAAAACGAATGTGATTGGAAGCTTGAATGTGATTGCAGCCAGTAAACGGTTTAATGTGCCTGTTACGATAGCAATTAGCACTGACAAGGCGTCTAATCCTAATTCGACATACGGATACACAAAACTTATGATGGAAAAATGTTTTCTGGAAGAAGATTCTGAGAACAGTTTTGCTGTATGTAGATTTGGAAATGTTGCAGGGAGTGCTGGATCTGTTATTCCGATTTGGAAAGATCAGTCGGCAAAAGGCGTGCCAATCAATATTACTGACGAGAAAATGAAAAGATTCATGTTTACTGCCAAAGAAGCAGTTGATTTGATTAAAAAAGCGATTGAGATGTGTGAGGCTGGTGATCGAGGTTTCATTCTTAGTAAATTAATGAAATCAGCAAGTATCATTGATCTTGCTAGATGTATTTCGTCAAAAATAAACATCATTGGGATTCGCCAAGGAGAAAAAATAAACGAGTCTCTGTTGAACGAACAAGAATCTAAACGGTCTGCTGTTGTTGGGCAGTTCGTGCGTGTTGGAAAAGAAATAGTATCTGAACACGCCAGTGCGTATACAACCGAAAATTCTGAGCGTATGTCGCAAGAGGAGTTGATGAATTTGATTAAAGATACTATTTTATAGCATGAAGAAGATGAAAATAGATGAAGTGCAAGGATCTTTTTTAATTGAGGGAGATCGGTACGCAGATGACAGAGGTTGGTTTCAAGAGGTTTATTCAACAGCTAAAGAATATCCTCATTTGATAGGCAGGGATCGTCAAGTTAATATGTCTTGTTCTAAAAAAGGAGTTGTTCGTGGTATGCACGTGGCTCCTTTTGCAAAGTTATGCACTTGTGTTCGTGGTCGTATTTATGATGTTGTTGCAGACATGCGTGAAAACTCTCCGACTTATTTAAAGTGGTTTGGAGTGTGGCTGGATGATCAGAACAGAAAACAACTGTTTGTCCCTGCTGGTTGTGCTCATGGTTTCTTTTCTGGAGAAGAAGATTCTTTGTTTATGTATCTTCAAGACGGAACGTACAATGCTATTGTCGAAAAACAAATCAATTGGAGAGACCCAAAAATTGGCATTGTATGGCCTCCGTCTCAAGAGTATATTCTTTCAGAAAAAGATAAATACACGGAGATGATATGAAAATAGCAATTGGAAGTGATCATAGAGGATTGAAACTTAAAGAAGAGGCTGTAAGCTACTTACAAATGTGGGGATTTGAGGTAGTTGACTTTGGAACAGAAAATAACGAAGAATGTGATTATCCAAAGTACGCTTATTTAGTAAGCAATGCAGTGGTCAAAGGAGAGGTTGATTTTGGTGTTCTTATTTGCGGCACAGGCATTGGAATGTCTATTGCAGCCAACAAAGTCAAAGGCATTCGAGCGGCTCGTTGTGTGGATTGGCAGGATGCCAAGGTTTGCAGAGAACATGGAAATGCAAATGTTCTTTGTATGGCTGATGATGCAGATGTTTCTTTAATGATGGAAACATGGCTTGCCGCAGAATTCGAAGGCGGAAAACATGCTCGTCGAATTAATCAAATCACAGCAATTGAAGATCATGCTTCTTAGGAGAAGACAAGTGTTGGAAGAATTTAAAGGGTGTTTGGTTCGTAAGAAATCAGGGAACAACAATACACTTCAACCTAAACCGTTTAAGTCTGGTAATAAACACAATACTGTAAAAAATGTTGTAATTCATCCAATTTTGGGCGTTCCAGCATTTTCATTTTTTGAAGATGATTCTATAGTTGAATGTAGTCGCTGCATCGCTAAATAGAAAACATCCAAATATGATTAACATATCAACCCTAGCCGAAGAAGATGTTGGCAGAAATGTTATCTATCACAGAGAATTTTGTGAAAAAGAAGTTGGAAAACTGTCATCTTGGAATCATAAATTTGTTTTTGTTAGGTTTAAAGGTCCAACTGGAGAATCTTGCGAGCCAGAAGACGTGAGTTTTGAGCTTGAGTTTCAATAAAATTTGGGGTGTTATTTAATGTTCAAGGAAGAGTTGATTATCATTCGTCATGCAAGAAGTAAGTATAACCTCAGATTATCGGAATGTCCCGATGATGGAATTTCTGAGTTTGGCGAAAAACAATCTCGCAATGTAGGTTCTTTTTTAGGCAAAGAAGTCAACCTAGAAGATCATAAATTTCATACCAGTCCATTTCTCAGATGTTTGCAAACATCTGACATCATTTCTTCTCTTTGTGGAATGCAGCCAATTGTTATGCCGCAATTGAGAGAATATCTCAATCATGGTGGCGTAAAAGCCGAAGTTATAAATCGCAAGGGTATGTTTCCCAGAATGAATTGGGGAGTTTATCCAGACGAAGGCGAGATTTATGACCAAGAATTTAATGAAGTTTTCATGCACAGGATGTATGAGGCTCATTCTATTTTGCCAGAAAAGTCAATTGTATGTACACATGGTTTGCCAGCATTAGCATTGTTGCATGTAGCTTCAACAAATACTAGAAGTGTTCCAATCTGGGATCATTCTATTGATAATTGCAGCATTACAATTATTCGCAAGGGACGTGTGATTTGGCATGGACGTAATTTATATCATGAATATGAATATGATTCAAAATCGTATCATCCGTGTTGGGATGGAGTTGTGAAAAATGCCTGAAACACAAATGGCAATGTCCCCTCCAAGAAATGGAGGCAAAGCAGCGATTGCTTCTGATTTTCCAGATTATATTCAGGAAATTGGAGATCGTATTGCTAATTTGACCATCAGAGAAGCGTCTAAATTGTCTGACTATCTTGCCACCAATGGCATCAACTGGAAGTTATAATGTGAGTTAAAAACGGCGTCTCAATAGAGTTAAACAAAATCATCGTGAACATTTGGTTTGCGGATTACGCCATTGATGAATCTGTTCTTTTCATTAAACATACATCTCAAACAGTTCTTTGCGTCAAACTGATCAAAGAACTGTTTTTTTGTTTGTCCATTCCAAAGATCCATGAAACTTTGATCTTTGATTGATCCGACAAGTCCACGTTCATTATAAGCATTCACGCAACATGTATAGACGTTTTGGTCTCCGCCAATGTAAGTCGTCATATTCATATATGGGCAGAACGAATAATCAGGACTTCCAAGTTCCAAATCGCTATATCTTGATTTGAAGTTATTGAACACTTTGAATTTGTTGTCGGACAAAGCAACGCTCATTGAGATTTGATCGTCAATCTCTGAGCAGATGTCTTCAAAGTAATTGTGTCCATCATTTTGAAACATTGCTGAGATTCTTACGTTATCTACTCCCCATTCTTTAAATTGCTTACAACCATCATAGATTTCTTTATAGTTGTCTTTTGTGACAACAAATCCAATTCCAACAACAGTTTTACGATCTGGGATGCTTGTTAAGAATCTCACATTATTAGCAACTATGTCAAATTCAGCCGCTGGAACGTCTCTAATTCTAGCGTAACTCTCTGCTGTTCCACAATCTACGGATATTCTGAGCCATGCTGATTGAGACAGTAAATTGGCTCTTTTTTGATTCATGAGCAGTCCATTAGTAACAACAGCCAGATTGATGTTTCTATCAAAGATAGCTTTGCAAAAATCATTGAATTGAGGATGAACTGTTGGCTCGCCGCCGCCAGTGATCTGTACCGCTTTAACTTCCATTGCAACAAAATCTTCGACGAGTTCTTCCAATTTTTTCCAAGGGATCATTCTTCGTGGATTGTTGTTGACTTCGCCGTTTTCTAAAATCTTGAATAATTGATTGCTGCTATAGTCCTTCATTCTGTAACTACAAAATTTGCAATTCTGATTACAGTAATCTGATATAATCACTTGTACATGTACTGGATATGGTTGTTTCCCTTCTCTCAGAATGGTTAACCGGTCTGTATGAAACAAAGCTTTGTCGCTGCTGTATTCTCCCATTTATTGCCTTCATGTAAATTTGTTCGTAGAACTCAATAATTTTTTCTGCATTGTAATTGTCGAGCATCCATTCTCTATTCTTGATTCCCAATTCTTTTGCTAAAGACTTGTTTTCTATTAAATTGCATAAATGTTGAACAACATCATCGACAAGCCTTACATTCATAATAGGAGGAATTGAGCCAAAAATTTTTTTATATTCATGTTTTGTTTTTCCGTCCATTCGGCAAATTACAGATGTTGCTTGAGCCATAGACTCCCACGTCGCCATTCCGCAGTATCCATGCGTGATTGTGTCATAACAGACATCAATATGACTTTTTAACATTAGGTGGTTCAAAACAGACATTTTAATATTTCCAGAGATAGACCACTCCATAAAATCATGAATTTTATGGTCAAATAAAGATTGATCCATGCCATTAATTATATCGACTAATTGAATAGTGCCTTTTCCAGATAGGCAATTATGGTGACACATGAGTTTAAGTTTTTTGTTGTTTCTGAATATTGGATTGTAATAGTTTTCAAAAGTAATATTTAATCCATTGGTGATTGGCACAAAATTTGGAATCCATTTTGCAAGATTGTGTCCCGGAACACATGTATAAACATCGACTCCTTGTTCTTTCCAAAATTTCATTTTTTTAATGTCCCATTGTTTGTTTCCAGCGTGTAAGTGAATTACAAATTTTTTGTTTTTTATTAATCTAAACAAATCTAAATTAAAATCTGGGTATTCGTTGTTAATGTGAATTATGTCGCATTCTATTAGAACGTCTAAAGCTTCTTTAGTTAGTGATTTATTCTTGTCATACAATTTTATATCTGTTCCAATTGTTGTATGTGTGCAATCTCCTAATATGTGACGCATTGCAAAGTCATCGATTAGATCATTCAATCCATTAAAAAGAAGCCATCCAACTGAGTCTGCGTCAATATTCGGACACAGATAAGCTATTTTGTATTTTGCTTGTTGCCAGCGTGCTTTAGCTTTTACTACAGATACTGAAGACCATTTAGTTGGCACGCTTATACGATTTGTCGTGTTGTTTTTGTGATTTCTCCAATATCCAAGATACTTTGGAACTTTAATGAAGTCGCCTATTCCAGAAAGCATCAAGTGCATGTAGTAATCTTCGCAGACATCCTCGCAATATTCACCAGCTTTATCTTTAGCAGATTTTCTAAACAACCAACACGGTCCAAGATTGCATCTTATTTGTAGTCTTTTTTTGTTGTACTCAGGAGATTCTTTTAGTTCTTTTTGAATAACTTTCAATTCATCACAATAGCACCAATTGCTGTAAGCTAATATTTTGTCTGGATTTTCGTCTAATGCTTTTTTTAATTCGCTCAAAAAATTATGATTCACCCATGAATCTGCCGATACCCAAGTTAAAAGATCAGATTTGCACAATTTGAAGCCAGCGTTCAATGTTTTCCCAATTCCGCCGTGATCTTTCAAAACATATTTAAATCTATCGTCATTTTCAATGAATTTTTCTATTATATTTTTAGAGTTATCTGTAGATCCATCATCAATGATTATTACTTCAAAATTATTAAAGTCTTGATTTTTTAGTGAAACTAAACATTCTGTGACTCTGTTTTCTTCGTTCCAGACTGGAACAACTATGCTTATTTCGGTATTATGAGACATGAGGTTATTTATGAATCCGGCAGAAAATTGGTCAAAATCTTTGCGTCTTCTTCGTAATGGAGATCCAGATGGATGGCCGCAACATGAATATATTAGAACTGCTCGTTGGGATGCAAAAAATATATTTGAGGCAACTCCTAGTTTTGGAAAGCCAATTTGGAGAGGAGAAAATGGAAAAGTTTTGATAAATGCGGATTTTGGCATGGGCGATACCATTCATTTTTATAGGTTTTTAGAATTAATTCCTGAAAAAATTTTAAGGTGCGATTCAAACTTTGCTTGTTTGTTTGATGTTGAGACTTGTTCTCATGATTCTAAAATCCCTGATTGCGACTATGTCATTCACATGATGGCTCTTCCTCGTATTCTTGGGTTAACTGAATTTTCTGGCAAACCATATTTGAAACCAAAGCCGCCAGCTTCTAAATTGACATCAGTTTTGGACCAAATAAAACTCAAAAAAATTGGAGTATGTTGGGCGGGAAATCCCGGAAATCCAAGAGATCAAAAAAGAAGTTTGCCTGTTGAATGTATTGGAAGATTAAAGTCAGCGGTGCCGATGTTTCATTTTGTGAAACATCTTTCGTGTCCAGAGGGATTTATGGACTTCAGAGGCTATATGCGAGACTGGAATCAAACTGCACATTTGTTGAGCAAAATGGATTTGATTATTTCCGTCGATACTGCTGTAGCACATTTGGCTGGTGCGATGGGAATTCCAACTTGGCTTTTACTCCCAAATGATCCTGACTGGAGATGGGGTGATTTAGGCACAAAAACTCATTGGTACGATTCGGTTACAATTTTTAGACAAAAAGATTCAGGGTGGGATTCTCTTGTGGAAGAAGTCGCCGTATTGCTTGACAATCAGTTTTGAATGTGTAAAATTTCGAACATGACGAATGCAGAAGGGATTTCATCAAAGATGTTCTAAGGTAGCTGACAGCCGGAAACGGTTTAGGTGAAAGCTCAAAGTTTTCTCAGAAAACTTTGAGAAGTGCCGAACAGAACAAATCAGAGTCATGGCGTGTGGGAGAGTTCATATCGAACTTGTTACAACCACTGGGAGACAAAGATTTTTGTGTGGCAGCAATAACATGACAGCTAAGGTGTGTCTTAGTTGGTATGGTATTCTCTTCATTAACTTGTCGTCATTGGAAGGACGGGAAATTCCCGTCCTTCCTTTTTAACTCTCAAGAAGTTCTTAGATAATAGTTCTTGAAAACATAGAAAATTATTCCTACGCAAGTTTTTGGGCAACAGGGACTATAGACTCCTGTCCTGCTTCACGCCAATAGAAACCAGTTCTATTTTTATGAAGCAAACGCTCCTTAGTACCAATTGGTCTAAGGTTCGCAGCAATGTTCCGAGCAGCGTTTAAGTCGGCATTCAACACATGATTGCATTGCTTGCACTTGAACTCCTGTCCTTTACGATTGCTACGACGCACCCAACCGCAAGAGCTACAACGCTGAGAGGTGTAAGTAGGACAAACATATTCAACTTGGACACCAAGCATCTCACATTTTTGTTCTAATTTACCTTTGATCTCTGTGTAAGTCCAACGGTTTAAAAATTTACTTGTTCGCTTTCCGAACCTTACATTTTTAATATTTTCTAACTTCAAAGTTTCAACATTACTCAAGTTCAATTGGTTGATATTCCAATTGATGAAATTTGTTCTTTGTCGTTGAGTTCTTAAAAATCCTTTACTATCTTTCCTTTTTTTGTTCATCCTGTTGATGATTTTTTTGAAACTCCAACCATGTTTGTCTTCTACAACAAATTGATTGTCGCTTGTTGTAGCAACGGAATTAATTCCAATATCCAAACCTATAGTTTTTCCATATTGCTTTGTTGCATCTTCACTTTCAAACATCAAAGTAATGTGTTTTTCATTAAGTCTAATCCCTGTCTTTATTTTTCCAATCATTGAGTTTAAATGTTTTGTTTTTTTGAGCGGGATTTGTATTTTGAGTTTGTTTCCTAAACTGGCTAATGTAATCCAACAATCAAATGTTGTCTCATTATCAAAATCAAATTCAACGAATCTACCATCTAACTCTGGGTTCATATATTTGATGTTAGGCTTACTATGTTCATGTTTTTCAATGATTTGTAGAAGTTTGCGAGCTTTTTTGAACAAGTTTTGTTCAAGCAATTTTTCGTAAACAAATCGTCTTTGCGTGTTTTTCTTTTTAGTACCACGCACAATTCCACTTGCTTGCTTTGCGGAACATTGTACTGCTCTGGCACTAAGCCAAGTTTCAGCTTGATCTGTAATTTCTTTTGGAATAAGTTTTGGTATATCACTTTTTCCCCATAAAATTTCAATGAAGAATTGTGTTACTTTTTTGTATTCTTCGATGAACAAAGATACATTATCTTTCTTTTCTTTGTTAGAAAATTTTGTTGATAATTTTGAACTACGAATCATTGGCATCCTCTAATTGTAGTTCTTTGATTAGCTTTTCTGTTTTACGTTTACTTCTTCTTTGTCCGTAAATTCTTGCACAGAAACTTGTGACTAAACTAACAAAATCTTCCATCAATTCATCTTTGGCTTCGCTTTTGTTTATGACAAGTAATTCGCCTTGAAACAATGTGTTTATGTATTCGAAACCAAAACGAGTTAGTCTATCCTTGTGTTCTACGACTAGCTTTGTTATGCTTTTATTTTTCAGTAGTTTTTGTAATTTAGGGCGTGAATCATTGAGTCCACTTGCGCATTCTTTCACAACTTCTTCTACAATCCAACCTTTTGCATTGCAGTATTGGCACAATCTTTCAGCTTGTTTTTCTAAGTTGTCCCTGTTTTCTGAACTACTTACTCTAGCGTACACAACAACGTATTCAGCTTTTGTTTTCTCTTCTTCATCAGGAACAATGATAGCTCCAGATTCTAGGCGGTACGCATTTTTTAGTTTTCCTGCGTGGAAATTATTCCAACCAGACCTATAAGTAATTCCTTGTTTTTTACACCATGTGCTTAATTTCATACCTTTATATAGTTACGAAATTCTATTTTTTACAACTATTTTCTAATTTTTGTGTAAAGGAACTAAATACATATGAATTCGTTTGACGCTAGCTACCGGGCTTGCGGAGAGGTCACTCTGGTTAATTGGAATCAGAGTGACCTCATTTTTTTGAATCAATCATGAATTTGAGCGTCTTCTACACTACCAAACTTCAAGATCCAATCTAAAACATCCTTATTTTTCTTTTTCGTTCTGATAGTCATAATATATTTGTTTTTGGATTTGTCGATTTCCCTGACTAGCCGAATAGATGAATTTTCTGGTACGATCTGCGGAAGTATTACGAATGGATCTTGGTCTTCCTGTAACCTGATTTGAACACTTACATCTTGTTGTCCTATTTTTTCAAAAAAAGCTAATATTGACACAAAGACAAGTATCAATATAGACGTAACAGCGAGAATTTTCTCGAATGGGAGTTTTTTGATTCTATTGAACATATTATCACTTAATCATCAATATGTAGGAATCCGTTTCTGACAACCATGTAAGAGATCGTCCTGCTGCTTGCACCAATAATGGTGATTTGCACTAGATCGCCATCAGCGTTTTCTGCTCCACCGACACTTGTAGAAAACTGGTTTACGCCAAGAGGTGTTATGGCGTAAGAGTAGTTGTTGAAGCCACCGGGAAGCGGCACAGGGAACACCACCGTGACGCCGCCTAGTCCGTCTAGTATCGCCGAACCTGCCATAATGATTTTCGGACCAGATGGTTCATGTGGACATTTATTGACTGCTGCCCCCGGTCCCGATCCTGTTACTGATGATGCTCCCATGATGTATTTATACAGTCAGAAATAAAAATCCGTATATTTTAACTCATGAATTTCCTAAAGAAACAGGATTTTAGAATTGGCAGTGGTTTTCACGACACAAACGGATAAATACTTGTATGGCATCATTTCGTGAATTTTTTGAGGAACAATATTTTGTTGAATTCGTTATAAACGAATTTGATGAAACCAATACAATTCAGTCTGTAGACAAACCTTGGTCTGCTAAGAAACCTGAAATTCTTCAATTGTGGGGCAATCTTCGACCAGATCAACCAATCTACATGACGCCGATGATAAAAAATCCGACTGGCGGAAATCATAGTTATGGCGAAGATGGAGTCAGAATCACAGGTTCTTGGAATTTCATCTCGGCAATTATGGGAAAGATTAAAGAGATTATGGCTTATGAGAATCCGAACAGCAGGCTGCGACTTGTTTTTCGTGGTGTAGATAAGTCTAAAGGAGACCCTAATAAGGTTTCCTATGTTTTCTATGTCAATATGGAAAATAGAAGCAAAAGAAAAGCTGGTCGTCCTAAAATTCCGGTTCCTACCGTATGATTTTGATCATTTGCTACTAGAATACAATGTTCAATTATGAGCAAAAATCAAAGGAATCAAAATGATAGCAGCAAAAAAACTTCGTGGTACAGTTTCATTGGAATTAGATCGTTCTTTGAAATTTCGTAGCACTCTCTATGACGGAACAGCATTTGAATTAATAGTCGATCAATTTGACGTGCAAATTAACGAAGAATTTCGACCAAGTAGAACTGTGGTTGCTGGATTTCTGTTCGTTCAACAAGAAGCTCAACAAGGCGATGTCTGTTATTTAACGTTGCCAAAACCGACTCTTAATTACGGAAAGCAGATTACAGTAAAAAATCTTCAATTGATGCCTAGAGAAGTGTCAATTGAATCATTTAAGCCACAAAAACGTGTTCCAGTGAATTCGCCTGTTCAAGACACAGATCTGTAACTATAATTGCTAATCAAGGAGATTAGCAATGAAGATTAGATATGTTACATTAACTGGTGCTGATGACAATACAGATGCAAAAAAAATGGCAGCATTGTCTAAAGAGTACAAGTTTGCAGAATGGGCTATACTTTTCACTCAAAATAAAGCCGGAGTCGCCAGATACCCATCTGTTGATTGGGTAGACAGATCTCTGCCGCTGCTTTCCGAATCTAATCTTTCTGCACATCTTTGCGGCAAATGGGTTTCTGATGCAAATAATGGTCAGTTTACCTTTTCTAAAGATGATTGGTTTGATTTTTTTGGACGCATTCAATTCAACATTGCCAAGAGCACTCTTTTGAAAATGATTAATCGTGAAACAAATTTTTGGAATTGCAATTTTAACAAATCTATTATTTTAGGCGGACCATATCAAAAGAATATTGTTACAGATGTTTTTGATTTAGATGGAGTCAGTCCATTGTTTGATTGTTCTGGTGGTCGTGGAATTCTTACTGATCAATGGCCATCTCCTTTTGGCAAATTTTGTGGTTATGCTGGGGGCCTTGGTCCAGATAACATAGAAGAACAACTTCAAAAGATAGAATCTGTTGTTGGTAATTCTGAGATATGGATTGACATGGAAAGCAACATTAGAAGCAATGATCAATTAGATTTTGAGAAATGCGAGCGTGTGTTAAGTATTGCCAAGCGTTGGGCGGATATCTAATAATATGAGATACGTTCTTGAGGTCCAAAGTTGGGTTGATTGGGAGGAAGAACGAACTTTTGATTCCATAGAGGTTGCTAAGATCTATGGAATCAACAGGTTCTCTCATAATCATTGGCGTATCGTGGATCGTTTAACCACTGGTTTGGTGGTGTTTTTACATGATCCAACAACTGCTTTAGAACAACAGGCTATTTTTGATATACAAAGATTCGAATCTACAGATAGATGGATGGCTCGACGAGCAGCAATTCCACAACGAACAAGAATTCAACAAACAGCAATTGCAGCAATTCCACGAGCAGCAATTCCACGAGCAGCAATTCCACGAGCAGCAATTCCACGAGCAGCAATTCCACGAGCAGCAATTCCACGAGCAGCAATTCCACGAGCAGCAATTCCACGAGCA
>Ga0163144_10007111_pt1 | contig 24561 bp, 24 predicted proteins | sample OliLak19BULKMAT1_FD_123175 | JGI IMG/M metagenome (GOLD analysis project Ga0163144, IMG submission 123175) | Freshwater microbial mat bacterial communities from Lake Vanda, McMurdo Dry Valleys, Antarctica - Oligotrophic Lake LV.19.BULKMAT1 | ecosystem: Environmental > Aquatic > Freshwater >...
AAGTGCAATCGAGCCGAGACGGAGATTTGCCCGGCCGCCTGCTGACCTATCACGCGCTGCTGCACGAACGGCACGGCGGTCCGATCACTTCGGTCGCCGTGCTGCTGCGCGCGAGTGCGGACGTGGGCAAGTTGACCGGCGTCTTGAGTCGGCTAGACCGCGACGGTACGGAGTATCTGCGGTTCCGGTATCGGGTCTTGCGTGTTTGGCAGCTTTCGGGCGAATCGTTGCTCACCGGCCCATTGGGGCTTTTGCCGCTGGCCGTGCTGACGAGTGACGCCAAGGAAAAACTACCGGAGTACGTCGCGCGGATGCGGATTCGGTTCGAGGAGACGAACGCCGCGAAGGAAACGCGCGACCTGCTGTTTTCCTGTTGCTATCTGCTCTGCGGGCTGCTGTATACTGAGGACATGGTGGTGAATGGCTTCGCGGGAGTGACGTTCATGCTCGAATCAACGACTTATCAGGGAATTCTGCGTGACGGCCGAAAGGAAGGGATGGCGCAGGGCCTCAAGGAAGGTCTTCGTCAAGGCCTTGACGAAGGCCGACAGGAAGGCCGACAGGAAGGCCGACAGGAAGGCGAGTTGTTGACTAAGCAACTCGTGCTGCTCGACCTGCTCCGTAGCCGTTTTGGCGCGGTGTCGTCCGAACTGGAAACGCGAGTGCAGGCACAAACAAATCTCGATGTACTTCAGCATGCGATTCTTGCCACGCTTCGCATCGCCTCGCCGGACGAGCTTCAAGTCTGACGCTTTTCCTCGCGGCGCTGTTGCCGTTCGCGGTACGGGCGTCTATAGTCATCATAAGCGAAGAAATTTCGCTTTGATCTCGGTGAGTATCTTATCCAGAGCGGTCGAGGGTTCAGGCCCTGCGAAGCCGCAGCAACCGGTCGCAATGTTCGCCGCACGGCCAACAATGCGATGCTGGTGCTAACTCCTACCCGATGAGTGAATTCGTTCACGAACCGGGGTAGATAAGATATTGGCGACCGATCGGCCCGATTCCTTAAACCGGGATCGTCTTCCGAGCGATTGCCGTTTCTTATCTCACCAGAGCCTTCCTCGATGTTCGCGGCTATGCCGTGCAACTTCACAGGCTCACACTGGATGGACATTCACCCTTGCCGACGATGTTGACCATCCTCGAAAGGGCGTTCGTAATCATGGCCGATTTTTCGCGCGGCTTACAGTGTAAAGTCTGCGGCAAACTCTACCCCGCCTCGCCGATCAACTTCTGTGCGGACGACTTCGGCCCGCTCGAAATCGTCTACGACTACGATAAGATTCGCGCGGCCTTAAGTTGGGAAACGATCCGAGCCAGGCCGCGAAACATGTGGCGATATCGCGAACTGCTGCCCCTCTCACAGGAGCCGACCGTCGGCCTTCAAGTCGGCTGCACACCGCTGATCCGGGCCGATCGCCTTGCGAAGGTCCTCGGAGTTTCCAAGCTCTGGATCAAGAACGACGCGGTGAACTTCCCGACGCTCTCCTTCAAGGATCGCGTCGTCTCGGTGGCACTCTCCAAAGCCAAGGAGTTCGGCTACAAAATCGTCGGCTGCGCCAGCACCGGCAACCTCGCCAACAGCGTCGCCGCCAATGCCGCCCAAGCCGGCCTGGAAGCGATGATCTTCGTGCCGGCCGACCTCGAAAAGACGAAGATTCTCAACACCAGCGTCTACGGCGCGAAAGTCGTTCGCGTTACCGGTACTTACGACGAAGTCAATCGGCTCTGCACTCAGGTTGCCTTCAAATATAACTGGGGTTTCGTCAACATCAACCTACGGCCTTACTACGCTGAAGGGTCCAAGACCATGGGCTTCGAGATCGTTGAAGATCTCGGTCGCCGCTTCCCCCAGCACCTCGTTGCCCCGATGGCCGGCGGCTCACTGATCGGCAAGATTCACAAGGCGTTCCACGAACTCCACAAGATCGGCCTGATGCCCGAGGCGCCGACGACGAGGATGTACGGTGCCCAAGCGACCGGCTGCAACCCGATCACCGATGCCGTCAAGACCGGCCGCGATCGCCATAAGCCCGTCCGCAAGCCGGACACGATCTGCAAGAGCCTCGCCATCGGCGACCCGGCCGATGGCTACTTCTCCAAGAACCTCATTCACGAAACCGGAGGTTGGGCCGACGACGTGACCGACGACGAAATTGTCGACGGCATGATCCTGCTGGCCCGCACCGAAGGCATCTTCGCGGAGACCGCAGGCGGCGTGACCGTGGCAGTGGCCCGGAAGCTGTTAGCCGCAGGCCGCATCCCGCACGACGAGGAAATCGTCCTCTGCATCACCGGCAACGGTCTGAAGACCCAGGACTGCGTCGCCGACGCCCTCGACGTGCCCGCCCTGATCAAGCCGACGCTGGACGCCTTCGACGCACTCCACACCGGTGGCGACCAAGGCCTGCCCGTGCCCGCAGTGCTCCGGGGCGACGCGGTGATGGTATAGTCGCAACGACTATTCACCACAAAGACCGCAAAGTACACAAAGTAAAATAGACTTTGAGATATTTTTCCGATATGGTCGATTTTGCGATCTTAGCGGGCTTTGCGGTGAAATGCTTACTTTATTCAAGGATCCTTTCATGCCCTGTAAAGTTGAAATCCCCACACCGATGCGCGAAGCGGCAGGCGGTCAGGCGACCGTGACGGCCGCCGGGGCGACGGTGGCTGCCGTGTTGGCCGATACGATCGCGCAGTTTCCGGCGCTCGGGGCGAAGCTGTTCGACGGCGGTAAACTTCGGCCCTACGTCAACGTCTTCGTCGATGACGAGGACATTCGCTATCTCGACGATCTCGATACGCCCGTCAAGGACGCCGGCACCGTGGTGGCTCTGGTCCCGGCGGTGGCCGGTGGCTGAGCTACCCGACGACGAGGAACTCGGCGAGGAGACCGAAGCCGGTGACGACGGCTTCGAGGAAGTCGAATCGGTGGACGGCGCCGCGGTGTTCCCGCTGATCCCGATCGAACTCGGCGTCCATCCGCTCCTGATGGCCGTGCTGCACGCCTATGTGTTTCTCGAAGGCAGCGAGGAGAAGGTCATCAACGGCAATGCCGCCGAGGAGGCGATGCAGTACCTCGCGACCTACCTTCAACGATTGGACGGCGCGGACCTCAAGCGGGTGAAGGAAGATCTCGCCACCCTCGTCGGCTTCGCCAAAATGGAAAAGTGGCCGAAGCAGCAGGTCCGCTTTCTGATCGACTTCCTCGCGGACAACGGCGTGGAATAGGCTACCCTTCTTTCGTCCCTTGCCGCGAAGCGCGGCTGCGGCTTGGGCTAAGGGCAGACGCTCCTGCCGGGCCTAAGAAATTCGATTGCATTTTTCTTACTGACTTCTGACCTCTAACATCCGGCTCCTGCTCCCATGTTCGAAGATCGCTACTCCCGACAAATGCGTGTCCCCGGTATCGGCAAGTCGGGGTTGGAAAAGATACGCGCTTCGCGAGTAACCCTTTGTGGCGTCGGCGCGCTCGGCACGGTGTTGGCCAACACGCTGGTTCGCGCCGGCGTTGGCCATCTCCGGATCATCGACCGGGATTTCGTCGAGCCGTCCAATCTGCAACGCCAAGTCCTCTTCGACGAGTCGGACGTGACCGACAACTTGCCCAAAGTGGAAGCGGCCGCGCGGAAGTTGCGGGCGATCAATTCGGAAGTTGCCATCGAAGCGATCACAGCGGACATTGACCGCACCAACATCGAAGCCTTCTGTGCCGATGCCGATCTGATTTTGGACGGCACCGACAACTTCGAGGTGCGGTACACCATCAACGATATCGCCGTGAAACTCGGTAAGCCGTGGATCTACGGCGGAGCGGTCGGCGTCGAGGGGATGACGATGACTATCATTCCCGGGGTCACGCCGTGCCTGCGTTGCGTCTTCGAGCAATCCCCTGGGCCGGGTGAGGTGGGCACCTGCGAAACCGCCGGCGTCCTCGGGCCGATCGTCAGCATCACCTCGAGTTATCAGGCAGCCGAGGCCTTGAAGATTCTCGCCGGCAAACCGGAAGCGATCAATCGCGACCTGTACATGTACAACTGTTGGGAAAACACGTCGAGACGCGTGAAGATTGCACCTTTGAAGGGGCGCAAAGGTCAATGCCCTTGCTGTGCATTGCACAAGTATGAATGGCTCGACGGCGACCATGGCACGCAGACGACGTCGCTGTGCGGACGAAATGCCGTCCAGGTCACACAGCGCCTCGCCGGTAAGCTCGATTTCAGTGCGTTGAAAAAGCAGGTCGAAGGGGCGAAGGCTGTCACCGCCAACAAGTTCCTGATGAAATTCACTGTGACGGACGCCGGCACCGACCACGAATTCACTGTCTTCCCTGACGGCCGCGCCATCATCAAGGGGACCGACGATCTCGACCGCGCCCGGACGCTGTACGCCAAATACATCGGGTATTGATTATTTACAGGGTATGCATGAGAATTTAAGGCGTGAGAATGTGTATGTCCTCACATATCCTCAACAAATACTTCCATAGCTTGACGCTTGACGACGTCCGACAACGACGAGCCTGCGGGAGAGCCATCCCGATCGCAAACTTTTCCCCGCTATTTGATGAACGACCAGTGCTTGTAGAAGACGGCTCGGAACGGGGCCATCGCCAGGCGAATGGTAGTGAGTATGCCGCTGAACAGCCACGGGACGAGTGACGGCCGCAGGATGTCCACGAAGAGGCAATAGCGGATGCCGTCCGACTCGTTCACCGATTGGTGTTGGAGCGTGTCGTCGAAGATGAACAGCTTCTCCTTGCACCAGCGATGCGTGACGTTGCCGACCTGCACGTAGACGTTCGGGTCGGTGATGTCGTTGATGTTGTAGAGCACCCGCAGGGTTACCCGCAGCGGGCCGAAGTGCAGGCCCGTGCTCGCCTTCTTGTTGAAGATCGATACGCCGATGGTTCGGATAAATCTGAAGCGCTGAGTATACTCGGGCATATCGACCGATGCGGGAAGGATCTTGCCGTACCACTGGAAGAAGATCATGCCGCGCTTCTTGTCGCCCAACTTCTCTTCGAGAAGTTGAACCAGATTGCGGGCATGGGCCGCGTTGATCAGCGTGCGGATTTCCTTTTGATGGCCTTCGGGCAGGTCTTCGAGCTTATAGATGCCGCGGTTCCGGAAGGGCATGGCGAGCACGTCCATGAGCAGATTGAAGGGCGAGAGCAACCACGTGAAGACGCCGTTGCCCGCGAAGTAGCGGTCGATGTTGGCGAAATTGCGACGCTTGTTGCGGATGAAGTCGAGCAGGCCGAAGCAAAGGTAAGCCAGCAGCACCCACGGAATGAACCACAGCGCCAAGGCCGTCGGGATGATCCGTTTCGCAGCCTTCTTGAAGAATCGCAACGGGCGGAACTTCCGGGCCGGACGTTGTGCAAGCGGCGTACCGGTCATTGGCTCGGGCAGGGTTTCCGTCATCGTTTGCTCCGGCTCTCGGGTCGGTCGGTCGTCGCTGCTTCACTTTACCGCAAGCCCAGCGGATTTCACCACACGAACCTGCACGACGTCGAATAGACTACATTCATGAACCGACGTACCTTTCTCCTCTCCTCTGCGGCCGTCGTTGTGGCCGGCGAGGTCCGTGCGGAGCCGAAGCCCATGTTGCCCGTCGTGGATACGCACCAACATCTCTGGGATTTCACCAAACTCAAGCTGACCTGGCTGAAACTCGGCGAGGCGGACAACCCCCTCTCGGCCAACTTCACCCAGGTCGAGTACGCTGCGGCGACCAAGGATCTGAACGTCGTCAAATCCGTCTACATGGAAGTCGATGTCGTCCCCGAGGATAAGCGAAAGGAGGCGGACTATGTGGTCCAACTTTGCGAAGCGGCCAAGACCACCATGCGGTCCGCGGTGATCGGTGGCCGCCCCGGCGAGGACGGTTTTGCGAAATACATCACACCGTACAAGGGACACAAATTCGTCAAGGGCGTGCGTCAGGTGTTGCCCGCCGGTTTCGACGTCACCCCGGCCTTCACCAAGTCGATTCAACTCCTCGGCGACTTGGGGCTGAGTTGGGACATCTGCGTGCCGCCGACCGAACTCGTGAGTATGAGCAAGCTCGTCGAAGCCTGCCCCGGCACCCGCTTCATCCTCGACCACTGCGGCAATGCAAGCGTGAAGTTCACCGCCGCCGAGAAGAACGCCTGGACGAAAGGCATGACCGCTTTGGCCGCGAAGAAAAACGTGGTCGCCTGCAAGCTCTCCGGCTTCGTCGTCAACGGCGGCCCCGGCCCCTGGACCGCCGAGCAACTCGCCCCGATCGTCAACGACACCATCGCAATCTTCGGCCCCGACCGCTGCGTCTTCGGCGGCGATTGGCCCGTCGTCCTGCGGGCGAGCAGCTACAAGGACTGGCTGACGAATCTGCGGACGATTCTCGCCTCGCGATCCGAGAACGAGCAGCGGGCGATCCTCGCCGGCAACGCTGAGCGGGTGTATGGGGTGTAAGGGGGTATGGCTTGGCATATTCCAAGTGGGAGAGTTGCAGATGATGAGGCATATTGCGTCGCTGCTCCTGATCGTGTTTTTCACGATGCTCAGAGTATATCTGCACAGTCGATCCAGCTATAAGATGTTCAGCTTTCACACAAGGCCGGTTTGGCAACGATCTCATCGTTCGAAGCCGACGTGCAAAGCCAGGAAATCGCGCCGCAGCAGCGTGTGCTTTTCCAAGGACACATCGCTTGGGATCGCGAGCGGTTTCGACTTCATTCCGGAACACCAGACCATGCGACTGTCGATCTGTTGATTGCAGGTTAAGCCTGACGCACGCTGGGCAGCCGCGCCGGTTTCTTCAACGCCGGGCGCCTGTGAGGAAGAGATGAGGAAGCGGTCCTGGGTCGTTCGGCGAAGGAGGGCGAGTGATGTTTGAGCGCGGCATGAAGTGGTGGTGGGTGCCAGGCTTCGGGGTCATCCTCGTTGGTTGTTTTTTCCTGATCGCCGGTCTGGCGTCGTGGGTTCGTGCGCCGGTCGGCGTCGTCGATCTCGTGGACGGCGTCGTGATCGCCTTCCTCTGCCTCATCGTGGGTGCCGTCATCCTACGCCGCCACGCCGACGAAGCTGAAGACGTCCGCATCGCAGCACGGCTCTCCGACCGGCGGCGCGATTGACTCGAAGTGATCGTGATGTCCGAGTTGATCAAGGTCGCAGGCGATTTGTAAACACCCGGATCTGCTTCGAACAGCAAACTCCTGGGATGGATCTTACTCCAGCCCGATGATCTTCACCGTCGTTTGCCGCAGGAGCGTGTCGACGAGCTTTTCCTTCTCGCGTTCTTGAATCGTGGCCGTCAGTTTGCGGCGGATGAAGGATTGGACTTTTTCGTCGAAGGGGCGGATGCCGGCGTCTTCGCGTTCGACCATCTTCACGATGTGGTAGCCGGTGTCGGTCGGGATCACCGGGCTGACTTTGCCGGCGGCGAGCGCGATCACGTGCGGGGCGAGGAGCGTCGGCTGAATCTCCTTGCGGTTGGTGCCGATGCCGGAGCCGTTGCGCAGGGGGCTGTCACCGTGGCCGTGTTGCTTCACCAGGCCGGCGAAGTCCTGACCGGCGGCGGCCATCGTGCGGTACTTCTCGGCGGCGGCTTGGGCGTCGGCAGGGTTCGGGAAGCGGACGAAGCTGACGAAGAGATCCTGCCAGACGAATTTTTCCTCGGTCTTGAACTCGTCCGCATGGTCGCGGTAATAGCGTTCGACTTCGGCGATGCTGATGTTCTTGCCCATGTCCCGCAGCAGCGTGTCGAGATAGAGTTGCAGGATGGCGTCCCGTTCGAGTTGCCGCATGAGGAGCTTGTAGGAGATGCCTTGGTAGGCAAGCGCCTTGATGAGCTTCTCTTCGGATTCGATCTTGTTCTGGTTCTTGAATTCCTTGAAGGTGCGGGACGCCATCGTCGAGGCTTCCTTGTAGAGTCCGTCGATCGCCTGCGGTTTACCCTTCTTCAGCTTGGTCAAAAAGTCGTTGAGGATCAGTTCGCGTTCGATGAGCCGCTTCAGGACTTCGTAGAAGATCTTCTTGTCGCGCTCCTTCTGTTCGTCGGCGGACATTTGGGCGGTCGCCTCCGGGTTCTCGCCGGCGAGGCGTTGGCGGACGACCTGCCAGACTTCGTCATCGGTGATGAACACATCCGAGCCGATGACGGCGACGACGCGAATCTGCGGCACGGCGGTTTTATCGCCGACGGTCTGTACGGTCGGCGTCGTCTCCGGGCTGACGGTCGCGGGTGCGGACGGTTGCATAGGGACGGGCAGGCTGCCCGGCACGGCGATCGGTCCGGCCGGCGGCTGCGGAGACTGGGCGCGGGACAGCAGATTGCTCGCGCCGAGATTCGATCCGCCGAACATGTTGCAGCCGCAACTCAGGAGTGCCATCCCCAGTGCGAGAACGCCCCCCGCCCGCCGTCGGCTTGCCGCATCCATGCCGTCACCTCGGAAACGCGCGTTCATCCTGAACGTATCCGTGCCGGAATAGCGAAGTGCGGGACGGGATGCAAGGCGAGGTTGGGGGAAGGGGTCTGCCTCTAGAAGTCCCACCGGCGCTTACGCTTTCGGCTCTTTCGCATCCACAATCTTCCTACACCGCTTCGGTGATGTCGAAGCCCTTGCGGTAATCGCGGAAGAGCATGGCGTTGGCGGTGACCAGGTCGGCTCCGCCTGTAAATTGCTCGGTTTTGGGGTCGATGGTCAGGGTCGGGCCAACGAGGCCTTTGGTGGTCGGGTCGATCTTGTTGTCCGCCAGGTGTTGGGCGAAGCGGGCGTAGGCGGCCTTGGCTTGGGGGACGGCTTGGAAGGCGGCACCCATCTCGGCGATCGGCGTTTCCTTGCCGAGGCGATAGCTGATGTTGGCGAGGTGACAAAGTGCTGCGCTCAGGTGGCCTTCGGCAATGTCGCAGTTCAGATCTTCCACTTTGCCGCTGCGGACGGCCTTGACGAAGTTGTCGAAGTGGGACTGATCGCCGCCGCCCTTGAATTCCTGCAGCTTGTTGCCGTCCTTGTCGTAGGCGATGCCGGCCGAGTAGCTGGGGCAGACGACGTAGCCCTTGTCGCCGTACCAGATGTTGCCGACCTTAGCGCCGAGGATGTCCTTGGTCTCCAGGCCGCGCACTTCAAACATCATCTTGGCGGTGCCGTAATCGTAGATCGCGAGTTGCGTGTTCGCGGTTTCGCCGTCGTCGACGTAGCCGAAGCGGCCGCCGACGCACGAAACGCTGATCGGCAGGCCGGGCAGGTTCAGGCCCCAACGGGCCTTGTCGGCTTCATGTACGCCTTGGTTGCCGAAGTCGCCGTTGCCGTAGGCCCACGTCCAGTGCCAGTCGTAGTGGAGAGATTTGCGCATGACGGGCAGTTTCGGGGCCGGCCCGCACCAGAGGTCGTAGTCGATGCTCGCCGGAGGTATGGTGGCGGCTGCGACTTTACCGATGGACTTCCGCGGCTTGTAGCAGGTGCCGTAAGCCATTTCGACCTTGCCGATATTGCCTTTGTGGATGTAGTCGATCGCGGCCCGCATACCGGCGTTGGAGCGGGATTGTGTGCCGATCTGGCAGAGTTTGCCGTACTTCCGCGCGGCCTTCAGCATCAAGGCGCCTTCGTGGACGTTGTGCGTCGCAGGCTTCTCGCAATAGACGTGCTTGCCGGCCCGCATCGCCCAGACGGCCATGAGCGCGTGCTGGTGGTTCGGCGTGGCGATCGAGATCACGTCGATCGACTTGTCTTCCAGGAGCTTGCGGTAATCCTGATGAAACTTCGGCGCCTCGCCCTGCACCTTCTTGACGGCTTCCATCGCATTCTTGATCACGGCTTCGTCGCAGTCGCAGACGGCAACGATCTCGCAGTTGTTCTTGCCGAGGAACCCGCTCACGTGGCTCATGCCGCGACCCTTGACGCCGACCACGGCAACGCGAATGCGGTCGTTGGCACCCTTGGTCTTCGCAGGTGTCTCGGCCGCATGCGTGACGCGCATGGTCGCGGTCGAGGCGGCAACGGCGCCAAGGATGGCGGTGCGTTCCAGAAATTCCCGACGATCGAACGGAAAAGCCATGAGAGTCACTCCGAAGGAGAGAGGAAGAGATTTGGACCGAAAGCGTAGTTTACCCGCGTAACGGACGGCGGGTCAATCGTGTGCCAAGGGAGAAAACGGAAATGGCGACGAGTCATTCAGGGAAGTCTACGACTTCACCACCGGCGCGGGTGGCCAGCGCCGGCAAGACGGAACCGGCTTTGTAGCCGAGGAACCGGACGGACCCGTCGGCAAAAGCGAAATTAGCGCCGCCGCGATGGTTGCTGTAGAAGTGGAACGCGTCGCACAGGTTCGATTGCCGACCGGGTCGAAATCCTTCGTCGCGCCCGAGACAGGTCGGCGCCCGAAACGTCGTGATGTACTCGCGGACGCCGAGTACCGAATCGGCGGAACCGTCCGCGATCTGCCCGACTCCTGCATACCACCAGCCGAAATGAAGATCGGCACTCGGCGGCCGTTCACCCACAGCAATCGTCGAACTCAGTCCGTCGCTGATCTCCGTGGGGTGCGTCTTCGAGTTGAGGAACAAGATGCCGTCGGCCGCAACGCTCGATGTGCCCGAGACACCGAGGAAATGCGTGAAGCCGACCGGCGAACGTGCGGAAGGGACCATCGCGATCGAAAGCGGTTCGGCGGGGCAAAGGAACGTTGAGATCGTACGCGCTTCACCGCGGTGCCGCGGCGGCTGCCAAAACTGTGGTCGCGCCTTGAAGTCAGCTTCCAGTTCCCGCCATGGGCCTTCCTGCTCCAGGTAGGGCAGCAGCCGTGCCTGCCAAGTCAAATATGGGAACGGATCGTTCGAACGACGAATCGCCGGCGGGTAGGCCTTGTTTTCGTCCGCGTAGAGTTGCAACGCTAAAGCCATATTGCGCAGATTGTTCTGACAGGCGGCACGTGCGGCTGCCGCACGGGTCAGTTGAATTCCACCAAGGATGACTCCGACGATCAGCGAGCCGACGCCGAGCGCGACGATCAGCTCGATGAGGGTGAAGCCCGATCGATCGGGACGGTTTCTCTGCCTCATCTGCGGAACCGGTTGAAGACCAAACCGCGAAGCCGGTACGATAGCCACAAGAAGGCTGCACCACCGAGGACGCAGAGAGCGATCAGCCATGCGGGCCACCGGCTCTGTGGGACGATCGCTGTGTCCATCCTCGGCTTAGTGGCGGATTTCTTGAGCATCTCAAACATCGTGTTGATATCGTCAATACCGACAACTTCTTGTTGCTTGAGTCGATAGACCAACACAGGATCCGTGTATAGAGCGCTGTTGACGGAGGTCCCAGCCGGCATAGTGATGGACATTTGTTCCTGCGTCGGCTTACTTTCGCTTTGCAGAATAAGTACTTTAAGTTCCAGGACATCGATTGGTGTATTATTGCCGAAATTAATAGTTCTAATCCAGTGTATCGGAAACCATCTTCCATTGCTGCATTCGCGGGCTTCGAGAAGATGACCAGTACACATGTATTCACCGTTCTCAGATTTAATTCTGTCGTTTTGCACACCACTCATTGTTGGAAGATATCCTCTTTCAGGATCTAATCGAAAAAATCTTGTCTCGTGAACGATGGGCTCCTTGAATTTGAAACGAAACGACAGCTTGCCCACATTCGAATCGGTAGCAAACTCCACCAGCTGATGGGTATCCCGTTCAATCAGTACTTCCGGTCCGCACCAATTGGTTCCGTGTCCCAACATGCCGAGATTCCAAGGAGTTATGGAAAACTCCGGCGGTGGTTTTCGATCTGCGTGCAGATTAGCAGTCGTCAGGATCGGAGAATAAATCAGCCCCTGTTTCCGATTCTTGAGTATCGCATTGCCGACGAATGGAGTGCTTTTGTGACGCAATGTCTCCTTCGGCAAAACTGCGGACTTTTCGCGCTTGATCGGTGGTGGTGGAGCGAACTTGCACTCGCAGACTTCCGTATCGCCGAGCACTGCCAATCGGTGTTCGGCAGTGACTGCAGACTTCCGTTCACCTGCTAAGGCGGATGACACGCTGGATGCTTCGGCCTTTGTCACTGTAAATGTGCAGGAATAGAAAGGAAACGAGCCGATATTCGCGGCAAATCCCAATGTTGCAATCCGAGCAGATGGATCTTGCTTATAGTCAATCTCGACTTGACCTAATCCACTTTGTTGTGTATAAAAAAGTAATAAAGTTGAGAAAATTGTTCTCATGCTATGATTCCATATGTGAGTAATTAAATTGTGCAAATTTATTATTATCATTCACTACCTTGGATGTATACCTCCGAAGGGGTACACACAATGCCAACTGCGGAAGTATAACTCAAGCACAGTGGAGTAAGGCAATTCGCTGAAAGATATATTTGCTGAGGCCCCCTTGGTTTTCGCGGGCGTTTCGGCTGCATGCGTGACGCGCATCGTGGCGGCTGAAGCGGCGACGGCGCCGAGCAAGGCGGTGCGTTCGAGAAATTCGCGACGGTCGAAGGGGAAAGCCATGAGAGTAAGTCCGGGAGAGGATGCCTGCGGAATTGAGACTATCGTCAGCATACCCGCAGGATCGCGGGCGGGTCAATCGGGGGAATGTCGAGTCGGGGAAAATGACCGAAGCCGGCAGAGTATTCCCCTGTCGGCTTCGTGTGCTGCGATCGACGGCGGCGCTACTTCAAGTCGATGTCCGCCGACTGACCGCTGCGGATGTCGAGCGTCACTCCGGACGTCTTCGGGTCGGACAGCGACACGGGAATGGCGAACCACGCGCCCGGCGGCGGGGGTGGCGGGGCGACCGAACCGCGGGCGTCGCCGCGGCTCGCGCCGGGCGTCGGCGGTGCGGACGATTCCACGCCGACCTTGGATCCGCCCAGCGGCACCTTGGGGATCGTGTAGGTTCCGTCGGTGTCGATGCCGGCTTGGTGAACCGAACCGTCCGAGGCGACGATGGTCACGCTGCCCCAAACGACCGGTTTACCCTTGTAGCTGACCTTCCCCTGCACGGTCGTGCTGGACGGACCGCAGCCGGTCAGGCCGAGGGCCACCGTTGCAAAGAGGGCGAGAGTGATGGTGGAGCGGATGCGGTTCATTGGTCGTTGATGACCTCGCCGCCTGCAATGGTCGCCATGCCCGGCAGCGACGTGCTGGCGGAGGCATAGGTGAGGAATCGGACCGAGCCGTCCGCGAGACCCCAGTTGGCACCGCCGGTGTGCGCACTCCAGTAGTGCGTGTGGGCGCAGCGGCCGTTGATCGTATCCGGGCGGAAGATGCTGGGCCGCGGGCAGGCGGGGCTGCCGCCGCCGATCGCTTGGCCGAAGACGTCGTCGTTGCTGGCCGTCGCCATGAGACTGTCGAAGTCGGTGGCATACCACCATCCCCAATCGCCGGGAATGTGGACCGGCCGTTCGCCGATCACGAGTGTGCTGCTGGTGCCGTCCGCGATGCTCGCCATCTTCATGCTGCGCTTGACGGCGGACTGGCTGAAGGTGTTTACGGCGAAGAAGCCGTTGCGGGCGTTGCTGCCCCAGCCGCCGGATTCGTTCCAGTCGTCGTTGCCGGTCACGCCCAGGTAACTCGTGAGCTTGGATTGACTGCTTCCGTTGGACTGACCCGCGGAGTTCGGATCGGACGGGCACTGAAAGGTGCTGACGGGTTGCCGGCGAATTTGCCCGATGGCCGTGAGGTACGGCCCGGAAGTGGTCTGCCCGCCGACGATCCTCTGCAGGTTGTCCTGCTCGATGTACGGCAGAATGCGGTACGTCCACGAACCGAAGCTGTTCGTGTTGATCGGGTACGGCAACGTGCCCGCCGTAAAGCCCGAACCGTTGCCCGCACCCGAGACGCGGGCGTCACCGGCGCGGATCGGTCGTGGGAACGGGAATTCGCCGACAGCGTCGTGATAGCCGTGGATGGCCAGCATCATTTGCTTGATGTTGTTGGTACACTTCGCGCGGGCGGCCGCCTCGCGCACCTTCTGCACCGCAGGCAACAGCAACCCGATCAGAATCGCAATGATGGCGATGACCACCAGCAATTCGATGAGCGTGAAGGCCTTGCGGCAGGAACTGAACCGGATCAGCATCAGGAAAGTCCTCGGATGGAACGCCGAATGGGAAAAAGCCAATGGAGAGAATCGAGTGAATTCCACTCAATTCCTTCATCATAGCAATATTCTCATTCATTCGCATAGGTTCTTTTTCGAAGTTGCCTTGCGGGTTTCCGCGCACGGTCTGTCCATAGGAATCGTGGCGGTCGATGGTAGCGGCGCGTGCCAAACGAAGACCGTCGGGAGGAGCAGGTCTGCGCAGCCGCCGGAGCATGATTCAGCGGACGCGAAGACCGGCGGCCTGTCGACGGCGAGCACCTTGAACCATGGCTGAATGAAGAATCTCCTCGTTCAACATGCATCGACGCTGCGTCGTCGTCGGCATATCCTTTGGGGGTTGTGACGCTTGTGCCGGGAGAATCGCCGATGACACTTCGCTGCGTTCGCTTGCTGTTGGATGCCTTGGAGGCGCGTGAGGTGCCCGCGGTGGCGGGGTCGATCGACTCGTCGTTCGCCAACGGCGGGCGGGCACAAGTGGCCTTCAACCTCGGCGGCAACAACCTCGATCGGGCATTGGCGGTGGCGGCACAGGCCGATGGAGCCACGGTGCTGGCCGGCAGTATCGCCGTAACGGGCGGCTCGAATTTCGGGGTGGTGCGGCTCACGCCGACCGGCGCGTTGGACTCAACCTTCGGCGGTTCGGGCAAGGCGGTCATCAGCTTTGCCGTAACCGAATCGGCAGGCACTTCGCGCGCCGCCGCGGTGGCGGTTCAGCCCGATGGTCGGATCGTCGTGGCGGGGACGACCAGCGGCAACGGGGACGATTTCGCCGTCGTGCGGTTGAATGCGGACGGTACGCTGGACACGACTTTCGGCAGCGGCGGCAAGGTCGTATTCGGCTTCAACCGTGGCGGCCGCAACGACGACATCCTCGCCGGCATCGCACTGCAACCCGACGGCAATATCGTGTTGGCCGGAACCGTGGAAGCAGCCAACGGGACCGACTTCGGCTTGGTTCGGCTCACGAGCGCCGGCATCGTCGACGACACCTTCGGAACGCTTGGCACCGCGACCGTCGGCATGGATCTCGGCCGCACCAACGACGACAAAGTCGGCGCGGTGGCCCTGACGCCGGACAACCGCATCCTCGTGGTCGGCAGTGCCGATACTCCGGTCGGCTTCGATTTCGCCATCGCCCGCTTCACCTCGGCCGGACTGCTCGACATGTCCTTGGACGCGGATGGCAAGCGCGCCTTCGGCTTCGATCTCGGCGGCAGTGCCGATGACTTCGCCAATGCGGTGGTGGTGAAGTCGAACCTGCAGTTCGTCGTCGCCGGGCAGGCGGTCGCATTGGGTCGCAGTGAGTTCGCCGCGGTTCAGTTCAACGCGGATGGTTCTGTGGACACGGCCTTCGGGACGCAGGGCAAGACGACGGTGAACATGAATGCCGGGGCTGCCAACCAGTCGGCAGCGAACGCAGTCCTGATTCAGCCGGGGGCAAGCAACGTTCCCGGAACGGAACGCTTGGTGCTGGTCGGCTCGGTTGACCCCGGCACGAACGCTGAGTTCGCGCTCGTCGGCCTGACGACCAACGGTGGACTCGATGCGACCTTCGGGATCGGCGGCAAGACGACGGTTGCCTTCAACCAAGGCGGCCGCAACAACGACTATGCCTACGGAGCAACCGTGGTGCCGAGCGGCCGCATTGTGGTGGTGGGCAGTGCCGAAACCGGCGGCACGAACAACCTGGGGGACATCGCCGCCGTACGGTTGTTCGGCAACCCGCCGGAGCCGCAACCGCTGTTGGCCGGCGGCATCGCCAACGGCACGGCGCGGGTGCTCGCCTTGGGTAGCCGCAGCGGTTCGGCAGTCAACAACTTCAGCTACGTCCCCAGCGAGACGCTCAACATCTTCCCGGGCTTCACGGGCACGGTCCGCACCGCGACCGGCGACCTCAACAACGACGGCGTCGCGGACCTCATCGGCGGCGCCGGCCCCGGCGGCAGCCCGCGGATTGCGGTGTTGGACGGCAAGACGGGTTCCCGGATCGTCGACTTCTTCACGTTCGAAAGCGTCTTCTCCGGCGGCGTCTTCGTCAGTGCGGCGGATGTGACCGGCGATGGCCGGGTCGACGTGATCGTCACACCCGACGAAGGCGGCGGCCCGGTCACGGTCATTTACGACGGTGCCCGCTTGGCCCGAGGGCTGACGGGGGAAGCGGCCCAGGTCATCCGCTTCTTCGGCATCGACGACAAGAACTTTCGCGGCGGCGCCCGCAGCACCGCCGGGGACATCACCGGCGACGGCATTGCGGACGTCGTCGTGGCGGCCGGGTTCGGCGGCGGCCCGCGGATCACGATCTGGGACGGCAGCACCGTCCGGGCTGGGACGCCTGCTTCGATCAAGAACTTCTTCGCCTTCGAACCGGAACTCCGCAACGGGGCATTCGTCAGTGCGGGCGACGTCGATGGAGACGGCACGGCCGAACTCGTGTTCGGCGGCGGCCCCGGCGGCGGGCCGCGCATCCGCATTTTCGACGGCAAAATGCTCAACGCCGCGAGCTTCGACCGGCTCGATCAGATCCCGACGGCTCAACTCGCAAACTTCTTCGCCGGGCCGACCACCTCGCGCGGTGGCGTTCACCCGGCGCTTGCCGACCGCAACGCGGACGGCAAGACGGAACTGATCGTCGGCAGCGGGGCGGGCGATACGCCGCTCGTCTCGGTTTACTCCGCCGCCGATCTGCTCGCCATCGCGACCCCGACGCCGAGCGATCAGTTCGATCCGTTCTTCGTCGCCGTGCCGGGCGGCGTATTCGTCGGGTAACGTCGGCTGACAAGCGGGCGTGCGCTCCTATACTTACCCGAATGATTTGTTCCGGGTGACTGTGAGACGCTCGATGACCGCCCCAGCCGTTCCGCCCGCGCCGCCGCGGAAGCTCGATTTCTTTGCCGCGTTCCTCAGTTACCTGCTCCCCGGATTGGGTCAAGTATTGCAGGGCCGCATCGGCAAGGGCGTGCTCTTCTTCATTTGCCTCTACTCGCTGTTCTTTCACGGCCTGTGGATGGGGAAGCTGAAGAACGTTTGGCTGCCGGAACCGAGCAGCCTGCCCGCGGCCCGGCTGCCGATCGTCGGCGAGTTGGGTGGTCCGCTGAAAGCCGCCTACAACCGACCGCAGTTCCTCGGCCAATTCTGGATGGGCATCGCAACCTGGCCTGCCTGCGCCCAGTACCTGCTGACGAAATCGCCCGAAAATGGCGAGCCGCTGCCCGAACCGTCTCCAATCCTGGGCCGTTACATGCAGGCACCGTCGGAGATTGAAATCAACGCCCTGCAACGATCCGGGGACAAACGCTTCGACCTCGGCTGGGTCTACACCGTCATCGCCGGGGTCTTGAATCTGCTCGTGATTTACGATGCCCTGGCCGGCCCGGTCATCAAGAACGAGGACGAAACGCCCCCGGCCCCGACGCCGAAGCCCGGCGAAGGAGCCGGCTCATGATCCCGTTCGCCCTGAGCATCTATTGGGATTTCCCGATCCTGCTGATCGTCTTCAGCCTCGTCTACAGCGCGACCCGCCACGACCCCTGGCCGAAGATCTTGCGCGAAGCCGTCTACTGGATCGGCCGCATCGGCGGATTTTTGCTGGCGGTCGGCACCGTGCTGTATGCCTGCTCGACGTGGCTGTAGGAGCATGTTTTGGTCCCAAGACCTGCACAAAAATGTAGATCGAGGCTATCGATGACCGAAACTTCCACCCTTGAAGCCGTGCGTTCTTGACCGATGGAGAATCAACTCGAGTTCGTCTTCGATCTTTGGGATGCGATTCTCAACGCAGGTGTACTGCCGTCTCCTTCGCCGGAACTCTTGACCGAACTCAACCGTCGTTTGGCCGCCCACAGGGCCGATCCGAGTCGTGCACTGACTTGGGATCAAGTCGTAACCCGCGCCCGGCAGGGCCGGTGATGCCGCCCGTCATGTTCCTCGACGAAGCTGCCGACGACGTGACTGATGCCCGTGCCTATTACAGTAATGTCTCAGCTGTGCTGGGAGAGCGGTTTCCGGCTTCGGTTCGATGTCTTACCCCTCCGGTCGCAGCAGCGGGAACAGCAGGATGTCCCGGATTGACTGGGAGTTCGTCAGCAGCATCACGAGGCGGTCGATGCCGATGCCCAGGCCGCCGGCGGGTGGCATGCCGTGGCGCAACGCCAGGATGAAGTCGTGGTCCATCTTGGCCATGCTGTCCTCGGCGGCCTGGCCGGCGAGTTGCTTGCTGAAGGTCGCTTCCTGCGTGATCGGGTCGTTGAGTTCGGTGTAGGCGTTCGCCAGTTCCATGCCGTGGACGTAGAGTTCGAAGCGCTCCGCGATCAGTGGCTCGCTCGGCTTGCGCTTGGTGAGCGGGCAAATCGCTGCCGGGTAATCGTAGACGAACACCGGGCCGGTGAGCGTCTCTTCGACGTGGTCCGAAAAGAGATCGTTGACGAGGACCGCGTGTTCCTTCGGCGTGCCGTCCTTGGCCTTGAGTGCGACATTCAGTTCGATCGCCTTGGCCTGCACGGCGGCTTCGTCGAGCATCGCGATGCCGAGCTTGGCCTGGAACGCGTCCCCATATTTGAGCCGCTGGAATGGCGGCGTCAGGTCCACCTGCTTGTCACCCCACGGGATCACCCGACCGCGGCCGAGGGCATCGACGCAGGCGGCGAGCAGGCTTTCCGTCAGCTCCATCATCGTGAAGAGATCGCCGTAGGCGTGGTACAGCTCCATCATCGTGAATTCGGGATTGTGCTTCGGACTGATCCCTTCGTTGCGGAAGACGCGGCCGATCTCATAGACCTTCTCCAAGCCGCCGACCAGCAAGCGCTTCAAGGGTAGTTCCAGTGCGATGCGCAGCGTCAGGTCCAACCCGAGGGCGTTGTGGTGCGTCTCGAACGGTCGCGCCGCGGCGCCGCCGGGGACGGCTTGAAGCACGGGTGTTTCGACTTCCAAATAACCGCGGTCGTCGAGGAAGTTCCGCATCGTCCGCAGCACCTTCACCCGCTCGTGGGCGCGCTGCAGCGTCTCAGGCGTGTAGATGAGGTCGAGGTAACGGCGACGCAGGCGATACTCGCCGTCGCCCATGCCGTAGGTGTCCTTGGGATGCGGCTCCAGGGATTTGGTCAGGAACGTGAGTTGCTCGACCTGAATAGTCAGTTCGCCCGTCTTGGTCCGGCCGAATTCGCCGTGCACGCCGATGAGGTCGCCGAGGTCGAGCAGGTTCAACACCTTCCATTCCAACTCGGTCACCTTGTTGACGCGGATCATCAATTGGATGCGGCCGGTCTGGTCCCAGAGTTCCAGAAAGTGCAGCTTCCCGCCAATGCGGTGCCGCACGACGCGACCGGCGGCACAGACCTTTTGCCCCGCGGGGGCCTTGTCGTCGAAGGGCTGCGGTTGGAGCAGGCGAAGCTCGCCGATGGGCGAGGCACCATCGAAGCGTTGGCCCCAGGGGTCCAAGCCGAGGGCTACGATCTGCTTCAACTTGTCCAGCCGCACGGCGGCGTGGTCGGCGGATTCAACGGGTTGCTCGGTGGACATCGAAGCCTTCTCAAAATGATCGGAAAGGAACATTGTACGGCCACGTTCCCGGTCTGATCCCGTTCATCCCGGTGATCCTGCCTCGTTCTTCCTCAATCGAACCGGACAGGATGACGGGAGGACCGGGAACCGGTAGACCAAAACCAATTCGGAACCTTCAGAGACTCGACTGATGCCGCTTTACGGCGCTCACTTCTCGATCGCGGGCGGCTTGGCGAATGCCGCGCTGACCTGCGGAGTTTTGGAATGCGGCACCTTTCAGCTCTTCACCAAGAACGCTTCGCAGTGGGCCGCGAAGCCGATCTCGGACGACGACGCGACGAGCTTCCGCAAGGCCGTCAAGCAGGCCAAGGCGAAGTTCGTGACCGCCCACGATTCCTACCTCATCAACCTCGCCGCCACCGACGAGGTCCTGTTCCAAAAGTCGGTCGCGGCCATGGTCGTTGAGGTGGAACGCGCCGAGCAACTCGGCCTGGCCTATCTCGTGGCACACCCCGGCGCCCATGTCGGCGCCGGCGACGAATTCGGACTGGCGCGGGTGATCCAAGGGATCGACGAGGTTCATGCACGCTGCCCCGGTTTCGCGGTCAAAATCCTGATCGAGACGACGGCCGGCCAGGGGACGACCTTGGGTTGGAAGTTCGAGCACTCGGCAACAATCCTGAACGGTGTGAACGCCCCGGAGCGCCTCGGGGTCTGTCTGGATACCTGCCATGTCTTTGCCGCCGGCTACGATCTGCGGACGCCGGAAACCTATGCCGCTACGATGCAGGAATTCGACGCGGTCGTCGGGCTGAAACGGATCCGCGTCCTGCACGTCAATGACAGTAAAAAGGGGCTGGGCAGCCGCGTGGACCGCCATGCCGGCTTGGGCGAAGGGATGATCGGCGAAAACGCGTTCCGGTGCATCGCAACCGACAAGCGATTCCGCAATGTGCCGATGATCCTGGAGACACCGAAGGAGAACGACGCCGGCGAGCCGCAGGATCCGATCAACCTCGGCCGGCTGCGGCAGTGGGGTGCCGGTTCATAAGATGTCGTCACCTTCGAGGGGTTTCGCATGAGTCCGGGTATGCTCGTTGTGGCCGCGTTCGCCGGCTGCCTGGTCGGCTTTTTCGCGCTTTCGCTCGGCATCGCAGTCATCCTTCAGGGCTTCTTGTACGGTCAGCCCGCGGACAAGTTGCCGCTGCGGGCTTTGGTTGCCGGGCTGCTCTTGGCCCTCGTCATCGTGGGCTGGGGCTATGCGAACGCGCGGGCCTCGCACAAGGACAAGTACGGCACCTTCTTCGAATTCAACCCCACGGCCGTGCGGGATATCGACGCCTTCGAGGCCATGCGGATCCTGAGCGTCAAGGACCAGACCGGTAAGCCGCGCGAGGAAACCGTGGCCTACGTCCTGCAAGGGAAAGCTTTCGTCGAGAAGGAAACGCTTCGCCCGTTCGCCCGCAGTTCGAGCAACTACGTGACGACTGCACTTCTGATCAAAACCGACGACGGCCCCGCGAAGAAGTTCGTCGCACCCCCCTTGGAAGGCATGCGATACAGCGGGCTGACCAACGCCAGTGACGCCCTGACCTTCACCGAGGAAAACGGCTCCGCGTTCGTGACCGATCAGGACCTGCGCAAGCTGGAAACGCCAAGCAAAGGCGCCTTCCTGATCGCCCTGCTCCTGAATGCCGGCCTGTTCGTCGCCTTCTTCGCCGCCCATTGGCCGATCCTCCAATACCGCATGGGCCATGCCGCCCTCCTGACGGTCCTGCTCGGCGGCGTCACCCTCTTCATCCTCATGCCGCTGCTGTTCAACCTGCTGCAGGCGAAGTAGAATCGTGGATTGAAGAAATCATCGCGGGTATCGCCGGAGGACTGCGCATGAGTACGCTGATGGCGTATTTCGGCATCGATCGACTCAGTCCGAAGGCCAAGGCCGACTTGGCGCAGGAAATCCGGGACAGCCTCGGCCAGGAACGACCCGCTGCAAAACTCGACGACGAACGAATCGCGGAACCGGCGCGACGCGACGCGGAATCGGAAGCCGATCCCGGCATCGCCTTGACGCGGGAGCAGATTCGGGCACAGGTGGCGGCGAGCCGTTGAGGCTTCCGCTCGTCTTCCACCCCGATGTCGCCGCCGAAACGGATGCGGGCTACCGCTGGTACGAATCCGAACGAGCCGGATTGGGTTCGGAATTCCTCGATGAACTCGCTCGGGTACTCGGCAACATTGAATCTAACACGCAGCTCTACGGTTTCAGCGAGAACGACGTTCGCGAAGGGATCTTGCGCCGCTTCCCTCACGGCGTCTGTCATCGAGTTCTGAAGAATCGAATTCGGGTCCTCGCGGTCTTCCGTGCGGCACGCGACCAAGCCGTTCGATTGACGCGTCGATGAGCTTTCATCCGATGCTGTTCAACCTGCTGCAAGCGAAGTGGTTCCCAAAGTCATCGGCCGTAGCTCCGTCTGTCCGCCGAGCGTTCTCTTGGGGGCGATACTTCTCGCGGTTTTCACCGAAGCCACACACCGTCGATGGCGGCGGTTGCCATAATGATGATTGTGGCGGGTGATCGTCTTCCGCCGTTCTCATCCAAAAGGGAATCGATTCATGTCATCCTCGAGAATGCAACGCGGGTTCACGCTGATCGAACTGCTGGTCGTCATCGCGATCATCGCGATTCTGATCGGGTTATTGTTGCCGGCCGTGCAGAAGGTCCGCGAAGCGGCCGCGCGGGCGCAGTGCCAGAACAACATGAAGCAAATCGGCCTCGCGTACGCGAACTACGAAGCCGCCTTCAGCATCTACCCTGAAGGTCCGTACGATCGTGATCCATCACTTCAAACTTCAATCACTGTTTACGACGAGTTTCCTCCTGCGTATGGTGCAACCCCATGCTGTAACTCCGCATCTCCGAAGGGTTACAATCAATTTTTCCGCATCCTGCCGCAAATCGAGCAAGATAATATCCACAAACTTATAGATCAGAACATCGTGCCAGGCACCGTTCCTGCTGCAACGACGACACAAATCGCCAAGTCGATCGTCAAGACTTACTACTGTCCCTCGCGGCGAGCTCCCGGTCTGTTTGGTGGCGGCCAAACCGGCCGGTTGGACTACGCCGGCTGCGCCGGCACTTATCAAGGTTCTCGCATCGAGATTTTCGGCGGCGGAGCACCCATCGACAACACATACTTGGGCGTGCCTCCCGCACCAAACGGGTTCTCTCCTCAAGCCGATGAGCGAGCGACACCGAACTTAGGCAACACCCCCGGTCGTAAGGGTTATCTCGTCAACCCTGTTAAAGGTGCCAAGAGAAGACTTGCTGAAGTTACGGACGGTTCTTCCAACTCGATCATGGTCGGCGAAAAGTCGATTCCGGCCACCCGTCTCGGTGTGGACGGTGGCGACAACGAGAACTGGCATAACAGCGGTTGGGATGAAGATAATGTTCGCTGGCACTTCATGCCCAGCGGTGACACGGACATCATCAATACGCCTCCATTCCTGAACATGGCGACCAATTCGGGTACCGTGTGGCGTCGTCACTTTGGTTCGGCGCACTCCGGTGGTTACAACGCAGTGTTTGGCGACGGTTCGGTCCGCTTTATCAAGTTCACGATCGACCCCACCACTCACCGCTTCCTCTGTACCATCGACGATGGTGGCGTCATCGGCGACTTCTAAGCCTGACACATGAAGCAGCCATACTGGAGACCTACAATGAAACGAATTCTGCTTTTATCAGTGTGTGTATCGGCTTTCGGCTGTGGCGGCGGTGAGAGCAAAGTAGCTGATAAGCCGACCGATGAGCAAATCAAAGCAGTCGAACGAAGCGATAAGTCGGTTGAAGAAGAAGAACGCGGTACACCTGTCAAAAAGAAAAAGTAACTCGCTGATAAGCTGTTAACCCGGCCGACCGAGCAAATGCTTGGTCGGCTTTTACTTATTCTCCGCCTTAGCATTCGTAGGCTATCCATCATGAGATCATCGCCCTTAGTCAAGTTATGGCTGTTCCTGTTCTTTTTAAGTTCGATTGGCTGTTCAGCAAAACAGGCAGATCAGGCGAATCCTAGCCTGCCGTCATCGGCTCAGCCCGCCTCGAACGAAGCGTCCGAAACACCTGTTGAACCGCCTCAAGAGTTGATCGTGGTGACGAATTCTCGATATCTGAACTGGGAGAAGCAATCTCTGGGCACGACAGTCTCTGTGCGCGAAGTGTCCAAGTTTGGTAATGACAAAACCGAATCGACCACAACGATTCGACTGGTCAAGAAAACAGACAATGAAATTGTCGTGGAGCAAACCAGCCAGATCATCGCCCCCGATGGGACCAAGTACGATCCGACCACGCAAGCACTAACATACAGCAAAACAGTGAAGCTTCCGAAAAGCCAAGCAAATCGCAATTTGATGGCTCCATCGGGTATTGTCGAAACGAAAGAAGAAGAAATCGAAGTGCTCGGCAAAACGTACAAAGCCAAGTTTTACCTTTCTAAGGGAAGGGTCGAAGCGGGCGATACTTTCACCAAAACTTGGATTGTTCCGGAATTGCCACATGCGATCGTCAAAACAGTTCATGATATCCCGGCTTCCGGGAAAACTGTGACTTCTGAAATCATCAAAATCGAGTCAGGGAAACCCTAACACATACGTCAACCCGTCCGCCGCACTTCCCAGTCTTCGGGGGTGAGGAGCACTTCGCGCGCGTTGCTGCCGTTATAGCCGCCGACGATGCCGTCTTCGCACATGAAGTCGATGAAGCGGCTGGCCTTGCCGTAGCCGATGCCCATGGCGCGCTGCAGCAGCGACGTGCTGCCGCGCTGCTCGCGGATGACGATCTCAACGGCCTGTTCGTAGAGTGGGTCGCGGTCGCGCAGCTTTTCGGCGAGCGACCCGCCGGCGTCGTCCTTGGCCTTGAGGTTCAGCAGTTCGTTCTCGAAGTTCGGCTCGTAGCACTCCAGGGCT
>Ga0163144_10007112_pt1 | contig 24557 bp, 19 predicted proteins | sample OliLak19BULKMAT1_FD_123175 | JGI IMG/M metagenome (GOLD analysis project Ga0163144, IMG submission 123175) | Freshwater microbial mat bacterial communities from Lake Vanda, McMurdo Dry Valleys, Antarctica - Oligotrophic Lake LV.19.BULKMAT1 | ecosystem: Environmental > Aquatic > Freshwater >...
ACAAGGGCGCAACCCCCACGATGTTCCGGGAATGACGCCCAACCATGCCACCTCGAGACGTAGGGGTAGCCCTTGTGGCTACCCAGGCTGCACGCAAGGGGTGCCACACGATTGTTCGCAAGGACGCCGCCCACAAGGGCGCAACCCCCACGATGTTCCGGGAATGACGCCCAACCATGCCACTTTGAGACGTAGGGGTAGCCCTTGTGGCTACCCTCGCGTCCGGAAGCCGCGCCTGCGATAGGGTGGCCCTGGCAACGACTGATGCCGTTCTCCTACTTCAACCGTCTTTCGGCGCCCGCGAAGAAGATCTATCTCGCGAGCGATGGCATCCGCGAAGTGGACCTGCCAAACGCCGAACTGGTCCTGCCCCTGCTCCCTATTCTGCGGGAGGCTTTGCTCAAGGACGACCATCGTGCGGTTTCCGCGGCGTCTTCCGCACTGGTCCTCGCCATCACGAAGCTGATGCGGGTTCCGGAAGTTTCAGTGGTGGTGCTGGCCGAACGTCCTCGGCGGCGGGGCAGCGAGCTTCACGGTCTTTACACGCTGGCTCCCGGGAAAAAGCCCCAGATCAAAGTGTGGATGAGGACAGCCGCGCTCGGAAAGGTCGTTGCGTTCAAGACCTTTCTGCGGACGCTCATGCATGAGGTTCTCCATCACCTCGACTACACGCACTACAAACTTCGGGATTCCTTTCACACCGTGGGCTTCTATTCGCGGGAGTCGAGTCTGGTACGCCAGCTCCTGGGTCAGACGAAGAAGTCACCTGAATAGACGGTGGAGGTGGCAAACCGGCCTGGTGCGGCCTCGAACCATCCCCTCGTCTATCATCCTTGAGTGATTCTGAGCTTCGGTTTGGCCGCCTTTCTTGCGGTCTCCGCGCAGGCGACGCCTGCGAAAGGCGTTTCCGCATCCCCGAAGGCCGGGGCGGTCGCACCTCAGGAGGCGCTCGATCTGATCGCGAGCTTCGACGCCCGCAGTCTGAAGGTCCGGGACTTCACCGCCAAGTTCACCCAGACCTACCGCTCGGGCGCCCTGGGCCGGGCCATCGTGGAAACCGGCACCCTCAAGGTGAAGCGACCGTCGCGCATGCTCTTCGAATACACCGTGCCGGACAAGAAGACCTTCGTGGCCGATGGGGAGAGCTACTACTTCTACGTCCCGCGCGACAAGCAGGTGATGGTCCAGAACCAGCGCGGCGACAGGCGAGCCACCGCGCGCATCCTCGCCGGAGGGCAGCTCCTCGATCACTTCACTTGCGTGGGCGAGGAGAAGGACGCCCTCGGCCGCAAGCTGATTCTGGTCCCGAAGGAGGGCGGGAAGGATCCAAACGTCGCCCGCATTGCCGTGATCTTCGATCCAAATCTCCGCCTTCGCGCACTCGAGATCCAGGATGCCGAGGGCTCGATCAGCCGGCTCGTTTTGGAGGGCTTCAGAGAGAATGTCGGTCTCAAGGACGCTCAGTTCCGCTTCGATGTCCCCAAAGGGGTTGAGGTGATTTCATGATGCCAGGTTCGAGAATCCTGCCTCTCTTCGCGGTGCTGGCCGCGACCCTCGGCTGCGCCACCTCCGCCGCTTTCCGAGCAGGCGAGAAGGCCGAGCGTCTGGGCGACTGGGATCGAGCGACGCTCGAGTATTCGAAGGCCCTCAACGAGAAGCCGGAATCGCTCGACGCCCGGCTTGCGCTGGAGCGAGCCCGCCGGCGTTCGTCCGAAGCCCACATCACCCAGGGCCGCCGGATGGCCGCGCGCGGCCTCTACAAGGACGCGCTTGAGGAGTACCAGCTGGCCCTGGATCTGGACGGCTCCCAGCAAGGCCTCGTCGCGGAGATGGAAGACGTGCGCAAGAGCCGCAACGCGGGCCTCATGCCGAAGACGATGGCGGCCGTGAAACAGTCGGCACGCGAACGCAGCTTGCCCGGGCTGGAGATCGAGCCGGCCCTCGACACCCCCATGAGTTTCAAGTTCGAAGGCGCCGACGTCAAGGAGGCCTATAAGACCCTCGGCCTTGTGGTGGGCGTGAACTTCGTCTTCGAGTCGGCGGTGACGTCAGGTCCGGTGACCCTCGAACTCAAGGACTCGCCGTTTGAGCAGGCGCTCAAAGCCCTATCGATGACCAGCCGCACCTTCACCCGGGTGGTCGGCCCCAAGCTCATTCAGGTCATCCCGGACACTCCGGCGAAACGTCGTGACTTCGAAGATCAGATTGTGAAGACGTTCTTCCTCTCCTCCGCCGATCTCAAGGAAGTGGTCGACGTGCTTCGCATTTCCCTCGGCGCTCGCCGGGTGGGCCCCCTCGCCGGGGCTCACGCCATCACCATCAACGATAAGCCCGAGGTGGTGGCCGCGGCCGAGCGCATCATCGAAGCCCTGGACAAGCGGCGGGGCGAGGTGGCGGTGGATGTTGAGATCCTCGAGGTCAACCGCCAGAAACTCCTCGACTACGGCATCGAGATCAACTCCGTGAACGGTGTGGGCCTCGCGAGTCAGGTCGACCCGGGACTGTTGGGCGGGGCCTTCCCCGACGTTTCGAAGGTCATCACTCTAGAGGGCAGCGCGCCCTACAAGAAGAGCAACATCATCGTCTCCGGCCTTCCTGGCATCGTCTACCGGCTGTTGCGCACTGACGGCTCGTCCCGCCTGCTTGCCAATCCGCAACTGCGGGTCACTGAGGGACAAACCGCCACCGCGCGTTTTGGCGATCAGGTTCCAGTACCCGTGACCACCTTTTCCGCGATCGCCACCGGCGGAGTGGCTCAGCAGCCGATCACCTCGTTTGAATACAAGAACGTCGGCGTGAACATCGACATCAAGCCCCGCGTGCACCATGACGGCGAGGTCACCCTGGAACTCAAGCTCGAGATTTCCTCGCTCGGTCCGGCGGGCTACAACGATCTGCCCACCTTCAGCAACCGCACCGTGAGTTCGGTCCTGCGCCTCCGTGACGGTGAGACCAGCATCCTGGCCGGACTCATCACCGACCGCGAAAGTCGCTCGCTGTCCGGCATTCCCGGCCTTGCCGATGTGCCCCTCCTCGGCCGCCTTTTTGGCCGCAATCAGAAGGACGCTCAGGAGACCGACATCATCATGACGATCTCGCCGCGGATTCTCTTCAAGCCCGAGTTCACGGAGCGCGACCTCAAGTCCTTCTCCGTGGGATCGGAGTCCTCGCCCCTTCTCTTCGAGATTCCTCCCTCCACCCAGCCGGTACCTCAACCCGTGGCCCCAGCAGCCCTGCCTTCGCCCTTGCGACGGCCGGAGCCGATCCGTCCGCCGGTGCTCATTCCGACGCCCACGCCACAGCCCTGATCCCACGAAGATGCTGACCCGCCTCAAGACCATCGTCGCGCTGATGCGCAATCCGAAAGTCTCCGGCTTCCCCAAAATGCTGGTGGCGGGCGCCATTGTCTACATCCTTATGCCGGTCGATGCGATTCCGGATATAGCCCCCGTGGTGGGCTGGCTCGACGACATCGTCTTCCTGACCGGGGCGCTCAGCATGCTGTTCGCGTCCGCTCCCAAGGCCGCAAAGACCCCTCCGCCCGGGCCGATCATCGACATCACGCCCGAACCCCCTGCGGAATTTCGCAAGGATGGGTCGGCCAAGTAAGCGGCTGTAGACTCCGCCCCCAATCCCATGCCCGGCCGTGTAGCCCTCGTCGCGTCCTGTCGAACTCCCTTCGCCAAATCCGGCGAAGCGTTCAAGGATCTCACCGCCCTGGACCTCGCCAAGGTGGCGGTTCGGGAGTTGATCGAGCGTAGCGAGATCGACCCCAAGCTCGTGGGGACCCTGGTGATGGGTCAGGTGGTGCCTTCGATCAAGGCCCCGAATCTGGCCCGCGAAACCGGCCTCGGCGCGCTCCTACCCAAGGGCGTGCCCGCCTACACCATCAATCGCGCCTGCGCGTCCTCGAACCAGGCCATCGCCGATGTGGCTTCCGCGATTCTGCTAGGGCATATCGACGTCGGAATCGCGGGTGGCGCCGAGTCTCTTTCCGCGGTCCCGATTCTCCATTCGAAGGGGATGACGAACGCCATCCTCGCCGCCTCCAAGGCGAAGGGTCTGGTGGCTCAGCTGAGCGCCTTGAGCCGGATCCGCCCGAAGGATTTCATTCCCGAGACTCCTGCGATCGCCGAGCCGTCGACCGGTTTGTCGATGGGTCAATCGGCCGAGCAGATGGCGAAGGACAACGGCATTTCCCGCGCCGAGCAGGACGAGATCGCCTTCCGTTCCCACCAGAACGCGGCCAAGGCGCGGGACGATGGACGTCTCGCCAAGGAAATCGCACCCGTTCACCTGGCCCCCAAGTTCGGCACCACGGTGACCACCGATGGTTTGATCCGCGCGGATACATCGATGGAAGCGCTGGCGAAACTGAAGCCAGTGTTTGATCGCCGCTTCGGATCGGTCACCGCCGGCAACGCCTCGCCCCTCACCGATGGCGCGGCTTCGGTTTTGCTGATGTCCGAGGAGAGGGCTAAGTCCCTCGGCTACACCCCCCTCGCCTACATCAAATCCTGGGCGGTGGCCGCGGTCGATCCGGCGTGGCAGTTGCTGATGGGTCCGGCCCTCGCGATCCCGATGGCGCTGGACCGCGCCGGCCTCACGCTCGGCGACATGGACCTGATCGAAATGCATGAAGCGTTCGGGGCCCAGGTCGCGTCGAACATTCAGGCTTTGGAGAGCGAGACCTTCGCGAAAGAGCGGCTTGGCCGCAGCGCCAGGGTCGGGGTGGTGGACCGTTCCCGCCTCAATGTGTGCGGCAGTTCGATCGCGATCGGCCATCCGTTTGGCGCGACCGGCGCCCGCATCACCGGCGCCCTGGGTCACGAAATGACCCGGAGAAATTCGAAGTTCGGTCTCATCTCGGTGTGCGCCCAGGGCGGCATGGGCTTCGCGATGGTGCTCGAGCGCTGACGTGGAAAGCGGCCCCACTGAGTTCATAGCAGCCCGGAACGACGCTTCGCGCTGATGAAGGCGCTTCCTCTCAAGGGGCTTCGCGTTCTCGACCTCTCGAGGCACCTGCCCGGCCCCTACGTGACCGCGGCCCTCGCCGACCTTGGGGCCAGGGTTGTGAAGATCGAAGAGAAGGAACTGGGCGATCCCACCCGCGGTATGGCTCCCGCGGTGAGCGACGGTTCGGACAGCGCCCTGCACGCCTGGCTCAACCGCGGCAAGAAGAGCGTTGGCCTCGATCTGAAGTCGAAAGAGGGCCTCGCCATCGTGAAAGCGCTGGCCGCGAAGAGCGATGTGCTGGTCGAGAGCTTCCGACCCGGAGTGATGCATCGCCTGGGTCTTGACGCCGCTCGCCTGCGCCGCGTCTCCCCGAAGCTTCTGTTCGTGAGCCTCTCGGGCTACGGGGCCACCGGCCCCAGGTCGCGCCGCGCCACTCATGACCTCAACATCGCGGGCGAGGCGGGCCTCTTAGCCGGAGGCGCTTCGATGTCTCCGGGTCTGGTCGCGGACACCGCGGCGGGTCTGCTCACTCTGGTGGCGATCCTGGCGAAGCTCAAAGACCACGGACGGCCCCGATACAAAGGAGGCGTGATCGATCTCTCCATCCTGGATGGCGCCCTGGCCTTGATCTCGGCGCCTCTGGTTCGGTTCCTTTCGGCTCCAGACCGAAATCCGGATGAGTTGTGGGGCACGCACGCCTGCTATCGAACCTACGAGTGCGCCGATGGCCGCTTCCTCGCGGTGGGGGCCCTTGAGCCTCAGTTCTGGCAGGCGATCTGCGAAGCCCTGGGCTTTAGGGATCATGCGCGCAGCCAGTGGTCGCGGAAGAAGCAGGCCTCGATGGCGCTCGACTTCGAGCGCGTCTTCAAGTCGAAGACCCGCGCCGAGTGGCTGGACGCCCTCGATCCCCTGGACGCCTGCGTGACTCCAGTGCAAGACCTGAAGGAAGTGATGGCCGATCCGCAGGTCCGCGCCCGGCAGGCTGTAGCACCGCAGAAAACCGCGAACCACACTTTCCTCTCACCCACGTTTCTGCCCGGCTTGACCGATAGCACACGCCGCCGCGCCCCCCGGCACGGTGAACACACTCGCGGTGTCCTGCTTGAGCTCGGTTTTTCGAAAGCGCGCATTCTCAAACTGCGCGACACAGGAGTGATTCAATGACCGGGAGCCTCACCACCCGACGTCGCAGCGATTCCGTGCTGGTCGTATCTCTGGATGTCCCGGGGGAAAAACTCAACGTTCTCTCGCTTGGGCTCCTCCAGGAGTTTGAAGCGGTTTTCGGGGAGATTGAACGGGACCGCACGCTACGCGGCGTGGTGATCGTGAGCGGGAAGCCCGAGGGTTTCATCGCGGGTGCCGACATCAAGCAGTTCGTCAGTGTGACCACCGCCCAAGAAGCGGTGGCGCTGGCCGGCCAGGGGCACGCCCTCCTCAACCGCATCGAAGGCTCGCGGATCCCATTCGTGGCCGCCATCAACGGCATCTGCCTGGGCGGGGGCACCGAGTTGTCTCTCGCCTGCGCCGGGCGGGTGGCGAGCGATGATCCGAAGACTGCGATCGGCCTTCCCGAGGTTCAGCTGGGTCTGGTACCCGGAATGGGAGGCACGCAGCGGCTGCCTCGCCTCGTGGGCCTCGCTCTGGGCCTCGACATGATCCTGAGTGCTCGCAACCTCAAGGCCACGAAGGCCCTGCGCGCCGGTCTCGTCGATGAAGTTGTCCCGCGCTCAATTCTCGAGGATCGGGCGGCCGCTCTGGCCCTGGCCATCGCGGCTGGGAAGAAGCCGGAGCGTCCCGGGATCAAGCTGCTGGAGCGGGTGGCGAGGCCTCTCATCTTCTCGAAGGCCCGCTCAACCGTGATGGCGAAGACGGGCGGTCACTATCCAGCGCCCCTGCGGGCCATCGACGTGATCCGGGATGGCACGGCGACCTCGCTCGCCGAAGGCCTCGATCTCGAGAAGCAGGCGTTCGGCGAACTCCTCGTGGGCGACGTGTCGCGGGCCCTGGTGAACGTCTTCTTCGCCACTCAGGACATCAAAAAGGCGGTGCCGCTTCCCGAACCGCCGCCCGAGATCGCCAAGGTCTGCATTCTCGGGGCCGGCCTCATGGGTGCGGGGATCGCTGGCATCGCCGCCGATTCGGGCATGCGCGCGCGCATTAAGGATCGCGACGACCCGAGCACCAGCCGTGGCCTCGGCTACGTTCGCGGCATCTGGGCCGAGCGCAAGAAGCGGGGAAGCCTCACCGGGCGGGATCTCGAACAGAAAATGGACCGGGTGTCGGTAACCACCGACTACAGCGGTTTCCGGCAGGCCGAGCTGGTGATCGAAGCAGTCTTCGAGGATCTGAACGTGAAGCGCCAGGTCCTCAAGGAAACCGAGGACGCGACCTCGGACAAATGTGTCTTCGCATCGAACACGTCCTCCCTGCCCATCACGGATATCGCGGCGAACGCGAAGCGCAAGGATCTGGTCCTCGGGATGCACTTTTTCTCCCCGGTTCACAAGATGCCTCTGCTCGAGATCATCGAGACCAAGGACACCGCGCGCCGCGCCACCGAAGTGGCGGTGGCGTTCGGCCGAAGAATCGGCAAACACGTCATCGTGGTTGGCGATGGTCCCGGCTTCTTCACCACCCGCGCTCTTTCGCCCTACATGAACGAGGCCGCCCACCTGCTCGAGGAGGGCGTGGCCGTCGAAGTCATCGACAAGGCGATGAAAGACTTCGGTTTTCCGGTTGGGCCCATCACCCTGCTCGACGAGGTGGGCATCGATGTCGGGGCGAAGGTCCAGAAGATCCTCCACGCGGCGTTCGGTGCGCGCATGGATCCCCCCGCATCGATGGCGAAGCTCGTCGCCGATGGCCGTCAGGGGAGGAAGAACAGGAAGGGTTTCTACCGATACGCCGAAGGCTCGAAGTCGAAGGAAGTCGACACCTCGGTCTACGCGCTGATGCCGGGAGGGGCCGGACACAAAGCGATGGACGCGAAGCTCATCCAGGAGCGGCTCTTCCACGCCTTCCTGAACGAATCGGCCTATTGCCTGCAGGAAGGCATTCTGCGCAAGCCGGTGGATGGGGACATAGGCGCCATCTTCGGTCTCGGCTTCCCCCCCTGGTGGGGTGGACCGTTCCGCGCCATCGACAAACTGGGGGCTGCCGAGGTGCTCGAAACCTTGAATCGTCTGCAGGATCGTCATGGCGCCCGCTTTGTTCCCGCGAAGATTCTGAAGGAGTACGCGTCCTCGGGCCGCAAGTTCTATTGAACTCCCAGCCTCCCCCAAACGGCAGCGCGCACCCAAACGGCAGCCGGCCGTCCAAGCCGGGCCCGACCCCGAAGAAGCCCCTCGTCCATCCCGGAAGACTCCCCGGCATCGCTCGAGTCATTTCCAAGTTCGGCGGCCCGTTCGGAAAGCGCTTCACCCGGAATCATTTCGAGCTGCTTCGCCTCGCGTATTCGGCCTATGCCGGTCTCAAACGCTCGGCCCCGCTGATTCGCGACCGCGGCGCCAACATCTATACCCAATGGACCGGCGATCCCGACGCTTTCGGCAGCGCGGTGATGCTGGGCGCGATCCTTCGCAAACTGGGCGCTCAACAAGTCCACATCCTGACCGGGGCGCTCGGCCATCCTCAGAACGTACAGATGGTCAAGGTCTGCGGCATCGAGTATTTCTCACCGAACGAGGGCCGCATCGAGGACGGTCTCGCCTGTATGGTGGATGCGTCGCCGCCCCTGGGTGCTCGCAACACCACGGGGGTGAAGCCGGAGCGCGACTTCTTCTTTGTGGCCGACCACCACACCGGCCTCGAGGAAGTGGAACGGCAAAGTCAGGAGCGAGGCGTGCGCTCGATACGTCACGCCTATGTGGGTCTGCCCGTGGGCTCGACCTCGGCCTTCATGGCCTCGATCGGCCTCGCCTTCGGGGTCTGGGACGATATCGGGCCCAAAGGCCGCGCGGCGGTGGCCCTTGGTATCTACACCGACACCACCGCTCTGCTGCATGGCGCCACCGCTCTCGACTTCCGGATGTTCGAAAAACTCACACGTGACGACGAAACGCGCGACATCCTGTCCGAGCTGCGCGACTACCGCGTGCCGTCCCAGTGGTACATGTACAAGTCGATCTCCACCCAGTGGATGATGACCCAGGGTGCCGTGAAGATCGCCCCCATTGGACGCGTGCCCGATGCGCATCGCGACGTTATCGCCGAAATCGCGAGCGATCTCCTGCGGGTGGAAGGCACGTCTTTGGGCATTGCGGTCGCCTGGACTGAGCGGGGCACCGAGGTGTCGGTGCGCGCCGATTCCCGCCTGCTCGGCTATGACAAGGACCGCATCATCCGGGTCGTCGAGCACCTCCTCGAAAAGACCTTTCCCGGAATGTCCGGCTTCAAGTACGAACGACGCCCGCCCCATCGGGTGGAAGGGGGCGCGTGCACGCGACACAATACGGTCGAGGACGCGGCCTTCCATTTGACCTTCGTGGACCATCCTACGGGTTACCCCGAACTGGATCACTGTCGCGGCTGTGCGCGCTCCTTGCTGAAGGCGCTGACCGAACTCAAGTTCCAGAATCCGGAAGAGATCCAGGGGCTCATCTGATCTCTCTCCGGACCCGTATCGAGAAGCTCGGGGTCAAGCCGGGGGCCCGCGTGGCCGTGATGGCGCTCAAGGATCCCGATTTTGTAACCGAGTTGAAGGGCGCCGGAGCGCGGGTTGCGACCCGCCCCGGAGGGGGCCCCTACGACATGGTCGTCGTCGGCCTCGACGCCACTTCGGACCTGACTCGCCTTCTCGACGCGAAAAAACGTATCGTCCCGAACGGCATGATCTGGGCGGTATGGCCGAAAGGCCGGAAGGAGTTTCGTGAAGACGACATTCGGCACTTTGGCCCTTCCGCGGGTCTCGTCGACGTGAAGGTGATGGCCTTCTCCGATGTCCTATCAGGTCTGAAACTCGTGATTCCCTTAGCCCTCAGATGACCAGCACGGCTGTGGCGAACACCGCCCCTGAGACGGCGGGCGAGAAGGGTTTGTGGCGGGTCATCCTCGCCGCGAGTGTCGGCACTCTTTTCGAGTGGTACGACTTCTATCTCTACGGGTCGCTCGCCATCTTCTTCGGCGACTTATTCTTCCCGCCCGGTAACGACCGGGCCGCCCTGCTCGCAAGCCTCGCGACCTTTGGCGCCGGGTTCGGGGTGCGACCGCTCGGCGCGATTATCTTCGGGCGCGTAGGAGACCTGGTCGGCCGCAAGTACACGTTCCTGGTCACCATGGTGACGATGGGTCTCGCCACCGCACTCATCGGCTTTCTGCCCACGTATGAAAGGGTCGGCATGCTGGCCCCATTCCTTCTTGTGACCCTCCGGCTTCTTCAGGGCCTCGCCCTCGGTGGCGAGTACGGAGGAGCTGCAACCTACGTGGCCGAACATGTTCCCGACCACAAGCGAGGCTTCTATACGAGCTTCATCCAGACCACCGCCACCCTCGGGTTCTTTCTCTCCCTCGGCGTTATCGGCTGGTGCCGCACCGTCTTCTCGGTGGAGGAATTCCGGAGTTTCGGCTGGCGCATTCCATTCCTCGCCTCGTTCGTGCTGCTCGCGGTTTCCCTCTACATCCGCCTGAAAATGAGCGAGTCGCCGCTTTTCGCACGCCTTAAAAGTGAAGGCCGGGTTTCGAAGAATCCGCTCGTTGAGAGCTTCGTCCATGCCAAAAACCGAAGGCTGGTCATGATCGCCCTTTTCGGCGCCACCGCGGGACAGGGGGTTGTCTGGTACACCGGCCAGTTTTACGCTTTGACCTTCCTGCAAAGGCCCCTCAATCTGCACTGGACCCTCGCCTACACCATTGTCTCCACCGCACTCGTCCTGGGGACGCCATTGATCCTCTACTTCGGGTGGCTGTCGGACCGGATCGGGCGGAAGAAGATCATGCTCGCGGGCTGCGCGCTCGGCGCCTTGACCTACGTGCCGCTCTACATGGCGATGCGTGAACTGGCGAACCCCGACCTCGTGGCCTCGGTGACGAGCCTCGGAAGCGGGGCCATGATCGGCCTGATCCTGATCGTCTTCGTTCAGATGGTCTATGTGGCCATGGTCTACGGGCCCATCGCCGCTTTTCTGGTTGAGCTGTTTCCGACCTCGATCCGCTACACGTCGATGTCCTTGCCCTATCACCTTGGAAACGGCTGGTTCGGCGGCTTCCTGCCCCTCATCGCCACGGCGGCCACGACCTCGGCCTGGTCAGCGGCGACCTTCGGTGACGGCGCCATCTACACAGGCCTCATCTACCCCATCCTGATCTGCGTCCTCACTCTCGTCGTGGGCGGCATCTACGTCCGCGAGACCAAGGACCACAAGATCGACACCCCGTTCCACTGAGGCGTAGTCGGACCCTTCTCCCTAGAGAACGGTGATCGAAAGAGCGAGGACGTCGGGACAGCCCTCGCGAATGCGTTGCAGCACTTCGGGGCCGGGCTCCCGATTCATCTTTATCCGGGCGCTGGCCGCGGCCGCCCCCGCGAAGATCACGTTCTCGGCCTGACCCACATTGATGCCGGCGAGCTTAAGTTCAGAGAAGACATGCGCGAGCACGCCCACCCGGTCGCGGTGCCGAACGGAAAGAAGGTGGGTGGCCGGGGTGCGATCGGCGAGGTTCACCACCGAGGGCGCTTGTCCGGTGTTCTTGAACGTGCGGACAATGCGGACGGTTTCTTCCGCGATGGCGTTTTGCGCCTGTTCGGTGGAGGCGCCTATGTGGTGGGTTCCGACCACGCCCGGGAATCCGACGATCGGATCGGCAAAGGCCCCGGTGCCTCCTGCGGGTTCGTGGGAGAAGACGTCAAGGCCTGCGCGAAGACCCACGTCGCGAACCGCGGCACGGAGAGCAGCCTCGTCCACGATCTCGCCCCGACTGGTGTTGACGAAGAACGCACCCTTCTTCATGGCCGCAAAGAACGCTCCGTCGAGCCGTCCGCGGGTCTCCTTGGTCAGTGCCAGATGTACGCTCACCCCGTCGGCGGCCTGGGCCACCTCGCAGATTGAGGCGGCCCGCGTGACTCCGAGTTCCCGCGCCGATGCTTCGTCCAGGGAACGGCTGTAAGCGACCACGTTCATCCCGAAGGCGCGCGCCCGGTGGATCACTTCCCGGCCGATAGAACCGGTCCCGAGTACTCCCAGGGTGCGGCCGGAAAGCCCCTGGGCCCTGCCATATTCGGCTTTGTTCCAGACCCCCTGGGTCAGGTCGCGAGTCTGCTCCACGATGCGCCGGTCGAGGGCCAGGATGAGTCCCCACGCGAGTTCGGCGACGGCGATTGCGTTCTTCCCCGGACAGTTCGATACCGCGATCGCCCGGGCCGAAGCGGCCTCCAGATCAATAGTGTTCACCCCGGCACCGGCGCGCACGATGAGGGCGAGCCGCGTGCCCTGGTCCATCTCCGAGGCGCCCACCTTGGTGGACCGCACCACCAATACGTCGGCGGCTGATTCACCAAGAGCGGACGCCAGGGAGGGGCCGGCCAGTTCGGGCTTATAGACCACCTCACAGCCTGCGGCGCGCAGGCCGACGAGACCCAGCTCCTCGAACTTGTCGGCGACCAGAACCTTCATGCGCGGGTTCTAGAAGGGCACCCACAAGGGGCGCCCCTACAAGGGGTTGCCCCTACGGGTGTTGAGCGCCCCCCGCACGTGCCCGCGGCAGCCCGAGGGACCACGGTCATTTTCCGGTGAAAGGCGCCGCCATCTTCGCGGTTCCCCACATCATCGCGAACTCACCCGCATTGTCCTTGCCGGTGACTTCGATGGTGAACTGCTCCACCGGGGCCTTGAGAATGCTGGATACGAGAGGCATCCGGCCCGCTTCGGTCTTCGTGGCGGGGTCCGTCGCGATCGCGGTCCAGTCGCCCTTTTCGTCCTTCACGGCGGTGAGAGTGTAGGTACCCTTGGGGAGAACGGTCTTGCCGAAGGTCAACTCGGCTTCGGTCTTGAGGGAGGTGGGGGAACCCGCCCCCATGCGCCAGGAGGTTCCGACCTTGGCCATTCCCAGCATGTCGCGTCCGGCGAGCACCGGGCGTCCATACTCGACCGACACCGACTTGGCGGCGACGGTCGCCTTGGTCTCGCCACGCTGTTCCTGAGCGAGGGCGAGGGTGGCGGTCAACGACAGGGCAAAGCCCAGAGAATGCATCAACTTCATTGGTTTTTTCTCCTTTTAGAAATAAAAGTGTGTGTTTCATTGTAGCTATACTGCCCGCAACACCGCGAACGGGACGCGAGGGCCTTGGCCTCGTCCTCTTCAATGAGATGAACACGCCGCTTCTGGAGATTTAATGGCAGCCAATATTTTTCAGACCAAGTCGCTCGAGCAACTTGCGGGCGACATAGAAAAGGGCAAGGGCTTTAAACGATCGCTGTCCGCGCTTGACCTCACTTTGCTGGGGATCGGCGCGATCATCGGAACCGGCATCTTCGTCCTCACCGGCACCGCGGCCGCTAACCAGGCGGGCCCCGCGATCACCCTCTCCTATGTTCTCGCCGGCCTCGCCTGCGGCTTCGCGGCTTTGTGCTACGCCGAGTTCGCTTCGATGATCCCGGTGTCGGGCAGTGCCTACACCTACGCCTACGCAACCCTCGGCGAAGTGGTTGCCTGGATGATTGGATGGGACCTCATTCTTGAGTACGCGGTGGGTTCGATGACCGTGGCCATCGGCTGGAGCGGCTACTTCCAGCGCGTTCTTGCGAAGATGGACATCATCCTGCCTACCTGGATGCAGGCAGGCCCCGGCATCCTCCCCGGTGCGGTGGTGAACCTGCCGGCGGTGATGATCGTGCTGATGATGATGATCCTCCTCGTGGTGGGCGTACGCGAAAGCGCGCGCTTCAACTCGGTGATGGTCGCGATCAAGCTCCTCGCGGTACTCATCTTCTTAGGCGTCGGCTTCTCGCACGTCGAGCCCACCAACTGGGAGCCTTACGCGCCTTACGGCTGGTCCGGCGTCATGGGTGCGGCGGCCGTCGTCTTCTTCGCCTACATCGGATTCGACGCGGTCTCAACCACGGCCGAAGAAGCGAAGAACCCCCAACGCGATCTCCCTATCGGCATCATCGCGTCCCTTCTCATCTGCACCGTTTTGTACATCGCCGTGGCCGCGGTTTTATCGGGGGTCATCCCGGTGACCGAGTATCGGAGCGTTGAATCAACGCTGCCCGGCACGACCATCCAGTCGCCGGAACAGGTGACGAAGTTCCTGAACGCTCCGGTGGGTTTTGCCCTTGGCTCCCTGGGCGTGGGCTGGGCCGACGCTCTGGTGGCGGCCGGTGCGGTCGCCGGAATCACCAGCGTGCTTCTGGTCATGCTGATGAGCCAGCCCCGTATCTTTTTCTCGATGAGCCGAGATCGTCTTCTGCCCCCGGGTATCTCCAAGATCCATCCGAAGTTCGGGACCCCCTACATCACGACCATGATCACGTGCGTCATCGTGGCGATCGTTGCGGGCTTTACCCGCATCGAGGTGGTGGGTGAGATGACCAGCATCGGCACTCTTTTCGCTTTCGTCGTCGTCTGCGCGGCGGTCATGGTGCTGAGAGTGAAGCGTCCCGATGTGAAGCGTCCCTTCACCGCCCCGGGCGGCCAGCTCACGCCGATCCTTGGCGTGCTTTCGTGCTCTTATCTGATGTTGTCCCTCGCCACCCTTACCTGGGTCCGTTTCCTCGTGTGGCTCAACATCGGGATGCTGATCTACTGGTTCTACAGCCGCACCCACTCGCCCCTCTATAACCCTGAGCTCGAGGCGAAGAAGTCATCCGCGGAACGTAGTGGCGACTTCCTGACCACCTGGGGCGGGCTCGGCGTGTTCAACGGCTTCTGGATCACCCTGGTGGGCCTCATGACGGTCCTCGGGGTCAACGGCGAAGCAACCGCCAAATGGCACGAGGTTCACGTCAGTCCCGAGCAAGCGACCATCGCCGGCGTCGTCGTTCTCGTCGTCTCCGGCGTGCTCGTCTTCATGGGCCGGTCCAAAATGAAGAAGGCCTGACTTTCAGGGATGCCGCCCCATAGGGGGAGGCCCTCCTTGTAGTTGCACTAATCCGCGTATCTCTGGTTGATGGTGAGCGCGTGGTCGAGGTTCTCCATCAGCAGCTGGACGATCCTCGGGTCGAGATGCGATCCGCTGACCTCCTGCATGTACTTGAGCACGTCTTCCAGGGGCCACGCGGGCTTGTAGCAGCGGGCGTGACTCAAGGCGTCGAACACGTCAGCTACGGCGATCAGGCGGGCATAAAGGTGAATGGCGTCGCCCTTTAGGCCTTGCGGGTAGCCGGAGCCGTCCAGTTTTTCGTGATGCTGGTGTGCGATGGTGGCGGCGGCGGCGATGACCGGGCGCTTGGAACCAGCCAGGATCGAGTGCCCCAGCTCAGGATGCCGCCTCATCACCAACCACTCTTCGGCGGTGAGGCCGGACTTCTTGAGCAGCACGGCGTCGGGGGTCGCGATCTTCCCGATATCGTGCATGGGTGCGGCCCGACGCACGATGTCCGCTTCCTCGGCGGACAGGCCATAGGCGAGGGCGAGCCGGTGGCTCAGCTCCGACATTCGCTTGACGTGGAAGCCCACTTCATCGGAGCGGGACTCCACCGCGTCGCCCATACGATGAATCAACTCGCCCTGGGTGTCGAGGACCTCCTGATTCAACAGGATGTTGTCGAAGGCCACCGCGATGCTGGACGAGAAGACCTTCAGGAGTTGCAGGTCGATCTCGTCGATCTGTCCCACGCCCTTGAGGGCAAGAAGTGTCACCTTGGGAGTTCTTGAGGGGTAGTAGCCGACGAAAATGTCGCCATCCACTCCCGACGCCCTGGCCGCGCCCGCGCGAGATAGCGCCTCCTTCAAGTCGGGCTCCAGGCTTCGGGAGGCGGGCTCGTGGGGCACGCTTGCGAGCACCTCGAACTCCTCGCCTTCGTCCCCACCGTGCACCCCGCTGACGCCGCGGACCTGGACGAGCACGCCTTTCTCGTTCAGGCACAGCACGGCCATGATCTGCTGAAGGAGACCGCTCGCGAAATCGGCGAGCTGACGGTACTCGAACAGGCTGTTCGTGGCTTTCAGCACGCGTTCGAGGCCATTGCGGTAGCGCCACTGCAATTGGGCCGCACGCTCTACGGCCATGATGTCGCGATAACCCCGAAGGGCGGTGATCATCACGGTATAGAAGCGCTTTTGATCCAACTCAGTTTTCTCGCGGTAGTCGTTGATGTCGTAGTCGACGAGAACCTGCTGCTGCGGGGCCTGACCGGGCTGGCCGGTGAGCAGAGCAATCCGCACGAAACGATTACCGAGAACCTCGCGGCACCACCTCACGAGCTCCAGGCCACTGCGCTCCGTCTCCATGACCACGTCCAGCATGACGAGGGCGATGTCCGGGACCTGCTGGAGAACTTCTTTGGCCTGCTCGGCGGAGAATGCGTGAAGGAGTTCGAGCGGACGGCCATCCAGCTGAAAGCGCTTGAAGACCATGGAGGTGACGTCATGGACATCGCGCTCGTCGTCCACCACGAGCACGCGCCACGGCCCCAAAGCGCCATTCGGTGCCGGGACGACGGTTCCAAGAGTTGTCATGTGCGTGAGCCTCGCTTTCAGAACCACCACGCTGCTTGCCCCGTACTGCGATCAATCTACTACACCAAAACTACGCGGGAATGACATTCTGGAGACCACCGCTTGCGTCTCTTCAGGTTTGTCGCTAGCTTGCGGCATGGGCTGGTTCAGGCCGTGGCGATTTGTGTTCGTCGCGCTCCTGATGGCGGCTGGCCATCTGCGGCCCGCCCTCCTCATGGCGCAGGTGGAGGTCAGCGGGCCGATCGACCGGGACCAGATTCGTTTCCGCAGTGTCGGAATACGAGAGGGGCTTTCGAGCAGCACCGCGCGCGCCCTCGCCCAGGATGAACGAGGTTTCGTTTGGCTGGGCACCCAGGATGGCCTGAACCGCTTTGACGGCTATAGGTTCCACATCTATCGAGCGGACTCCGAGCGGCCCGACTCGCTGAGCGACAGCCACATTACGGCCCTCGCGGCCGACGGGAAGGGAACGCTGTGGGTCGGGACCGTGGGCGGCGGGATCAACCGACTGGACCTGGCTCGAGAACACATCGAGCGCTTTCTCGATGGGGGTCCCGCAGGACTCATCGGTACCCAGGTGAACACGCTGATGATCGCCCGCGAGGGCACGTTGTGGACCTCGACCCAGGATGGGGCGGTCCAAAGACTGGTTGCGGGCGGTGCGCGGTTTGAGGCCGTGCAGCCGCAGGATTCGCGCCTGCGCCGGGTGCGCGCCATCCTGGAACTACCGCAGGGCGACCTGCTGCTGGGAGGTGCGGGCGGCCTGCTCAGATATTCGCCCGCATCGGGAACGCTTCGCGACTGGCCCTCCCACGGTCCCTCCGCGGATCCCGGCTGGAACATAACCGCCCTGGCTGCGGTTCCAGACGGACGGGTCTTTGCAGGCGACCTGGCCCTCGGTCTGCTCGAGTTCAGCGCCGAGGGGCGTCTGCTGAGACATCACCGTCCCGCCCCGGATCTAACCAGCAACCGCCTGGTTGACGCACAGGTGCTCTCCCTGATGACCACCTCGCAAGGCGAACTATGGGTGGGCACTTACAACGGACTGAGCTGCTATCAGGGAGACGGTCGCTTCTTGAGCTTCACTCAAGACGCTACCGACATCGGCGGCATCGGGGCCAACCGCATTCCCGCGATGATGGAGGACCGCGACGGTCTCCTGTGGTTCGGTACCTGGACCGCCGGCGTTTCCCTGCACAAGCCCGCTACCCGAGCGCTGCGCCTCATCCGCCACCGTGCATCGGAGCCCCGCAGCATTCCCACAAACCCCACCCGCGCCCTCTTCCGCGATGGGGACGGAACGCTCTGGTTCGGGCTGTTCGAGGGCGGCGGACTGGTTCATTACGACCTTCGTCGTGGCGTTCTTCGCCGCTACCTTCACGATCCCAAAGATCCGGGGTCGTTGCCCGGCAACGGTGTGCAGTCCATTCTGCGCCGGCGGAACGGAGAGCTTTGGGTGGCGACGAGCAGCGGTGTTGCCAGGTTGAATACCTCGGGCGAGGGGTTCATGAGGGCGGACGACGCGCCCTGGCGGTTGCCGACCCGCGCCGCCCGCATCCTTTACGAAACCCGCGATGGCACGCTCTGGATCGGCACCGAGGACGCGGGGGTTCTGGCTTTGTGCTCCGGCTGTTCCTCCTATGTTCAGTACACGATCGACCCCGCGAAGCCGAAGCGTTCGCTCCCGGGAAGCAGCGTCAACGGTCTCTTCGAAGATCGCGATGGGATGTTGTGGATCGGCATGAACGGCACGGGTCTGGTGCGGCTCGACCGCGGGCGCGATGAGCTCACCGTGGTGCGGGCCCGCCGAGGCGAAAAAAACGCCCTTCAGAGCGACGTGATCACCACCTTTTTCGAGACCAGAGACGGCGAGCTATGGATGGGGACCCAGGGGGCCGGCATCAGCCGGATTGGCCGGGGCGAGACCTTGACCTTCTTCACCGTCTCCGCCCGCGAAGGCCTGAGCGCCAACGCGATCGGGAGCGTGATCGAGGACCAGGACTCCATGCTCTGGATCAGCTCCATCGGCGGGATCGACGAATACGATCGCAAGACCGGGCGGGTGCGCGCCCTGACCGCGAGCGACGGCTTCGATCGCTCCGGGTACTTCCTGGGCTCGGCCGCGATCGACACCGAAGGAGTGCTCTTCTTCGGCGGCTTGCTGGGGGTGGTGCAGTTTCATCCCCGCGACTTCCAGCTCGACCGGCGGTTGCCGCGGGTGGTGCTGACCGGTGTGGACATCTACCGCGCGCAGGCGAGCCGCGACCGGCGAGAAGCCACGGTCGCCTATGTGGACACCCTGCGACTGGATCCTACCGAGCCCGTCTGGTCGCTGAGTTTTTCGACCATGAACTACGCCAACGTGGAGACCGTCCGCTTCAGCTACCAGCTGGCAGGGTTGAACGAGGACTGGATCGCTCTGCCCAAGGGCCAGCGTATGGCGAGTTTCACCCACGTGCCGCCCGGCGATTACGTGTTTCGCGTGCGTGCCTCGAATGCCGACGGCCTGGAGTACGGGCCGGAAACCCGGCTGCCGGTTTCCATTTCACCTTCGCCCTTCTGGTCCCCGGGCGCGAAGCTCGCTTATGCCAGTGCCTTCGTCGGACTCCTCGCCTTCTTGACCCGGTCGGTCAGGCGCCGGTCGCGGGAACGAAGTCAGGCCCTGCGGGAGATCGCCGAGCGCGAGCATCGACTGAAGCTGGCGCTTTGGGGCAGCCGCGACGAGCTGTGGGATCTCGACCTCGTCAAAGGCACGGTACGGCGGGAGAATCCGCTGCCGAACCTGGCCGCGGTTCCGCTTGACCGGCCGGCCGAGGTCAAGGATTACACCCGGCTCGTCCACCCCGAGGATCTTCCTGCCGGCCATCAGGCCATGATGGCCCACCTCCGCGGAGAAACCGAATACTGCGAGATGACCTGCCGCGCCCGCGACCAGGAGGGTGGTTGGTTCTGGATACTGACCCGGGGCCAGATCGTCGAACGGGACCGCGACGGTAAGGCGGTTCGCATGATCGGCACCCATCGCGACATCACTTCGATCAAGGCCGCCGAAGAGGCGTTGCGGGCGAGCAACGAGGCGCTCGAATCGCGCGTGGCCGAACGCACGAGCGAACTCACCGCGGCAAACGCCGACCTTCAAAGCACTCTGGGCGAGCTGCGTGAGACCCAGGATCAGCTGATTGAGTCGGAGAAGATGGCGTCCCTCGGAAGTCTCGTGGCCGGCGTCGCCCATGAAATCAACACCCCGCTCGGCATCGGCATCACCGCCGCCTCACACCTTGAGACCATCACGGAACAGTTCGAACGGCGGGCGGAGTTGCAGCAGATCGGTGGGGAGGACCTGTCGCACTACATGAGCGACGCCGCGGAATCGAGCCGCCTGATCCTGAAGAATCTTCAGCGCGCTGGCCAGCTCGTGCGCAGCTTCAAACAGGTGGCCGTGGATCAGAGCCGGGAAGATCGCCGGGTGATCCAGCTTGCCGACTATCTGGGCGAGGTCGCCTTCGCGCTTCGGCCGGCTCTCAAGGGAACGGGCCATGAGTTGCGTATCGATTGTCCGCAGGATCTGGCTATCGACAGCTATCCGGGCGCCATCTACCAGATTGTGATGAACCTGGTCAGCAACGCTTTGGCTCATGCCTTCGCCCCCGGACAGAGCGGTCTGATCGAGATCAGCGCGCGGGTTCGGAGCGAAGGGCGCGTTGCCTCTGAGCTTGTTCTCGAGTACCAGGACAACGGCCGGGGTGTGGAACCAGCGTTCCTCAAGCGCATCTTCGAGCCCTTCTTCACCACCCGTCGTAACCAGGGCGGTTCAGGCCTCGGGCTTCACATCGTCTACAACCTGGTGACCCACCTGTTGGCCGGCAGTATCGCTGCGGAGAATCGCGGTGGTCTGCATTTCCTCATCCGCTTCCCGATACGCCCGACGTCTTGAAGTGATCTAGAAAAAGCTACGGGATCGCTTCGCGGGTCCGAGCGGAACCCGCTCGCGATGGCGAGCACGCGCTACGATTTGCTCGCCAGGTGTTCCATGACGGAGACCGAGCAGATCTCGGAGATCTGCTCGAGGATGTTTTCGCCATCTTCGATGGTCGCCGCACCGGGGTCGCCGAAGTAGGCGTCCTCCCCTCCGGCATCCCGGAAGGTCTTCGCTCCGCCCTTCATGGAAGCCACCAGACCGTCCATGGGGGGAATGCTTATCCGCTCGTGCTCGCGCACCAGAGGAAGGTTCAAGGCCATCATGGCCGAGGTCTCAAACGTCCCCGCATGATCGCCCTTTTGGAAGACCACGCCCAGCTGCTGCGCCCAGCGCTTGCGGGTGAGGTCCACGAAGCAGGCGGACACTCCGGCTTTCTTGGATTCGTCGATGACCTGCTTCAGGACCTCAAGATGTGCGGGGTCGAAATGGGTGTTGACGAAAGCCACCGCGCGGAAGTGTTTGGTGGCGGCTGCCGCCACTTCCTTCAGGAACGTCACCGCGGCAGGGCGCGAAAGTGCCAGAGTACCGGGGAAATCCGCCGAGCGCTCGCAGACGCTGTAGGAGATGTTCGGAAACACGAGGGCCCGAACTCCGTGGGTCTTGAGCTTTCGGGCGGTCCGCTTCGCCGCGTCGATGGCGAGGTAGGTGGCGGTGGCTAGTGGAAGGTGCGGGCCGTGGGCCTCGGTGGCGCCGAGGGGAACCAGGGCCACCGCTTTTCGGTCGACCGTGGCCTCTTGAACTTCGGGCCAGGTCATCTCGGCCAGTACGATATTTTCCGCCATAACACTTGCACGCGCGCTGGGCGTTGCCTCGGGGGCAAAAGACGCCTCGCGCGGTTCGTTCTCCTTATAGAGCTAAGGCCTTGAGGTTTCTTGGGAACCGTTTCTTGGGACGGTTTTTGCTGACAGAAGAGGGGGAGACTCGGTTGACCGCTCCTGACGTAGTGTCTTTATACCCGAGTCGTTAGACGCGCCACAAACCGGCCTTTCAGTGTTCGATCTCGTCGTCGGCTCCCGGGACCCCGGGGGGCACTGGAAGCGGAGTCATCTCGGCCTCGATGCCCTGATTCGCGAGGCGCTGCTGAAGCTGGTTGAACAGCGTCAGGTCGGGCGGGGGCGAGTCGCGCACCAGGGCCAGGGCCTCTTCGAGATAGGCGACACTCCGGGCGAGGTGAGCGAGAGTGTCGGTCGGGATCGGAGCGTCGGGCTCGGCGGCGCTCGCGAACTTCGTCTCGTTGGCGAAGGTGCCGAGTACTTCGATGACCCGCGCGCACAGCGAATCGGCCGCTTCGTTCACCGCCTCGTGATGGAAAGCGGTCTGAGCGAGGGCGAGAGCGTCCTCTATCTCGTCGTCGCCCCAATCGTCGCGGAGGCGGTCGAAGTCGGCGTTGCCCAAGGTGAGATTTGCGCCGGCCTCATCCGCGGCGGCAGCCACATCCGTAATCAGCTCGATTAATCGTCCCATTATTTTGTAGGGGCGGCCCTTGTGGCCGCCCGGCGGTGAAGGTCCAGAAACTGCTCCGCCCCCCGCTGCTTGCTTCGCATGGCCGTAATTCTATCCGTCATCATTTCCCGCCCGCGCCCTTCAAGTACTTGAGCAGCTCGGACTCGGTTGAAAGCACGAGGACCGATTTCTCGTCGATCGTCTTCTCCAGGGTCTCGAGCGACTTCAAGAAGGCGTAGAAGTCCGCGTCGCGTTCGTAGGCCTTGGCAAAGATGTTCGTGGCCCGGGCATCGGCCGCGCCCTTGAGGAGCTGGGCCTTCTTGTACCCTTCAGAGGATGCGGCGAGCAGGTCGCGTTCTTTCTGGCCGCGGATCTCCGCGGCGCGACCCGCACCCTCCGATCGGCTCTTTTCGGCGATCCGCTTACGTTCCGAGATCATCCGTTCGAACACCTTGGATTGAACCGTTTCGACGTAGTTGATCCGCTTGAAGCGGACATCGACCAGTTCGACGCCGAACTGGGGAGTGATGGCCGCGGCCTTGGCGAGGATCACTTCAGCGATCTTCGACCGGCCGGTGACGACCTTCACGTCCACCTCTGAGCCTTCCTCGACGCCGCTCAGTTCTTCGGTGGCCTCGAACTCACGGTTGGACGACCGCACCAGCTCGATCACGTCGAAGGAAGCGACGGCATTGCGGGTCTCGCCGTCCACGATGTCGTCGAGGCGGCTCTGCGCGCCCCGTTCGTCCTGTACCGCCTGATAAAAGCGGAGGGGATCGGAGATCCGCCATCGCGCATAGGTCTCGATCCACAGGTACTTCTTGTCGCGGGTGGGAATCTGGTTCGGATCGCCGTCGAACTCGAGCCAGCGCTTGTCGAATCGGTTCACCACCTGGACGAAGGGGATTTTGAAATGGAGTCCGGGAGTGTTGACCGCGTCGCCCGCGGGCTTGCCGAAGACGGTCAGAACGGCCTGCTCAGTTTCGGAAAGGGTGTAAACGCTCGAACTCGCGACGACGAGAAGGATCGTCACCCGAACGATGTTGTTGATGATCTTCTGGTTCATTTCTTCTCCTTCGCCAGCGAGTCGAGCTGAAGCAGGGGCAGGATGCCCTTCGCCTGCTGATCCACGATGATCTTGCTGCCCGAGCGTTCGAGTACACGGGCCAGGGTTTCGAGATACAGCCTTCTTCGCGTGACCTGGGGAGACTTTCGATATTCCTCGTACACCGCCTCGAATCTCTTGCCGTCGCCCTCCGCCACGTTCACGCGTTCGAGGGCATACCCTTCAGCGGCGCGCACTTGCTGTTCGGCCTGCCCTTTGGCCTGGGGCACCGCGGAGTTGTAGTCGGCGAGCGCCTCGTTGATCGCGCGCTCCTTCTCCTGAATAGCCTGGTTCACTTCGTTGAATGCGGGTTTCACCTCATCGGGAGGATTCACATCCTGAAGGACAAGCTGCTGGATCTCGATGCCGTTGCCGTAGAGGTCACACAGCTGCTGCAACTCCTCCCGGGCCTGGAGGGCGATGGCTTCACGCCCGATGGTCAGGACCTCATCGACGCTGTGGTCGCCCACCACTTCGCGCATGGTGGATTCGGTCATGTCGCGGAAGGTGGCGGATACGCTGCGCAGGTGGAACAGATATTTGTAGGGATCCTTGATCCGGTACTGGACGATCCACTCCACCACCGCGACGTTCAGGTCTCCCGTCAACATGAGGGATTCCTTCTTCGATTCGTCGGTGGTCCGGAACTCCGATTGGGTTCCCGAACTCACGGTTTCGAAACCGAACTCCATCTTGAGCTGACGCTTGTCGGGTACGCGGGTCACCCGTTCGATGCCGAAAGGCACGCGGAAGTGAGGTCCGGGGCCCGCGGTTCGAACGTATTTCCCGAAACGCTGTACCACCGCCACCTCGTCGGCCGCCACCTGGTAGAAGCCGGTGAAGAGGAAAAGCACCACCAGGGCCGCGATCAGGTAGTTCCGAATGCGTCCCGCGCTGACGTTGAAGCCACCCCCTGAGCCCGCTCCACGCACCTTCTTTCCAAGATCCTCGATCGCTTCCCAAAGAGGATCCAGAGGATCCTGTCGTCCGTATTCAGCCATCCGCGGAGTATAGGGACCGAGCCAAGTTCAAGCGGCATGAACAGGCCGCGAAGGTGCAGACCTCGATTGTTTGAACCGGGGGGGCGGAGGCCTCGTGCCCGCCCTGCGAAGATTCGCGGGTGTTTGAAGCGTAGGGGCAGACCTCGTGCCTGCCCTGCGAAATCTCGCGAGTGTTCGAACCGTAGGGGCAGGCCTCGTGCCTGCCCTGCGAAGACGCGAGGTGATGCGAAGGGCACCCACAAGGGGCGCCCCTACGACGCCGCGCGGTGGGATGCGAAGGGCGCCCACAAGGGGCGTCCCTACGACGCCGCGCGGTGGGATGCGAAGGGCGCCCACCGGCGCCCCCCCCCACGGCGGATGGTCACGATGTCGCGGATTCCCGCGCGGGGGTTTCGGATTGCCGGGCGGATTCGCGTGTGTCTGAACCGTAGGGGCAGGCCTCGTGCCTGCCCTGCGAAGA
>Ga0163144_10007115_pt1 | contig 24552 bp, 24 predicted proteins | sample OliLak19BULKMAT1_FD_123175 | JGI IMG/M metagenome (GOLD analysis project Ga0163144, IMG submission 123175) | Freshwater microbial mat bacterial communities from Lake Vanda, McMurdo Dry Valleys, Antarctica - Oligotrophic Lake LV.19.BULKMAT1 | ecosystem: Environmental > Aquatic > Freshwater >...
GTAATGATCCTGGCAGGTGAGAAATCGCTGCGGGATGTGATTCCGTTTCCGAAGACGGCCAAGGGTACCGACCTGATGTGCGAGGCTCCGAGCGAAGTGCCGGAGAAGAATCTGCGGGACCTGTACTTGAAATCGGTTCCGCCGGGCAAGCGGTAAGGGAAACGAAAAGGGGCGCTGGCTTCGGCCAGCGCCCCTTTTCGTTTTTGAGGATGAACTACGCTTTCGGGTTCTTGTCGACGATCTTGAACTTCTGCTCGTCGAAGTAGAGAACCTTGCCCTGCCGGTAGCTTTGGACGGCCATGGTAATGAGCACCTGGGCGTGGGCGGCGGTTTCGACATCGAGCGTCGGCTTGTTCCGGGAGACCATGCAGTCGAGGAAGTTGCCCACATGGGTGTCCATCGTGTTGAGGTCCTGCACCGGGATCTTGACGTCTTCGGTGCCGAACTTGTACTTGTCGCCGCCGATTGGCTTGCGGGAATCACCGCGTCCGGCGAGTTCGGGCTTCAAGGTTAAAAACGGAGAGAAGCCTTCGAAGCGGCCGTGCTCAACCATGATGATGGTGCCTTCGTGGCCGCGGATCAGACCCGGGATGTGTTGGGAGTTCGCCATAGACGAACTGAGCACAAGAGAGTGACCTTCGGCGTAGTCAGCGAGCAGGTTGAACGTGTCGGGCACTTCCCGATCTTTGAACTCGTAGATGCCGCCACCGGCCATGACGCGGGTGGGGTACTGGGGCTTGGTCCAGCAGATATTCATCGGGGCGACGACGTGGAAGAACAGGTCGGTGGCTATGCCACCGGAGTAGTCCCAGTACTTGCGGAAGCGGAAAAAGCGGTCGGCATCAAAGGGACGCTTGGTCGCGCTGCCGAGCCACATTTTCCAGTCGATGAAGTCATCGCCCTTGCCGTCGGGGCCGGCCGCTTTATCGATAGGCCAATTCCATTCGCCCTCGACCGAGTTCCGGTGGTAGGAGCCTTGACTGAGGAGCATTTTGCCGATGGCACCGTCGGCGATGTACTTTTTGGCTTGGTGCCATTGGTTGCCGGAGGTGGTTTGGGAGCCGACCTGAAGAACACGTTTCGTCTCCTTGACGGTGTCCATCAGCTGCTTTACCTCTTCGACCGTATGACACATCGGTTTTTCGACGTAAACGTCTTTCCCGTTGTCCATGGCGGCGAGGGCGACTTTGGCGTGCCAGTGGTCAGGGGTGGCGACGATAACGGCGTCCAGTTCGGGGTTGTTGACGACTTCACGCCAGTCGAGGGTACCCTTAGCTTTGAACTTCGCTGCAGCGGCGGTGACCCGTTTCTGGTAGACGTCGCAGACCTGCGTGATCTGGCATTTACCGGTTTGCTCGCCCAGTTTGGCGAAGACGCTGGCGACGTAGTTGCCGCGTCCGCCAACGCCGACGATGCCAATGTTGATCTTGTCGTTGGCACCAACGACGCGACCGGTTTTGCCGGCCGGTTTGGCGGCAAAACCGGAGCCGGCGGCGGAAAGCGCAGCGCCGGCGCTGCCGGAATTAATCAAAAAGTCTCGACGATCCATTCAGGGGACTCCTTCAGACAGCGGCCAAAAGGGGGCCGTTGCGCACTCTTCCAAATCGAGGCCGCATGGCCCTGCTTTGAGTGTACACCTGTCGAGATCCTTCGCCAAGGCTTACGGATTCGTTCGTAAACCGCGGGGCGAGCGAAGCGGCGTCGGCTGGAAGATGCGGTACCAAACATAGCTGGTTAAGATACTACCAGCAGAAATCACAAGGTTGCCGGCGTCGCGGACTTCGTTAGGAAAATACCGCATGGCGTGACCCATCGCGTCGATGGTGCACTGCAGTCCCAGCCCCGCGCTGATGAGGAGGATGGTGGCATCGCGTTTCCGGTTGCTCAGGAGCATCGACCAGAGGACCATATTCATGATCGCCGAGACAAACGCTACATCGCGGCTGATGAAGGTCATCCAGCGGTTCGGCAGTCCCGACAGATAGACAGGGTAGTGAAAGGCACCCGAACCCAGGATCGCTACGACAAACGCCGCCGACATTAATTGAACAGTCCGCCGGATGTCTGGTCGGTGTTCACCGGCCTTCCGGGTCAAAACTAGCAGCAGGACGACGCCGCAAAACTGCATTGAAAGAGAGAGGATCCAATATGCCGTCCGGCTAACTTGGGTCCAAGTCGCGCCCGAGACCAGGAAGGCGATGCTCATCGGGGCGGAGAGGCTGAACGTAAAGCAGAGGTAAGCGAACAATACCGGATACCGCCGCCAAGCCCCCTCAAGCATCGACTGGAGCGCCCCAATGATAAAGAGGGTGCTCAGCACTGTTGACAGGTAGTAGAAATAGGTCACCGCAGATCTCCTCGGCAAAAAAGTCGCCGTCCGAGAATTTCTGCGGTGAAAAGGAAAGAAAAAGAATTGTTAACCGACGAAGGTTCCGTTGTCGTCAGGGGGAGGGATCGGACCGCCTTTGAGGGCAAACGTTCCGTTGTCGTCGGGAGGGGGAATCGGTCCGCCTTTGAGGGCGAACGTTCCGTTATCGTCGGGAGGAGGAATTGGTCCGCCTTTGAGGGCGAACGTTCCGTTATCGTCGGGAGGAGGAATTGGTCCGCCTTTGAGGGCGAACGTTCCGTTATCGTCGGGAGGAGGAATTGGTCCACCCTTGAGCGCAAAGGTCCCATTGTCATCTGGGGGGGGGATCGGTCCGCCCTTGACGAATTTGGAAACGCTAGTGCCACGACTCTCCGAAACGCCAGCGCTCAAAGAGAGCACTAGCGCAAAGCATACTGCACTACCTAGTATAAGGTTTAGCTTTTTCATTGGTATCGGCTCACCCGATGCCATGGGCACCGGAATGACCTGACTAGGCTCAAGCTTATCGCCTTAGTCCGTCTCAGGTCTTAACCTTATTCTAGACGGAGCGATACGCATTGTATTACTAGGATTTTTCCTAGGGATGGCCCGGTTCTTGCCACTTCTTGCCTACGTGGAACCGCAACAAAAAACAGGACTTGTCTGTAATGTTCCAGAAAAGTCCTGTTGGGTACCGCTCGAACCGATTGGGTTGTTGTTTAGTCGCCGCGATCACGGAGGGAGGGAGCTTCGAAGGAGTCTTCGTAGAGGCTACGAATGGGCCGTAAGCGCCGTCCGGGCCATTCCAGGCGCATGTCGTCGGAGACTTCGTCGAGCATTTTCTGGGTACAAACCTTTAACTCCATGGCAAAGGCGGTGAGTAGAAGGTTGTCGCAGATCCCATTGATGACGCGGGGAATGCCTCGCGATCGGGTATGGATCTCGGTGATGAGCGCGTCGGGGAAAACGGCTTGGTCGACCAATCCGACTTTAACCAGGCGGCTATCGATATACTCTGCCGTTTCTTCGAGGGAGAACGGCTTCAGGTTGTAGCGGAGGACGATGCGCTGTTTCAGTTGACGAAGGTTGGGGGCGTCGAGTTTCCGGTCGAATTCAGGCTGGCCGGCGAGAACGATCTGGAGCAGTTTGCCTTTACGGTTTTCGAGATTACCGAGCAGGCGAATCTCTTCGAGGACTTCCCAATCGAGATTGTGAGCTTCGTCGACGATGAGCACCGTGGTGCGTCCTTCGTTCATCTGCTGAATGAGCAGGTTGTTGAGCGCGAAGAGGACTTCAGTTTTCGAGGTTCTTTCGCAGCGCAAGTCGAGATCGTAGGCGATCATTTCGAAGAACTGCTGGGAATTAATGCGCGAGTTGAATAGGAACGCAAACTCGATGTACTGGGACTCCAGATACTCGCGCAAGCACTCGAGCATGGTCGTCTTGCCGGTACCGACCTCGCCAGTAAGTACGATGAAACCCTTCCGACTCTGGACTCCGTAAATCAAGTTCGCTAACGCTTCTTCGTGTTGAGAACTGCGGTAGAGGAACGCCGGATCAGGAGATAGATTGAAGGGATTGTCCGTTATCCCAAAGAAAGCGTTATACATGAGTCTTAGCGCCGAACTACTTCATATTACCATGGCCGCATACAATCTCGACCTAGCTACTGTATCGGCCGGTACTGGGCCTGTTGTGAGGCAACTCCATACAGGAATTAACCGAGTCTTTCGTAATCGAGGCGCACCCAACCGGGGACCGAGCCGGGTTCGCCGGTGAGGTTGACAATTCGCTGGGATTTGGGGAAGGCGAAGGCGGTGGCCAGGGCTTGGCGGTAACCAGGGACGGTTTCGAGCAGCGGCTTGGCCGCCGCCAGACGGGGCCCGGTTGCAATGGACTTCGACACGAAGCCACCGCCCCAACCGATGCTAAGCAGACAGCCGTCGTTGGCGGCTACGGCGTCGAGGGTCTGGGCGAGTTTGGCCATCCGGTGGGTGGTCGCGAAGTGTCGCTGGCGGTCTAAGGTCTGGCGGGAATGGCCGCTGGCGGCGGCCAGGTCGTCGGTCCAATCTTCTTCAAGGGTGCCCCGTCCGGAAAACACCGTCCCGGGAGCCGCACATTCGACAAATGTTGGTGCTGCTTTCCAGCGTAGGTCGGATCCCCCGGACTTTACGGGTGCCGCGACCCGGGAATAGTAAACCTTATATTGGCCTTCCCCCGTCGGCGAGCCATCGCCAAGGCGCAAACCGGGGAGCAGTCGGCGGGCACCTTGATGACGAGCGGAGGCGATTTGATCGACCGAGACTCGGGCACCAAGCAACGCTGTTTTCAGTGCGCCTTTGATAGCCGTGGCGGGCAGAATCTTACCTAGAGGCCCGGCGTGAAAGGTGGGAATAAATATCTCCTCATCCTTGGCCGCCTCCCATTGGGAGACAAGTCCTGGGTCCTCGAGCGGAATTCGGCGAACGGCGTAGGACTGGGCGTACCCGCCCCAGTTTTTGAAGTCAAGCCTTTTGGCGCGGCTGAGTTCGGCCAAGTAACCGTCCATGCGAGGGGTGCCGGCCAAGCGGCGGAAGATCAGGCCTTGGTCCAGGACATTGACCTGATCCTTCCACACCATATAGTCGATGGGAGCCAACCGCTTGCCGTCGCCGACCAGCGTAGGAGTGAGCACGGTCACGCGCCAGCGGATCGGGATGCTCACAGGGGCACCGCCACGGCAAAGCCATTGCGATAGACAGGGTGGGCCCATCCAGCCGGGGCTACATCGCTGAGGCAACCGGCAGGAGCGGCAGGCGCGTAGATGACTGACCCTTCGGCGACGACGCGTTGGCTTTGTTTGGTGGAATTGGTACCTTCCACCCAACCCGACCGAACGGCGAGGCGGTAGGCCCCGTGCTCCCAGTCGATCACTTCTTCGGCGGCCGGGGCGAAGAGGCTAAGCAACCACCAGCCTTTGGACCCATCGCCTTGTCTCGAACGCCGGAGGACGGCGGTTACTGTCTCGCCGGTCTCCATCCTGACCTCGGTGCTGCCTCCCCATCCGATGGTTCGGTTGCCGCCTACACCCGCGTCGGCTAACCACCGGAGGGCAGCTTCGATGCGCGCCCGCCACAACTCGTCCTCGCACAAGGCCAAGCCCCACAGGCCGCAGTTTTCGGCAAACTGGATGCCCTGTTTCGGGCCGGCGGCTTTTTCAAAACTCACGGGGCGGAACGGCCCACCGGCCCCGGCGCGGTCGGCCGCCAGGAGGCATCCGGAGGCGGGGTCGAGCACCCAGCGGGATTCGGCCAATCCGCTTTCCTCGAGCAGGTCGGCGATGGCGGCCAAAGGCAAAAAACGAACCAGCTTGGGACGCAACCGTTGGAGCCCGTTGGCTGGGGGCCAAGCAGACGCGGGCGGCGGGGCAAACAGTGTGGCTTGCTGCCATGGGAAGAGAGAACTCAGGCGGACGGCGGGGCCGGCGGCGAGCCAAGCCTCCAGCCAGCCGAAATGTTCCATGGCAGCGCACACTGCTCCGTAGAAGGTATCACTCGCCACCAGCGACGGCCCGGAGGGGGCGGCGCACCAAACTCCGCGCGCTTGGAACCGAAACAGAATCGCCTGGGCCATGCTCCTACTCCGCAAGGGAGGCGGCGAAGGCCTCGTCACGGACCAGCGCCTGCAGGGAAGCGAGGTCGCCGTCGGCCAGCAATTCGGCCTCCGCTTTATCGCCGAGGTAGAAGCTCTGGCTGCGCCAAGTCAGGCGGCAGCCGGAAAAACGAACCCGGCCGCTACCTCGGGAGCCGCCGCCGCCCAAGGCGTCGTCTTCGAGCAGACGTAGGCCTTGGGCCAACATCCCAGCGAGCGATTCGTCGCCCGGGGCGAGCAGATCGAGCACGAACCGGACGCCGAAGCGGGCGCCGGCCGGGACGCGTTCGAGGGTGCGGGGATTGGCTTGGGCAGTGATCCGGTCGATAGCGTTCTCGCTCTTCACTTCGGTCAACTCGTCGTCGAGGAACTCGCGCATGGGGGCGGTGATCGACTCTAGATCGAGGGGGGCATCATAAATGGTCAAGCGGGCGGGGGTGGCGGAGCGACCCTCAACGGCATCGCCGCGGACGCGCTCGAGCCGGTTGGGGCTGCGTCCGAAGAGCAGGCAAAGAGCGTCATCGGGACGATCGCTCTGATGGATACGGACTTCCTGGCCACGGCGCCGGGAGAGGTAGACGAGTTCTTCGGGCGAGGTTAAGCCGTGGGCGTGCTCGAGGAGGCTACGAAGCCGCCCGCGAAGCGACGAGCCGGGAACGATGGGACGGCCAAAGGCGTCCTTTACGACCGGGTTATCGGCACCGCCGATTTCGAGCGAGCCTTTGCCGGCACCGATGTGCAGGCCGGTTTCGCAGTGCAAGACAGCGTCGAGGATCAATTTGCCGCGCAGGCGCAGGGGAGTTTTCGATTCGCTCATGGCAGGTTACTCGTTGTAGGCGATGATGGCTTCGAACAGGTCGCGAAACCGCTCGTAGGCGGCTAGTTCGTTTTTCCGGGTTACTTGCAGGAGCAGCTTTTCGAGGGGGTCCAAGCTGCGAAGAGAGTGCCGGGCGATGGTGTAGGCCAAGCGGGCGCGGAACATGACGAACTGGTGCTGGCGCTCGCTTTCCGGAGCGCGGCAGGCGCGGCGTACGGCGCTGTAGAGCCGACGGAGCTGGCTGCGGGTGCCGGAGTCCATGTCGTCCAGCCGGGTGACCAGGACGTGGGCTTGATTGTCGAGGTACAGGCTATCGGCGCAGAGCTTGACGAGGTCAATCTCGACGACTAAATCCTGGCGGGGACGATCGCGATCGCGATCACGGTCTCGGTCGCGGTCATCGCGGCGCGGGGGGCGGCCGCCGTCCGGTCGGGGACGGTCGTCGCGACGTGGCTGTCTTTCTTCGGCCATAAACGCTCCTTAGCAATTATCCTTTAAGAAGAAGACCCTTCCAGGCGGGCCCAGGCAAGGGCAACATAGCCGGTCGGGCGCAATTGGCGCTTGCCACCGCTTTGGGCAGTGATCTGTTCGAGCAGGCTATCCCACTGTTTTTCAAACGCTTCGCTTTCGCGGACGTCGATGACGCGCCGGAGGCGGCGGTGGAGGCGCCAAGGTTTGTCGAGGGTCCGGCCGCGGCGTCGAGCGCGGGCGGAGGCGAGGTCGGTACCACCGGCAGGGTCGAGGTAAAAGTTTTCCAGTTCGTCGAGGAATTCCGGGGAGGCTCGAAAGCGGCTGAGCAGCTTCCGCATTTGTGCCTTGATTTCGGCCGCCTCTTTCAATTCGGGCCAATCGATCGTCCGGCCAAAAAGCGAGATCGCATTCTTGCCGGAGGCCTTAACGGTTTCGAGGGCTTCGGCCGAGCGGGCGAAGACACTGGCCATGGATTCGGATCGGGAGGCGTGGACAATGGCCATGGAGACGCTGCGAGAGGCTCCTTCCCGTTGATCGTCTAACTGCCGGAGCAGCAGTCCAGCGACGCGGCGCATTTCGTTGGCGAAATCGAGGAGCGCGTCCCAAGGAGCGGCGACGGCGAAATCGTCTCCGCCGCTGTAGAGAACCGTGACGCGGGAGGCGAATTCGTCGGTGGCGGCAACGCGGGCTAGTTCGCCGGCGACGAAGTTCTTAAAGGTCAGTGAGAGTTGGAGGTACTCTTCGGCGCTGGTGGCGGCATGCAGGCGCGGACCGACGTTATCGAGATCCGCGGTGAGGATGCCCCAACGGCGGGAGGTGGAAAGGGGACGACTGATGGCGACAGGGAGTGGCCATTGGTGCTGACCAGCGTCGGCGAGAATCGCCGCGGGGTCTTCCGGCGACCAGCCGACGGCGGTGGCCGAGCGAAGGTGGCCAACTAAGTCATCGTACGGGAAGCCAGTTTCCGGGGAAAGAAGTCCGAGGAGGAGGCGGGGGGTGTCTCTACGTTGCCGCAAGGCGTTGTCGAGGCGCTTCCGAATGTCAGGCCAGAGGCCAAGATTTTCGGTGCTACTCCAAACTAGGCTTACACGACCTGCCGAGACGACGCCGACGCGTTCGGCGACGGCGGCTAAAAAGGCGTTCGCGGCGGGGATGGAGGCGTCGGGTAGAACGAGAAGAAACCGGCCACCGGTGACGGCTCCGAGCAAGAGGGGAGACAGCCCGAGTTCGGCGAGCAGAGCGCGGGGGATGACTTCGCCAAGGAGCGTAAACCATTGACAACGGCTGAGGAAGGCGTCTCCGCTGAGTCCTGCCTCATCAAGGAGGGCGTTGATTCCGAAAAATTTAGCTTGAAAGAAAACCTGAAGCGACATGGGTTGAACGGCGCTGCAAACCCTCAATGTAGCATGGAGGAGGCAATGACTTACCAATTTGTAGTGGCGGCGGGGAGGACCTCGGTAAAGCAGTTCCTCTTTGCCGCTCTGCCATCGTTCTCTCGCTTCGCTTTGCGGCAGGCCGCGGCGGACGGCGCTTGCCGGGTGGATGGCGAGGTGGTCCCGGCGAGTTACCGATTGCGAGAGGGGCAATTGGTCGAGTTTACGCTGGAGCCAGAAGGGCAACGGACCATTCTGCCGGAGGACCTGCCGCTGGAAATCCTTTACGAGGATGAGGCGATTATTGGTCTGAACAAGGCTCCGGGGATGCTGGTGCATCCGACGTCGCGGGAGCGGCATGGGACAGTGGCTAACGCGTTACTGGGGCATTGGCGAGGGGAGAATCGAAGGCCGACGTTTCCGCATCGGCTGGATCGGGAGACGTCGGGGGTGCTGCTCGTGGCCAAAGATGGACAGGCGGCTACTTCGCTGGGGGTTCAATTTGAACATCGGAGGGTGAAAAAAGAGTATGTTGCGTGGGTTAATGGCGAGGTAGTTGAGGCGAGGGATATTGACGCGCCGATTGGGCGGATCGGGGGTGAAGTACCGCCGTGGCAGGTTCGGGTGGAGGGAAAGACGTCGTTGTCCCGGCTGATCCCAATGGAGCGGCGGGGAGGTCGGACGTTGGTCCTGCTGGAGCCGGTGACCGGGCGGACGAACCAACTGCGGATTCACTGCGCCTGGATCGGCCATCCAATCATCGGGGATCGGCAGTATGGAGGGTCGGAAGAGGGTCGGCTATGGCTGCACGCGCGCCGTTTGACCTTTGAGCATCCACGGAATGGCTATTCGATGACGCTGGATGCGGGAATGATGCAGATGAATTATTAGTGACAGTGAAAACATTTTAAATCTTACTTCGATCAGGGGCCATCAAGCCGTATAGACGAACAAACTGTTCGAGGAGATTTAATCATGAAACTTTCTTTCTTGCGCGTGGTCGCTTTGGCCCTCCCGCTGTTGATGAGTGCTGGCCAGGCAACTGCGGCCGACATCGTGGACACCGCCGTTGCGGCTGGTTCCTTCAAGACGTTGGTTGCGGCCGTGAAGGCTGCCGGCCTAGTCGAGACGCTGAAGAGCGCGGGACCGTTCACCGTTTTTGCCCCGACCGACGAGGCCTTTGCCAAGTTGCCCGCCGGCACCCTGGAAATGTTGCTGAAGCCGGAAAACAAGGCGAAGTTGGCCGGAATCCTAACCTACCACGTCGTTGCGGGTAAGGTGATGGCTGCTGATGTTGTGAAAGTGAAGTCGGCCAAGTCTGTGCAGGGCGGGGACATCAAGGTGAAAGTTGCGGGCGGAACGGTGATGTTGAACGGCGCGTCGAAGGTCGTGAAGACGGACATCGTGACCGACAACGGTGTGATCCACGTGATCGACACCGTGATCATGCCTCCCGCGAAGTAGTTTCCGTTTCGGAAACATCCTGTCGGTGAAGAAGGTCGAGTCCCTATAGGGTTTCGACCTTTTTGCCGTTATGCTGGGTAGGAGTAGTTTCGGCCCTTGAAGCTTCAGATGAAATCCTGTCTCAGTTTGATGGTCTGCCTCTGTTTTTGGGTAAACCTGAGTTTCGGGCAGCGATACCCGTTTACAGTTTTTGGTGTGGAGGCCGGCCTCCGCAGTCTTGCGATCAAGACGATCTCGCAGGATTCTGAAGGCTTTTTGTGGGTAGGGACCACGAATGGGCTTTTTCGATTTGACGGCCATCGGTTCTTAGCTTTTCGGGCAAACGAGGGGCTGCCGAATGGGGGTGTCGTTTGCCAGCTTGAGACGCCATCTGGCGATTTTTTTGTGGCGACGACCGAGGGCATCAGCATTCGGCGGGGCCTTCGTTTCGAACGGGTACAGTTGCCAGCTGGTCAAACCAGTCTGACCGGACCCAATTGCTTGGCGGTAGGGTCTGGAGGGGAAGTTTATGCGAACTCGACCGGGGGGCTGATGGTTGGACGGGCGGGTGTGGACGGTCGCTGGCGATTCGCGGCTGATCCCCAATCGCGAGGGGGAGGAAGGAGCGTCTATCGGGGCCCGGACGGTCGGATCTGGTTTTCTTGCGGGTTGAGCATCTGCCGGAGCCAGAATCGGGGAGAGATTGGAGATGTCGGCGATCGAATGGGACTTCCGGCCGGTGATTGGGGGGGGCTCGTAGAAGATACTCGAGGCCGGTTGTGGGTCAGAAGCAGGACGGCGGCGTATTTTCTCGAAGCTGGGGGCGATCGTTTTGTTTCGGCGGAGATCGATTTGCCTCCTACGGCGGGGAGCCATTCGATCAGCGTTGGTCCCCGGGGTCGGGTCTGGCTGCCACACTATGGTGGGATGTATTCTCGATCGCGGGCGAATCGGGGCCCGTGGGAGAGGTACGGCCGAGTGAACGGGTTGCCTGCGGACGCGACGAGCGTAATCTTCTGGGACCGGGATGGGGTGCCTTGGGTTGGATTGCAGACTCGGGGATTGGTGCGGTGGCATGGCTTTCCGACGAGCAAGAGTTGGCAGAGCGCGGATGGTTTAAGCGACGATGCGGTGACTTCATTTGCTCGGGACCGGGTGGGGAAGTTGTGGGTAGGGACCTACGCGGGGTTGAACCGGCTGGGCGATGACGGGCGATTCCAGATTTGGCGGCGCGGAACGGGACTTCCGGCGGATCAGATCCGGGCTCTGGAACCGGCGGCAGATGGCGGGATTTGGGTGGCAACGAACGACGACGGATTGTACCACTTTGATGGGTCGCGACAATCCGCGCGCCGCTATCGGGCGGAAGATGGCTTGCCCGAGCCGCGAATGACTTCGATTAAGCTCGATGGGCAAGAACGACTGTGGGTTTCGACGCGAAGCGGTTTGTTCGTAGCGGATACGAAGCGTAAGCCGATTCGCTTTGAACCATTCCAAGTTCCGTTTGTGCGAGGTTTAACGAAGACGATTTATCGGGTAGTGCCGCGAGCAGACGGTCGAATTTGGGTGTCCGGGACTGGGGGGCTTGGCCTATGGGATGGGCGCAATTGGATTGTCTACGGCACGAAAAGTGGCCTGCGTAAAGAATCAATCGTGTTTTTTGCCGAGCGAACCGACCGGGAAGTCTGGGTGGGTTATGCGGGCGTGGAGGGCGTCTCCCGCCTGCAACTGCGGCCCGATTTTTCGGTGGCCGAGACGGAGCACTTCAACCAGGAAGGAACCCTGCATAGCAACGACATCAGCTTTGTGGAGCGGGATCGAGGGGGAAGGATTTGGATTGGAACCGCGGCCGGGGTGGACATCTACGACGGGAGGCGATGGCGGTATCTGGGGACGGAGAACGGACTTATTTGGCACGACTGCGCGCTGGGAGCGTTTCTGGAGGACTCGAACGGCGATGTGCTGGTCGGGACCGAGAACGGGTTCTCCATGATAAAAGACACGCAACAGCGGTTGCTCGATTCACCCACGACCCCGAAGATTATCGGATTGTGGCGAAACGGGGAGCCGCAGAAGCTTGCATCGCTTCGGCTGTCGAGCGGTGATCTGCGAATCGAGTTTGCGAACATGAGGCTCAATGGGAACGCGAACTTTCGGTATCGGTTGGCTGGACCGGACGCGGCGTCGGGACTTTGGCAGCCGATATCTCAGCCGGCGTTGCATTTGCCCCAGCCCGGCGCGGGCCAGTATCGATTAGAGGTACAGGCGCCGCAGCCGGATGGGAGCTGGATGGGTAAAACAGCGGTTCTCGTGTTTGAAATCACGCCGCGCTACTGGCAGAGTTGGTGGTTCGCGGCGTTGGTTGGCGTCGGCCTATTGGCCACCGTGGTCGCGGTCTGGTGGCTGCGGGAACGCCGGATCCTCGAAGCAAGTAGAGTGTTGGAGCAAGCGGTGGCGGATCGGACGCATGATATCGAGGCACAGAAAGAACAGATTGCGACGTTGCTGGAGCAGGCTCAGCAAAGTAACCAATTGAAAAGTGAGTTTCTCGCCAACATGAGTCACGAGATTCGCACTCCGATGAACGGCGTGCTGGGAATGACGGCATTGGCGCTGGCGACGGAACTATCCGGCGAGCAGCGGGATTATCTCGATACCGCGCACCAGTCGGCGGAGAGTTTGCTGCAAGTTTTGAACGATATCCTGGATTTCTCGAAGATAGAGGCGGGTCGATTGGACGTGGAGTGCGTCGGGTTTAGCGTGCGCCAGGTGGTGGAGGATGCGGCGCGACCGTTTCGCTTTGCACTGCAACAGAAGCAACTTGGTTTCGAAATCGAAGTGGCCGAGGCGGTTCCTGCCATGCTGGGAGGCGATCCGGGCCGGGTGCGTCAGATCCTGACGAACCTGATTGGCAATGGGGTGAAGTTTACGCAGCGTGGGTTGATTCGGGTGGGCGTCGATTTAGTCGAAAGTGGAGAGGCGGGGGCGCTGCTGGCCTTTCGGGTGAAGGACTCGGGGATTGGGATCGCGGCGGAAAGTCTGCCGATTGTCTTCGAGCAGTTTCGGCAGGCCGACGGCTCGACGACGAGGAAATTCGGCGGGACGGGATTGGGTTTGGCGATCAGTCGAAAGCTGGCGGAGTTGATGGGGGGCACACTTAGCGCGACGAGTGAAGTAGGGGTTGGGAGCGAGTTCATCTGCGCCTTGCGCTTTGCCAACACTTGGCCGACGGCAGCGCGGGGCAACAGCGAAATTCCGGGGGACGTGGCGGCGTTGCGGATTTTGGTGGCCGAGGACAACGAGGTTAGCCAACGGCTGGTGGAGCGTCTGCTGACCAAACGGGGCCATCGCGTGACCAAAGCGAGCAATGGACGACAGGCGGTGGCGCGGTTCGCCGAGGGTGGCATCGAGTTGGTGTTCATGGACGTGCAGATGCCGGAAATGAATGGCCTGGACGCGGTGCGGGCAATTCGTCAAGCGGAGAGTTCGACGGGGAGGCACGTCCCGATAGTGATGTTGACGGCGAATGCGATGGAAGGCGATCGCGAGCGATGTCTTGAATGCGGCGCAGACGGTTATCTGACAAAGCCGGTGAGCGACTTCCAGTTGGCTCAGGCCGTGGCGCAGTTTGGGTTGACGCGGGTCAACTCTAAGCCGGATGCGGCCCCGGTCAAGTAGTGTTATGAAGTCGCCGGATTGGGAGGTCGGTTGGGATCTGTCGATGAACCGATCCTATCGCGAAGAACATCGGACCCTCTTTTATCCGGACCGTCTGCCGCTGGGATTAGGATAACGATCGTCGCCAAATCAACAACTCATCGACGCCGAGTGTGGGCGAATGGGTGGGTACTTAATCGCACGGGAAACCCGGTTCTCGGGACCGTGGTTGAGATTTGGCAGGCGGGAGGAACGCGGCGACTTTCGACAGAGTAATGGGCTTCACGGTGAGGCATTCGCTCGCGGATATGGGGCCAGTAATTTCGACGCGGAGCGGAGTTGCCTCCCCCTTAGGGCTGCAGGCAATGGTAGAACCGGAAGCGTGGATCTGTATTTACGCCCTTCGATTGGCCTCGGCGACTCGGATTCGGACGGCGTCGAGCTACAGCGTCAGTCCAACGAATCTAGTGGAGGGGTTGCTGACCGTACGATAGTCCTTTGGAGCAGCGGCTCCGGGCCGACGGGCTCACGGCCAGCAACATCGAAGATCCGATTCGGCAATCGGCAGGCCCAAAGGAACTACGCCGCGGTGACTGCGGCAGGGTTGTGTCACTCCAGCTTGAAAGTTGCCTCGGTGGGCGGCGTCCGGACTTCGAGCATCACGCGAGCCTAGTGCAGAGATAAGGCAGAGTCCTCGTGCGGGGCGAGGGCCCTGCCTTCCCGATTACTTCTTCTTGAGGCGGGCGCAGACAGCGGCGGTTGCTTCGTTATGCGCGGCGGGTTTGGGATCGGCGACGATTTCGATAATCTTCCCCTCCTTGTCAATCACGAAGGTGGTACGGCTGGCGATGCCACGATCATCCATTAAGACGCCGTAGGCTTTGGCCGTGGCGCGATTGGGGAAATCGCTCAACAGGGGGAACGCCAAGGTGAGGTCATCCGAGAATCGCTTCAAGGATGGGGCGGCGTCTACGCTAATACCGAACAACTGAGTCTCAGACTCGTTGATTGTTTGGATTCCAGCCTGGAATCCTTTCATTTCCGCCGTTCAACCACCGGTAAACGCGAGCGGGAAGAAGGCGAGCACAACATTTTGCTTACCTTTGAAATCCGCGAGCGAGAACGATTTGCCAGGAACGGAGGAGGGCAGTTTTTCAAAGCCGGGAGCCATGTCGCCGACCTTGAGATGGGTCTTCCCACCCTGTGCCAAAAGCACAGAGACGGCGACCAGACTCAAAAACAGAGTTTTCATTTTGGACCTCTCCGCCCTCTATTGTACGCAGGCTAAGGGGACCAAGGGAGAGGTATGTTTACGATCTCGTTGCCGCCGCCTTTCGCGTCTACTTTGCGGCGGATGGTTTTGCCTTCGCCGAGGTAGACGACCCACTCATAAGTCCGGTCCTTCTTCGATTCGATTTCGAGGCGGAGAAAATCGGCAGAGGGGCCGCCGTGGACTTGGGTGATATCTTCTTGGTCGGGCTCCCAGATGAAGAACTCGGCGCCGAGCTTCGGGGTGTAGTGGAGGGCCATGGTTGTTCCTTCGGCCAGAGGAAGGATGGACCCGTTGCGGAGGAAGAGAAGGGGGACCTTTTCGTCGCCGGTGACCTGGATCGTCTGGCGGCCTTTGTGGGTGACGCCGGAGCGGAGATCGGTCCAATTGCCGCGCGGGAGATAGACCGAGCGCTGGTTTCCATCGCAGAGAGGAGCGACGAGGAGTTCGTCGCCGAGGAGATACTCGTCGGCACGCTGGCGGGCGTCGACTTCGGTGGGGTATTGAAACGGCAGCGGATGAAGCATGGGGTAGCCACGGTCCTTCACTTCCTGGAGGTAGGTGAGGAGGAAGGGACGGAGGCGTTCCCGCCAGGCGGGGTTGGCCATGGGTTGATCCCGGTAGACGAGGGGGATCGTGGCGGCGAGGGCGTCGGAGTCGGGGTAGTGGTCGAGGTTGACGGCGGGGGCCACGGTGCCGGACAAGGACGCATGGACGAGCGAATGGACGAGGGCGCAGGCGTTGGGTTGCTTATCCATTTTACGGGCGTAGCGGGGGACGTCTCGGGCGGAGAGGAGGTCGACGTCGGAGGGCGCATACTCGATCGCGCCGAGGACCTTGAACCGCTCCTCGTAGATCTCTTTGGGCGAGGGGCCGTAGTGGAAGAGGTATTCGAGGCGGTCAGCGCCGGCGATGAGGACTCGGGAGTGGTCCTTGGTGGAATGGGCGAGGTCGAAGCGATATCGGCCGTAGTTTTTGTGGTCGATGGCGTAGCCGGCGGTGGAGAGCAGAAAGGGGGATTGCGTGGCGACTTCGAGGCCGCGAGAGGCGAGCCGGGCGTCGGGCCGGGGGCCGAGGCCGAAGAACTCTTCGTCGGCGGGGGAGAGGCGGTCGATGATGATTTCGCTATCGACGCGGCGGGCGGGAGCGGCTTCGGCGAGGAGCACTTTACCGGTGGAAGCGGCGAGGACGGTGACTTGGCCGGCGGCGCTGATGCGGACGATAAGGTGCTCGGATTTGAGCTCCTCGGCTTGCGCGGGACCGGGGGAGGGGCCCCAGGTCCGGGAGAGCTTAAACGTCGAGGGGGTGAGGAACTCAAAGCCGATTTGGCCGTCGGCGAGAGGGAGCGAGAGAAAGAGCGCGAGCCACATCAGATCAACAGCATCTTTTCTTGTTTTTCGCCGGTGACGCGGGCGTCGGTTTCGCCGATGAACATGTTGATTTCCGAGCGGATGCCGAATTCCGGCAGATAAACGCCCGGTTCAATAGAGAAACAAGTCCAGGGGATGACGCGGCGTTCGTCGTGGGTTTCGAGATTGTCCATGTTGGCTCCTGAGCCGTGGACCTCTTCGCCGATGGAGTGGCCGGTCCGGTGCACGAAGTATTCGGCGAAGCCGTGCGCGGTGATGTGGCCGCGGCAGGCGTCGTCGACTTCGAAGCCCTGGAGGGGAAGGCCGTTCGAAATGGACGACTGGACTTTCGCAATGGCCGCGTCGCGGGCGCCGGTGACGACGTTGAAAACGTTCTGAACATCGGAAGGGATCTCGTGGCCGGTGTAGCCGGTCCAGGTGATGTCGTAGTAGACGGAGTGGGGCTTTGTGAGCTTGGCCCACATGTCGATGAGGACGACGTCGTTTTGCTGGATGAGGGAGCTGTCTTCGGGGTGGGGCTCGTAGTGGGGGTTGGAGCAGTTGGCGTTGACGGCGACGATCGGGCCGTGATCGGTGAACAGGCCGGCGCGTTCGAAGGATTGGCGAACAAAGGCGGAGATGATCCATTCGTTGACGAGTTCGCGGCCGCGGAGGCGGTCGCCGATTTCTTCGAAGGCGGACCGGCGGATTTCGTCGACGAGTTTGCCGGCGGCGAGATGGGATTCGAGTTGGGCCTGATTCCAGCGGGCTTCGAAGTATTGGACGAGATTGGCGGAGGAGGCGACTTCGACGCCGCGGGCGCGGACGAGTTCGACGGTGCCGGCGTCGACCATGGCGACATAGGGGATGGCGCAATCCGGCGAGTACTGCATGGCGACGCGTTTGCAACCGTGCAAGATCGTGGCTAAGCCGTCGACCTGGGTGCCCCAACTGGAGTACAGGTGCTTCGTGCCGGGAAGGGAATCGACCATGCCGGATTCGACGCGATGGGCGAGTTTGCGGGGTTCGCCTTCGGCCGGGATGAGATAGTACCAGCGGCGGGAGGGCGTCCGGGGCGCGGTGAAATCGAGGATGCTGTAGGCGAGGGGGTCGCGGAAATGGTGGTCGAAGAAGAGCCAGCCGTCGAGGTTTTCCTCACGGAGCGCGGTTTGGATCGCAGCGAGATTTTTCATTTATTTGATTCCTCCCATCATGGTACGAAGGGGTTTGATGAAGAGAGCGAGGACGATTCCTGCGCCGATCGCAAAGGTTCCGACGGCACCGAAGAGCGTATCGAGGGGCATCGTCTCATAAAAGCCGGCGAGGCGGCCGCCGATGTAATTTCCTACGCTGGTGGCGAGGAACCAGACGCCCATGATGAGGCCGACGACTTGCGCCGGAGCGAGTTTCGTCATCGCGGAGAGGCCGACGGGGCTGAGGCACAGTTCGCCGATCGTATGAAGGAAATAGGTGAGGACGAGCCAGAGAGGGCTGACCTTGACGCCGTTTGTGGCGAGGACGGCTCCGCCGACGAGGGTGAGGAAGCCGGCACCTACGAAGACGAGGCCGAGAACGAACTTGGCGGGGACGGAGGGCTCCTTGGGCCCGAGCTTGAGCCAGAGCCAGCCGAACATGGGGGCCATGGCGATGAGGAAGATAGAGTTCAGCGACTGGAACCAGGAAGACGGAAAGACGAAGCCGAAGAGCGTGTTCTGGGTTTTGTCATCGGCGAAGAGATTGAGGGTGGAGCCGGCTTGTTCGAACGACGACCAGAACAGGGCGGCGACGAGGAACAGGACGAAGATGACGAGGATGCGCTTGCGTTCAACCGGGGACCAGGGGCCGAAGTAGACGGCGGTGAAGACGGCACCGGTGATCAGGAGGAGGAGGACGCCGAGGGCGTCGGCGAGTTGGGTGATGGAGAGGACGCCGGAGTAAAGCAGGACGGGCAGGAGGATAAGAACAGCGAGGCCGAACCAGAGGTAGCGTTTATGGGCTTTGGCTTCAGCGGGGGAGGTCCAGGGGGCGGGATGGAGGCCGGCGTCGCCAAGATGCTTCGAGTCCGCCAGATACTGCACGACGCCAAGCGACATACCTATGCCGACGGCGACGAAGGCGAGGCGCCAATCCACAAACTGGCCGATGTAGCCGACGATGAGCGGCGAGATGCCGGCACCGATGTTGATGCCCATGTAGTAGATGGAGAAGCCGGCGTCACGGCGGGGGTCGCCGGTTGCATAGAGGCCGCCGACCAGGGTGGAGACGTTGGGCTTCAGAAGGCCAGTGCCGAGGCTGATGATACCGAGCCCGAGGTAGAACATTTCGACCGACGGCGCGGCCAGGCAGAAGTTGCCGACGGCGATGGCGATGCCGCCATAGAGGACGGCCTTGCGTTGCCCGAGGAATCGGTCGGCGAGCCAGCCCCCGGGGATGCTCATCAGGTAGACGAGGGAGACGACCATGCCATAGACGGCGGCCCCTTTGCCTTTGTCGAAGGCAAGTCCGGTGGGGGAGACCATGTAGAGCAGCAGCAGGGCCCGCATGCCGTAATAGCTGAAGCGTTCCCACATTTCGGTGAAGAAGAGGGTGGCTAAGCCGCGGGGGTGGCCGAAGAAACTGGTATCTAGGTTAGGCGTCGCCATTCAATCTCCGTTCGCAATTGGACCATGCCGGCCGTATCTTTGGGGTCGATGACGGCGAACGTCAAGGCGTCGTCGATCCAGTCCTGGCTGGCCCCATCCCAGTGCTGTGTGGCAACAGTCAGTGTATATTCTTGCCGGCTCAGCAAGCAATCGAAGCGGAAAGCGAGTTCGATGGTTTCGCCGGCTTTGACGAAGCCGAGGGGGCGTTGTTCGACGCGGGTGTTGGTGCCGTAAACGTCGAGTCCCATGCGGTTGCGGATGAGCATGCCGAAGATGGGGTCCTGGCAGTCGTGGCCGAAGGTGGCGGTAATGCGGATGGTGGCGGGTTGGCCGGAGTGCAGCGCGGTCGTCTTTTCGCCCAGGTGGTTGAAGAGTTCGACGGAGGAGATTTTGCTGAATTCGTCGCCGTGTCGGTAGCTGCCGAGGGGCGTGGCGGCGTCGCGGAGTTGGAGTTCGTGGACGAGGCCGACATAGCGGTTGACGACGTCGTTGGGGGTGCCGATGACGACGACTTCGCCGTGGAGCATGAGGGCGGCGCGGGAGGCGAGGCGCTTGACCATACCGAGATCGTGGGAGACGAAGAGGATGGTGATGCCGCGCTCTTTGAGCTCTTCGAGTTTGTGGATGCATCGGTTGGCGAAGATGGCATCGCCGACCGCAAGGGCCTCGTCGACGATGAGAATTTCGGGGTCGACGTGGATGGCGGTGGCGAAGGCGAGGCGGACGTACATGCCGCTGGAATACTCTTTGACGGGGCGGTCCATGAAGTCGCCGATTTCGGCGAAGGCGGCGATGGCGGGGAAGGCGGCTTCGATTTCAGCCCGGGAGAGACCCATGATTTCGCCGTTGAGGATGACGTTTTCGCGGCCGGTGAACTCGGGGTTGAACCCGGCCCCGAGTTCGAGGAGGGCGGCGACCCGGCCGGAGGTGACGATGCGTCCGCGAGAGGGTTGCATGATGCCGGCAACGATTTGAAGAAGCGTGCTTTTTCCGGAGCCGTTGGGGCCGACTAGAGCGAAGACTTCACCGGGCTCCACGGTGATCGAGACGTCGCGGAGCGCCCAGAAGTCTTTCGGGCGCGTTTCGCCGAGGAAAGGGATGGCGGCGAGGAGTCGGTCTGCCGGGGTGGCGAAGAGCGGGTAGATCTTCGAGACGTGCTGGATGGATACCAACCTATGATTATCAGCGATATCCTGCTGTTGATGGGCTATGTAGCGGTGATTCCCCGGCGAGCGGCGCTTGCCTTGACGCAAGCGATGGACTGGCTGAACGAGCGAGAGGTCGTTTTCCAGTTGACGGGCGATGCGGCGGCGCGGTTTTACGGGGCGAAGTTGGCGATCCGGGAGTTGGAATTGACGGTGGCCGGGAGTTCGATCGAGCGGTGGGCGGCAGGGGTGGAGTGGCAGCGGGACGAGGTATGGGAGCGGCTGACGATGCGGCTGCCGGGGGTGACCCTCGTGAGCAGCGCGGCGAAGTGTTTTGAAGTTCGGCGGAGGCGCTGGGTATCTGTGCGGGCGAACTTGGTGCAGAGCACTTGGTTTGACTGGCGGGGAATCGCTTTGCCGGTGGAACCGCGGGGGCCCTTGATGCGGCGTTACGAGCGGTTGGGAGAGGACGAGCCGGTTAGGCAAATCCTAACCGGCAGTCACATGAGTTAGGGCTATTCGTCGGCGGGTTTGGCGAAGGTGAGCCGTAGGCCGGTGGTGAACAGGATGTCGTTGGTCTTATTGCCCAGCACCGGATTGCTCAGGTAGCGATTGCTGAAGCCGACATTCCAGCCGAGCCACTTGTTGATGTTGGTGACGATGCCCGCGTCGAAATTGACGCGATAGTTACCGGAGTTGGAAACGTTGGGGTAGAAAACCATCCGTTCGGTGAGCAACATGTTCGAACTGATCTTGTGGCTGAGTTCATTGCCAAGGATGAGTTCGGTCGAGGTGCGGCGGAGGCCGGTCGAGAAGAATTCCTTATTGAGGTTGGCGCCGGTGAAGAGGTCGAACGCGGTGCGTTTGTTTTGGATGACGTGGTAACCGCCACCGCCACCCAGGACGAAGCGGAGGTCGAGTTGTTGGAACTTATCGAATTCGAGATCGGAGAGGGCGAAGACGAAGGCTTTTTTACTGACGTTGAGGCTGTATCGTCCCCCGCCGCGGACGGCGTTGGCGGTGGTGGATTTCACGTTTTTGATGCGGGCATTGGTGTTGATGCTCAGGAAGTAGAGGGAGATTTTGTCCCGGGTGGTGGCGCGGATGGCGTTGGCACCAAGGTTGAATGTGTTGGTTTCAGCGTTGCCGCGGGTGGCGGCGTAGCCGGCGTCGAAGAAGCCGGTCCAGAGGTCGGTGAGGCGGGGGTTCGAGTAGCGGTCCAGGCGGGCGAGGTAACGGGTTTGTTCGTCCTGCGAGCGGATAGTAGCGATTTTTTCTTTCGTGGTCTCGACCTTGCCGGCATCCTTGGTGGAGACGGTGTACAGATCGGCGTCGGCTTTGAGCGAGCCAACGATGGTTTGTCCGTCCTTCAGGACGAGGCTAAGGGGCTGGCCGGAATCGACGCTGGCGATGGAGGCGAAGGGAATCTTCACGACTCCGGCGAGGTCGGATTTGAGCGTCAGCGCGTCGGCTTCGACTTTGACGACGGCACCGGTAAGGCGGTCGCCGTTTTTCATCGTGACCGAGTCAGCGAAGGCCAGAGAGCAGGGGAACAAAAGGGAAAAGTGGATCAAACGTTGTAGCAAAAGTTAACTCCTCAAGGATGGTATTCCGGAAGAACTGGGGTGGGCGGGTTTGGGGCAACATTGCCGCCTGCGCGAATCGACCGGAGACGCCGATTCCTGAGAAGGAGGCTCACCCAACCATTCCGGCTTGCGCCGGGCTCAGCGCGTCGCAGGCCCGCCCATCTGACCTTTCGATTATCCCCCACCGCAGTTCGACGTAGAAAGTCTGCCCGGTTAGACTCAGTTTGGGGCCCGGGCGTTTCCGGCGTCGCGGAAATATTTGGCGGGTCCCGGGCGTGACATAATCTCGATATGAATTCTGAATCGAGGCGCAATTTTGTGAAAGCTGCGGCCGCTTTCACCATTGTCAGCCCGCAGGCCGTCCGCGGCTCGCAGGCAAATTCGGCGATGACTCTAGGCTTGATTGGATGCGGGAACCGCGGCATGTACGTGAGCGGGATCTTCGCCAAGAACGAGAATGCCCGGGTGGCGGCGTTTCACGATATTTATGAAGACCGGTTCCAGGCAGCCGCACAGAAGTACACCGGGGCCAAACGGTTCAACTCCTACGACGAGATGCTCGCGGATAAGAGCATCGACGCGGTACTGATTGCGACGCCGGCGTTTCTGCATCCGGAACATTTTGAAAGGGCAGTGAAGGCCAAGAAGCACATCTTCTGCGAGAAGCCCGCCGGCGTGGACGCGCCCGGAGTGTTGCGGTTTCTGCGGGCAGCCCGAAGCGCGGACCCGACCAAGCGGATCTCAATGGATTATCAACAGCGTTATGGCACCGAGTACCGGAAAGCCTACGCCGTCGTGAAGTCTGGAGAGCTCGGAAGGATTAGCCAGGTGCGGGCGGCGTGGATGGGCGGTGGTCCGCCGATCAAGAAGGGCCACGATCCGAAGGAAGAGCGCATTCGAAACTGGTTCTTCTACCGCGAGCTTTCGGGCGATATGTTGATTGAACAGGACTGCCACAACATCGACGTCGTGAACTGGTTTATGGGAACGCATCCGGTGCGTGTTTCCGGCTTCGGCAGTCGAATGGAACGGACACAGATCGGGGACATCTACGACAGCTTGTCGTTGACCTATCAGTACGAGAACGGGACCATCTTCAGCTTCGCCGCGAACCAGTTCGGGAACCCGGGTTGGACGGACATCTCGGAGACGTTTGTCTGTGAGAAGGGCGTCGTAAACGTGGGCCGTAAGGGCTACAAGATCTATCGGCCGGGTAAGCCGGTGGAAGAGGTGGAAACCAAATACGACATCACGGCGGACGGAGTGAACCAGTTTGTGGCCGGGGTACGGGCGGGTCAAATGGAGAACATGGCGCTGACGGGTGGTGAGAGCACTCTGACGGCGGTGATGGGTTTGATGGCTTGCACGTCCGGCCAGCCGATGACGTGGGAAAAAGTCAATCAGGCTTAGAGCCAAGCTCAGAAAATGCGCAGTAAGTAGTAGACCAAGGGTGCGGAGAGGAGCACCGAATCGGCTCGGTCGAGAACCCCTCCGTGCCCCTGAATCATTTGTCCCCAGTCTTTGATACCGCGTCGGCGTTTCATGGCGGAAAGAATGAGGCCGCCGGTCGTTCCGGCGAGGGTGATCGCAATGGCGAGGAGGGCGGCGACCGGGCGGGGGAACGGCGTGAGCCAGTAGACAAGTGCGCCGAGGGCGGACGACAGGAGGACGCCGCCGAGGAGGCCTTCGACGGTCTTGTGCGGCGAGATGGCCGGGGCTAAACGATGGCGGCCGAAGGCCTTGCCGCAGAGGAATTGGAAGACGTCGCTGGCCTGCGCGATGAGGACCAGAAAGACCATCAGGAGCGGCGGTAGGGCCGGGATGTGCGCCGGGCCAGCCACGGCCAGCAGGAGGGCCCAGCGTTGACGAGGCGCGAGCAGGGCAGGGAGGACAACCGCGGGCGGGAGGCCGGCGATGACGACGCTGTATTGGGCGGCGACGAGGATGGCGGTTAGCGGGGTGAGGGCGTTCAATTCGCGGAGGGCTTGGAGGGAGAGCAGGATGAAGAACGCGTAGATGGCCATAGGGCCGGCGAGCAGGCCGAGGCCCATCAGGGTGATCATGATCCACCAGCCGCGGATGCGGTCGTTGACGTGGGCGATACCAGCGCTGGGGGAACGGCGCTGCCAGAGGAAGCCGATTAGCGAGCCGACGATGAGGGCCGCGTAGAGGCCGCCGAAGATCCAGCCTGCGGCGGGCCAGACGTTCATTGGAGAATTCCCTGGAGGCGATGGAGGAAATCGAGTTTGGGTTCGTTCGGTAGGAGGTACGTGGGCGGGCGGAAGTTTACGATCCAGCCGGTGGCGCGGTGGTGGATGCGGATGGGGTAGAGTACCGATTCTGGCCGCTGGCGGGCTAGGTGGTAGATGCCGCTGCGGAAAGGTCGGAGCGTCTTTCCGTCGCCGCGGGTTCCTTCAGGGAACAGAAGGAGGCTATGGCCGCGGTCGAGCGCGGAAAGCATGAGCACGAGCGGGTCGTGGGAGCGGTCGACGGCGGAGCGGTCGACGAGGACGGCGTCAAAGACGCTAAGGGCGAGGAAGCGGCGAAAAGCGTTGCGGGCCCAGTAGTCAGCGGCGGCGACAGGATGGGTGAAGCGGGGAAGGGAAGCGCGGAGGACAGCGAAGTCAAAGTGGCTGGCGTGGTTCGAGAAAAAGATGTGAGGACCGGGGGCGGGGGAAGGGGTGTCGCGGCGGACGCGGGTGAGGGTGAGAATGCGTGCCCCGAGGCCGATGCCGTCTGCAATCATGTTGTTGGTTACCCGAGCCAGCCTAACGCCAACAGGATAGCTTGGAGGACGAAGGCGGCGAGTTGAAGCTTCCAGA
>Ga0163144_10007116_pt1 | contig 24552 bp, 21 predicted proteins | sample OliLak19BULKMAT1_FD_123175 | JGI IMG/M metagenome (GOLD analysis project Ga0163144, IMG submission 123175) | Freshwater microbial mat bacterial communities from Lake Vanda, McMurdo Dry Valleys, Antarctica - Oligotrophic Lake LV.19.BULKMAT1 | ecosystem: Environmental > Aquatic > Freshwater >...
CGCCATTGACCTGTTCGTCGCCGGGGAAGCCGCGGAGCGCAATACCGCGGAGGTTGATTTCGGTGCGGTCGTGCTGCAGTCGGTGATGTCGCCATCGACGATGCGCGCGGCTGGCTCGACGGATCCCGCGGCGAAGAACGCGCCGAACGAGTTGTCGCCAGCGCCCACTTCATAGACGACGTACTCGCGCCGGTTGCTCGCGTCCCAGAGCGCCGCCTGATTCGCAACGCCCTCGTCGACTGCCGCGAAGGCCTCAGCGACCGAAGCCACCTCGGAGTACGCGGTCTCGCGCACCGCGCGGATGATCTGCGAGGCCTCGACTCCGTCGAGTACAGCGCCGGCCCGCAGCTGGCGCTGCCAGCGCACCACCAGGGGAACTTCGGTGCCGAAGACGTCGCGGTAGCGAGCGCCGAACACGCACGTCGCATCGATCAGCTCGCCGACGAGCTCGTGGCGGCAGAGCGACAGGTGAGCGCCGCTGAATGTGTCGAGGCTCTCGCCGCGTGATCGAAGGGGTTCACCAGGCTGTCGGCCGCAACCGCGTCGAGGTCGATGTCGATGTCGAGCTGGTCGACCTCGGAGGTCTTGTCGACGAGGAGTGGCTCACAGGCAGAGCCGAGGAGTGTGAGGGCGACGAGCGCAGCGACCCGGTTGTCCATGCGCATTTCAAAGCAAACGTCGTGCCTCGCGCCACGCCCGTCGGCCCATGACGAGAACGAGGGGTTTTCGACTCGAACGCCCTCATCGACGAGACCACCACGTATCGTTCATGTGTCGCGGCGCCAGCGCTGGCTGATCGATTTGCCAGTCGCAGGCGGCTCGGCTAGCCGCGCGGAGTTGGTCACGTCGCTTGCACCCGTTGCTATCGTCGCAGTTCTTCGTCGAGCTGCGCTTCGAGCTGCGCGTCGCGGGCGTCGGCCGGTCGCTTCTCCCGCACGACGGCCTCGAGCTCGTCGAAGAGCGCGACCCAGCCGACCGGGCCGAGCGCCGGCTGGCCGTTCGAGACGGCTGCAAGATCCGCGAGCAGGAACTGCAGGCTCCCGGGCTCCACGAACACGCGGTCCGACAGCCGCCGGCTCCCGAGCCCGTCCGCTGTGAACGTCGCGACCTCTCCGCGGTCGAGCTTCACCCCCGTCGGCACGTCCATGACGGTGACGCTCTGCAGGATGCGCACGCGCGCGATACGTAGCGACTTCAGCGGGAAGACCTGCACTCCGCGCCAAGCGCGCGGCACCTCCACGCGGTCCGCATAGACTTCTATGCTCGCGCCGCCCACCCGATATGGCGCGCTGCTCCAGACCGTGAGCGCCGGCAGCAGCGCGATCAGCGCGAACAGCCCGAGCGTGACCACGCCGTGGCCTCCCAGCAACGGCAGCGCCCGCCATGCGAGCAACGCGATCGCGACGGCGGCGAAAGCGAGGCCGCCCCAAACCCACGCAGGTGTCCGAACGGCATAGCGCGCCAGGGGCTCGTGCATGGTGGCGTCCGGTATGGAGCACGGCGTGCGCGAAAGCTACCGGCCCTTCCGCGGCGCGATTCAACCGTCCGCTGGCGGAACTGCCGGCAGCGCGAGCGCAGCGAGTGGCGCGCGGAGTCGCTCGAGGCGGCGCGCGCGCAGCGTGTCGATGACCGCTTGCAGCGTGGGATCGTCGCGCCGTCGCGCGTCGAGCCGCGTGCCTTTCTGAGCGTTGCAGCGCGTGCAGGCAATCGCGAGATTGTCGAGCGCGTTCGTCCCGCCGTGCGTGCGCGGCACGATGTGCTCGAGGCTCGCGCCGCCGACCGGCTTGCCATGCAACGACACGCTGACGCGCGTGCGGCAGTGGATGCACTTGCTGGTCAACGCCCGCTCCGCGCCGACGATGCTCGGCTCGAAGGTCGAGTCCATCGCCGCACACCAGAGCAGCAGCTTGTGCGTGGACGTCGGCTTCATCGCGTAGATTGATGCGGATGGCGTGACGGCGCGAGCGGCGGCTTTTCTCGCGGCAGTTTCATCACGCCGCGCGGCGTTTCGCCGGGCTCCTCGCGCGCATCGGCGAGTGAGATGGCCGAAACGCGAAATCACACACGACGCAAGCTCACGTCGCGGACCCACGTCTCCTCGATCGCCGAGCGCGCGCTGAGCCGCGAATCGCGCGTGCTAAACCGCGCCTCTCGATGCGTATTCTCGACGTGAACAATCGTGATTCTCCGAGGGGCGGCCCGCGCACATGAGCGCGCCAAGTCCGACGGGAACCGCAGCATCCACGCGAACGAGGGCCCGTGTCGCGCTCGCGCTCTTGACGACCCTCTGGAGCTCCACGTTCGTCGTGATCGAGGCTGGGCTCGGCGGCGCGAGCCCGTTTGTACTCATCGCGTCCCGCTTTGCCCTCGCGTCGATCGCGCTCATCGCGTGGCGACCGAGTGCGCTCTGGCCGGCGCTGCGCGCGACCCGCGTGGCGCTGCCGCTCACCCTGACCATGGTGCTGAGCTTCGGCCTGCAGACGTTTGGTCTGCAGACCACCACGCCCGCCCGCTCTGCGTTTCTCACCTCGCTGATGGTCGTATTCGTCCCGGCGTTCGAGCTGCTGCATACGCGGCGCTTGCCGCGGCCGCGCTTGCTAGTCGCCGTCTGCATCGCGGCGCTCGGCGTGCTCGCGCTGTTCCATCCGGTCGGGCTCGAGTGGCGGCGTGGCGACACGCTCACGCTGCTCTCGGCGATCAGCTTCGGCTACTACGTGTTCGAGCTCAGCAACCTCGCGCAGCGCCACGAGGTGAGCACGCTCGTGCTCGCGCAGACGCTCGGCATCGCCATCCTCGCGGTTCCCTGCGCGCTCGTCTTCGACGAGCCCCACTTCGACTTCGCGCCCGCGACGCTCCTCGTCGTCGCGTACCTCGGCCTCGTGTGCACGGCGTTCACCTTCACTGTGATGACCCGCGCGCAAGCCGTCGTGCCCGCCGTCGAAGCGAGCATCATCTACACGCTAGAGCCCGTGCTCGCCGCGCTGATCTCGCTCGCCTTCGGCCGCGACATCTTCCGCTGGCAGCTCGCCGCAGGCGGCGCACTCGTCGTGCTGGCGACGCTGGTCGCTGCCACCGCGCCACCGGCGCCAGCAACCGCGATCGCGCCTGCGCTCTGAACGGAAGCGCTGAACTGCCGAGACTCGCGACGGCCTGTTGCGCGCGGTGGGAGCGACCAGTGACAGGGGCGCACGTGAGCGGCGACGTGTCCGACTTGGTTCGCCGGCGCTCGATGGTCCTCGTCGAGCGCGTAGTATCTTCCGCTGTGTGTCCACGAGCCCGTCGATGCGTGTGCGCTTTCGTGAGTCGGTGCCGCGCGGCACGGCAGAGGATCGCCTCCGCGCCACGTGCGACATGCACGACGTCGCCAAGGCCCAGCTGATCGCGCGGATCCGGCCGGAGCGTCCCTCGGCCAGTGACGAGGAGCTCGACGCGGCCGTGACGCAGTGGCTCGCCGGCGGCGACCCAGGCCCCGGCCGAGCCCGCACGCTTCCACGATGACGGGATCCGCGAGTTTGTTCTTCGTCGTGCGCCGCGCGATCGAGGATCTCGGCGCGGTCCGCGCGCGTGCGGCGCTCGTCGGTGGGCTCGCCGTCGGCGTGCGGCTCGCCACCATCCGCCTCGTGTCGCCCCTCGATGGGCGCACGATGGTGGACCTCCTGTTCGCGTCGTCAGGCATCGAGCCCGAGATCGTCGCAACCGCCGAGTCTATGCACATCGGCGCCGGCATCATCTGTCCGGTCGCGCGCCGAGGACACCTGATCGCCCTGAAGATCCTGGCCCGCAGTGACCGCCGGCCACAGGACGACCAAGACCTCGGTGCACTCCTCGATGGGGCCGACGACGATGAGCTCGCGCGCGCCCGCGTAGCGCTCGCACTCGTCAGCGAGCGCGGTTTCGCGCGGGGGAAGGACCTGGCAGCAGAGTTCGACGAGCAGGTTGGGCGGTGGAGTTGAGCGCGCGCCTGCGCTCACCCCACCGGCTCCGGATCGAGCAGCGCCACAATCTCGATCTCGACGCGCGCATCACGCGGCAAGCGCGCGACCTGGATCGTCGAGCGCGCTGGTGGCGCGTGCGGGAAGTAGGTCGCGTAGACCTCGTTCATCGCGGCGAAGTCGGCGAGGTCGAGCAAGAAGACGGTGCTCTTCACCACGCGCTCGAACGACGAGCCGCCGGCCTCGAGCACGGCGCGCACGTTCTCGAGCACGCGCGTCGTCTGCGCACGCGCGTCGCCGTTGACCATCTCGCCGGTCGCCGGATCGATCGGGATCTGGCCCGACGCGAACAGGAAGCCGCCGGCGCGGATCGCCTGCGAATAGGGGCCGATGGCCGCCGGTGCGTCTTTGGTGCTGACTACGGTGCGCGTCATTCGAGAGACTCCGTTCGGGGTGTGGCGCGACGCTCCCGAGAGTGGCTCCGCGGCGTCGTGGAAGGCAGCGTCTCGAGCCTCCGTACGCGCGTCCTCGACGGGCGTCAACAGCTCGCTGGCGATGGTCAGCGACCCGCGTCTAGACCACCGCAGGGCCCATCGCAGAGGAGTGACCAGCAACCACCCGCGCATTGCCAGCCGCAGCCCCCGCTACACATCAACGCGCCCGCGTTCGATCCGTCGCAGACCTCGGTCGGTGCGGGAAGCATCGGCGTTCCCAGCCCGCGCACACAGACTTCCTCTCGCTTGGAGGAAGCGCACGCAGAAATCGTGACCGCGGCACACAGTGCGAACACACAAGTGACTCTCGTGAGCATGGGCCCCGTGGTCATCGCCACGCAGAATCCGATGGACTTGCACTATCGCGCGCTCGGCAACGCGGGAGTCTGGTGCATCGGCCGACTCGGCACGGACGCTGATCGCGAGCGCGTCGTCGACGGCATGGCGCTCGAGCCCGCCGCCGAGAAGGCGATTGGCAAGCTCATGCAGCGCCTATTGCCGCGATGGTTCCTCGTGCGCAACGTGCACGCTGGTGGCGAGGTCATGCTGGTACAGCCGCGCTGGGCGATGTCGTTCCTGCGCGGGCCGATGACGCGCGCCGAGCTGAGCGCAGCGCGCGCGGCGTATGCGGCGCGGCGGTGAGTGGGGTCACGGCCCTCGACGGTCCCTTTGGATCGCGTCGAGGGGTAGGAACATGGAGACGGTTTCGCTAGTGCTGCGATCGTCGCACTGGTCGGGCGACGTGCTTCCGGAAGAGTCGAAACATGTCGTCGAGCGCGCCCCGCTCGTCACAGGTGCGCACGAGCGGCCCTCGGAATATGCGAGCGGGCACGGAGAAATCGCGGCGCGGCACGCGGCGTGGAAAGAGAGGATCCCGATCATTGGCGCGCGGCTCAGAAACCAGCAACATCGCGCGCATGTCGATCGCCGTCGTCACCTGGAACGTCAACTCGATTCGCGCGCGGCAGGAGCGGCTGCTCGCGTTTCTCGCGCGGCACTCGCCGGATGTCGTCTGTCTGCAGGAGCTGAAGGTGGAGGACGCGCAGTTCCCGTTCGAGGCGCTGCGCGCGGCGGGATATCACGCGGTGACGGCGGGGCAGAAGACGTACAACGGCGTGGCGATTCTCTCGAAGGAAGAGGCGACGGATGTCGCGCGCGGACTCGACGATGGCGAGGACGATCCGCAGGCGCGGCTGATCTTGGCGACGGTGCGCGGAGTGCGCATCGCGAGCGCGTATTTCCCAAATGGCGGCGAGCCGGAATCGCCGAAATATCCGTACAAGCTGGCGTGGATGAAACGGCTGCGCGCGTATCTCGATCGGCATGTGGATCCGGCTTCGCCGTTTTTGCTGTGCGGCGACTTCAACGTCGCGCCGACGGATCTCGACATCAAGAATCCGGAGCACTGGCGCGCGTCGGTGCTCGCCAACGACGAGATCCGCGCCGCGCTCGAGCACGTGCGCGCCTACGGGCTCGAAGATGTGTTCCGCAAGCATCACCCGGGTGAGGCGATCTTTTCGTGGTGGGATTACCGGATGCTCGGCTTCCCGAAGAACGACGGACTGCGCATCGATCACCTCTACGCGACGCCGAGCATCGCCGCGCGCTCGGAGCAGGCGTTCGTCGATCGCGAGGAGCGCAAGGGCAAGGCGCCGAGCGATCACGCGCCGGTGTTCTGCGTGTTCTCGGACGGCTGACGCGTGACGTTCTCGAGCGACGCACTGTGGCCGCTCGGCATCGCGCTGCTCATTGCCGCGCTGATTCCGCAGCTCACCGCGCGCGCGCTCGCGCTGATGTTGCTGCGCAAGCTGCCAACAGATGGGGAAGAGCGGCGGCGTCGGCTGTTCACGTTTCGGCAGGCGGCGTTCGTCGTCGGCTTGGCGCAGATCCAGCTCGCGTGGATGGTGGGCGTCACGCGCGCGATTGCGCCGAGCGTCGCGCGTCAACAAGGAGGCATGCTCGCGCTCGCAGCGGGCACGAGCTGTGCGGTGCTCGCGTTCGTGTCGGGTGGGCTCGCGCGGCGCGTCGTCGAGCAGCGGCCCGGGCAGCGCACGAGTGCGATGGGTGTCGTCGCGCTGCGGCTGCGCATGGTGCCGATGCTGGCTGGGCCGATGGTCGGCGCGCTGCTCGCCGCGCAGCTGCCGGTGACGACGGGCGACAGCGTGTCGCTGCCGTGGACGCTGCTCGCGCTTCTGGTGACGGCCCTCGGCGTGGCGTATGGCGGGCTCGCGCTGTCACTGCTCACCGGCGCGATTCGCCGCGCGCCCGCAGCGCTGCGCGTGTTGGCGGACGACGTCGCCGCGCGTGAAGGCGTACGGCTCGCGCTGGTGCTGCGACTGCCGACAGGAGACACGCACTTCGCGAATGCGGCGGCGTTTCCGTGGGCGCGCACGATGGTCGTCACGGATCGACTCGCGCAGCGCCTTCCGCCGGACGAGCTGCGCGCGGTGCTCGCGCACGAAGCGGGCCATCTGAGCGAAGGTGGTGCGGTGGTGTTCGCGCGGCTCGGGAGCGCGACGCTGCTGGTGTTTGCGCTGACGGTCGGCGTGCGCATCGCGTGGACGGCGGGCACGCCCGGCATCGTCGCGCTGGTGGTCACGATCGTGCTCGCGCTGCTGGGGCTGCTGCGCGTCCGCAAGCTCGCGCGGCGGATGGAAGAGCGCGCCGATGCGCGTGCGTGTGCGACCGCGGGCAGCGCCGAGCTCGCGCGTGCGCTGCGCGCGATTCACGAAGACGCCGATGCGCCGATGGTGACCGGCGCGCGGCGTGTGCATCCGGATCTGTGGGACCGACTGCGCGCGTGCGGCGAAGATCCCGGTCCGCGCCCTCCCCCGCCGTCGCGTCGCAGCGGAAGGCTCGCCGCGCTGCTGATCGTGCTGACGCTGATCGGCAGCGTCGCGGCGATCGAGCTGAGCACGCGGTTCAGCGCGGACGATGCGGCCTCCGTCACGGCAGAGCGCGCCGAGTGGCGGCTGCGAATCGCACCGTGGGACGCCGAGGCGATGCTCGCGGCGGCGTGGGCTGCGCAGCGTGAAGGTGATGTCGACACGGCGTGGCGCGCGCTGCGTTGGGCAGAGTCGCTCGACGTCGCCGAAGCGCCCGCCGAAGAGCTGCGCGCCGAGCTCGCCGCGGAGGACGGCGATTGCACAAAGGCGCGCGACGCGTTCGATCGTGCGCTGCGCGCGCGCGCGCGTGAGTCACTGAGCGACGATTCAGACGCGCACCTCGAGCTCGGTGGCTATCGCTTGCCGCCGACTTTTTTGCGCCGCTGCGATCCGCGTGCGGGCCCTTCGATGCGGTGAGCAGAGCGCGGCGCGCGATCGGCATTCGCGGGGCGCTAGGCGGTCGATGGACTGCGAAAACGACCGGCCTTACGCTGCCGTCCGCTGAGCACGCCGAATCACAACGAGCCGGTTGAGTTCGCGCTTGTCGTCGTCGGTCATGCCGACGATCTGCAGCCGGCGACGGATGACCTCGGCATCGTAATCGAAGAAGAGCGAGGCCACCCCCTCGTCGAGGAAGGAGATTGACGCGATGACCTCAGCCTCGAAATCGACCTCGATCGGTGCCTCGTCGTTCCAAGCTCGCTCGATCGCGATACGCAAGCGCGCCCCGTCCGGACGGAACACCCGAGACTCCGGGCAAACCTCGCGGATTCGAAGACGATGCATCAGAAAAACTCCTCTTCGTTCGTCTGCTCTGCGCGACTGCCCTGGTCCGGCCTGGGGCGAAAGTCGATTTCGACGACTGTACCGTCGAGTCTCGGGACGAACGCCTCCCGACTATCCCTCGCCGTGTACGACGCGTCCACCGTTCGCGAGATCACGTGGAGACCTCCGCCACGTAGGATGCACAGTTGGTGCAGGTGCTTGAGCCCGAGCCCGCCGAACCTGGCGCCGACCCGACCCGTCGTTCCCTCCACTGTGGCAGCATACCGAACAAGGATTCGGTCATCCTCGATAGCAGCGTATTTCGGATTGCGGCGCACTGACCGAGCGAGGCCGATCCCAGAGTCGGCGATGGCAATGCGGACGTTCTCGTGCTGGCGATACCACCGGGTCAGCACGACCGCGTCTGTCGCCGAGTCCGAGTGCTCGACGACGTTCTGAACCAGTTCCTTCAGCGCCATCTCCACGAGGTACGTCACCGACTCGGAGGTGCCTGGAACCAAACGCTCCACCAGTTGTGCGACCTCGTGCATATAGGCCGGATTGAGAGAGTTCGCCGATAGGCGGCGAATGGGGAGCGTGCCGGAGTCGGCGGTGGACACGCCGGTAGTCATCAGCTGATCGAAGCCGATCTCTTCGAGGAACTTGCGCGGCTCGTCGCGCTGCGGGCCCACGTAGCCCGGGATTGGAAGCCCGACATCAAGGCGCCGCAGCACGGCGGCACCAAGCATGACGAGGCCGAACGGCTCAGCAAAGAGGACGCTGCTCGCGTCCACCTCGACGTCGTCCAGAGTCACGAGAGCGCGAGCACAGTCGACCAGCTTCCGGACGCGACTGCTCTCCAAGCGGTCCGGCAGCGCGAGTCGATGCCGGGTCACGGCGCGGCGCCCAGAAGCAGTCCGCCGGAGAGTGCGGCGTTCGCGGCGGAGCGCGCTCTCACCGTCACTCCCCCTTGAACGCCGCCGGACGCTTCGCGAGGAATGCCGCCATGCCTTCTTTTTGATCGGCCGAGGTGAAGCAGCCGGCGAATGCGTCGACCTCGAGCGCGTTGGCCTGCGGCAGCGGCATCATCTCGCCCTCACGAATGACGCGCTTGGCGGCGGCGACGGCGAGCGGGCCCATCTCGGCGATGGTGCGCGCGATCTCGTACGTCTTCGGCAGCAGCTCGTCGTGCGCGAACACGCGATTGACGAGGCCGATGCGCAGCGCTTCCTGCGCGTCGATCATCATGCCGCTGTAGACGAGCTCACGCGCTACCGCGACGCCCACGCGGCGCAGCAAGCGCTGTGTTCCGCCGAAGCCGGGGATCACGCCGAGCTTCACCTCGGGCTGGCCGAGCTTCGCCTTCTCGCTCGCGTAGGCGAAGTCGCAGGCGAGCGCGAGCTCGCAGCCGCCGCCGAGCGCGAAGCCGTTGATCGCGGCGATGACCGGCAGCGGGAGCGCCTCGAGCGCGCTGCCGAGCTGATGTCCGCGGCTGGCGAAGTCGCTCGCTTCGCCGGGCGTCATGCTCTGCATCGCGGCGATGTCCGCGCCGGCGACGAACGCCTTGCCCTCGCCGGTGATCACCAGGCAGCGCAGCTCTTTGGCGCGGCGCGCGACCTCGGCGACAGCGTCGCTGAGCTCCGCCATCAGCTCGGGCGAGAGCGCGTTGAGCCGATCGGGGCGCGCGATGGTGAGCGTCGCGACGTTGCCCTCGTTCGTGAGCTTGATGAACTGGCGGGTCATGTCTTCTTCTCCGAGTAGTCGTAGAAGCCGCGGCCGGACTTGCGGCCGAGCCAGCCGGCGGCGACGTAGTTGCGCAAGATCGTCGGCGGCCGGTATTTGTCGTCGCCGAACTCGCGGTGCAGCACCTCGGAGATCGAGAGCACCGTGTCGAGGCCAATGAGATCGGCGAGCTCGAACGGGCCCATCGGGTGGTTGAGCCCGAGCTTTGCGCCCTTGTCGATATCCTCCGCGGTGCCGAGTCCTTCTTGCAGCGCGAAGCACGCCTCGTTCAGGAACGGGATCAGCATGCGATTGACGATGAAGCCGGGCACGTCCTTCGCGGTGATGAGCGTCTTGCCCATGCGCATCGTGAGCTCACGCGTGGTGTCGTACGTCGCGTCGGTGGTCTGCAGCGCGCGCACGATCTCGACGAGCTTCATCACCGGCACCGGATTCATGAAGTGCATGCCGATGATCTTGCCCGGGCGCTTCACCAAGCCGGCGAGCTTGGTGAGCGAGATCGACGAGGTGTTGCTCGCGAGGATCGCGTGAGGCGCGAGGACGGCGTCCGCCTGCTGAAAGATCTTCGCCTTCAGCTCGGTGACCTCGGTCGCTGCTTCGACGACGTAGTCGCACGCGGCGAGGTCGGCATATTCACCGGCCGGGGTGATGCGCGCGAGGATGCGGTCGCGCTCTTCGCCGGCGATCTTGTTGCGCTCGACCTGCCGCGCGAGGTCCTTGCCGATGCGCGCGACGCCCTGCTCTGCCTGCTCGCGCGTGGCGTCGAGGAGCTTCACGTCGAAGCCCGATTGCGCGGCGACCTGCGCGATTCCGCGGCCCATCTGACCTGCGCCGATGACGCCGAAGAGCTTGATGTCTGACATCGATTTCGTTTCCTCGAGAGTGGCTGGACGAGCGCGTCTCGTGGCGCCCGGGAGAGTGGAAAGCTGCGCCGAAACGTCGGCGTGACGAGCCGCGTCTCTGCAGCCGGATCTGCGCAGTAAATCACACAGCGAAGTGCGCGGCACCACGTAGCGGCCAATCGAGGACTCCGCTCAGCGCGCGCGCAGGCGCCGTGGCGCTTCGTAGCGCGCCCAGCGTTGATCGTCTTCACGGCGGAGGCGCACGCGCGCCGCGTACGCGCCGGGCTCGCCCTCGAGCGCTTGTTCGATCTCTTCGACGTCCATGTAGAGCGCGTCGTCGGCCGTCTCGAGGACGCCTGTCTCACACAGCCGCTCGCCGGCGATCACCGCCGCTGCGCGGACGCGCAGGAGGCCTGCCGCGAGCGCCTCGGCGACTTCACCTTTGGCGTCGGCGAGGCTCGACAGCACGAGCGCGACGGCGCGCACCACCGCCTCGCGGCTGCGACCGAACGAGCGCGCGCGCGCCGTATCGCAGAGCCGACGCAGCGCGGCGCGACGCGCCTCTTCGTGCAGGTCGTGCTCGGAGATGCGCACCGTGGCGAGCGCCGCGGCGAGCGTGGCGTCCGATTCGCCGTAGGGGCGCGGCGTGATGTCGACGCCGAGCGGCCGCACATCGGCGACGGCGCGGCGGGTCTCGTCCCAGTGACGGCGCAGCGTGGCTGGCAGCGCGCCCACCGGCGTACCGCTGCGTACGCCTGCGTCGCGCAGCTTCGCGGCGAGCCGCTCGATGCGCTCGTGTGCGCGCCTGCGCTCGCGCGTCGCGCGCGGTGCGGCGAGCGCGATGTAGGCGTCGCGCGGCAGCTCACCGGCGGCGGTCTCGATGGCGGGCAGCGCGGCGAGCGTCGCCACGCGCGCGCGATCGAGCAGGACGAGCGCGTCGATCACCAAGCGCTGCCGTTCGCGCAGCTGTACGAGGAGCGCGGCGTCGGTGGTGCCGGCGAGCGTGACCGCGTCGAGCTGCGCGATGCGCGCGCTGAGCTCTTGGGTGAAGCGGCGCGCTGCTGCGAGCGGCGAAGCGACGTCACCCGCAACGCCGGCGACGCCGCGCGCCGCACGCACCAGCGGCGACGACGAGACGACGAGCGCGGCGCCGTCGCGGTGGCGCGAAGGATCGTCTATGCGCTTGTACGGGCGCGCATAGACGCGGCGCACGCGCGGCTCGTCGGCGGCGGCGTCGTCGCGGCCGAGCGCCTTGTCGATCGCGTCGACGGCGAGCGGCGCGACGGTGCCTTCGTCTTCGGCCATGAGCGCGACGCGCCTATACGCGGCGCCAGTGAAGCGCGGCACCAAGCCGAGCTCGCGCACCGAGGCGACGTAAAAGCGCCCGTGCGCGGCGAGCCAGCGCACCTCGACCGGGCGGCCGAGCACGAGCTGCGCGCGATCGACGAGATCCGCGACGCGCGCGGCGACATCGTCGTCGAGCGGCGCCTCCCCTTCGACCGCGAGGCGCATTGTGCGGCGGTCGACGAGCCACGGACGCGCGCCTTCGGTCCACACCGCGACCATGTCGGGATCGCCGCCGCCGGGCTCCGCGCTCGCGGCGAAGCCGAACGTCGCGTCGTTCTGCGCATCGCTGCTCGCGCCGCCGCTCAGCGCGATGACGCGCACGTAGACGCCGTCGAGCGCTCCCGGCCGTCCATCGAGCGTGCCGAGCGAGCGGCCGAGAGAGCGCGCCAGGCTGCGCGCCGCGTCGATGGCGCCGTCGGCGTCGACGACATCTGCGAGAAGTGGGAAATCCCGCCCAAAGCGGGATTGTGCCCCGCGCGACGCAAACCACGGCCCGACGCGCAGGCGCGGGCTCGTGCCGGCGCTCGGCGCGCTGGCGAGCGCGGCGGTGAGCACCGCGCTGAGTCGATCGACCCAGCCGTCGTCGCGCCCATCGCGGCCACACGGGACGAGCCACGCAGCGGCGAGCGGCACGCCCGCATCGGCGAGTCGTGCGAGCCACTCGGCTTCGTCACCGAGCTGCGCAGCGTCGCTCTCGCGGACGGACGGCAGCCAGCGCACGCCCATGGGGAGTGTGCCGGGAGGTGCCGCTTGGGACTGCCGCATCATCGACCGCGAACGTAGCCCGGAACGCGCGTCCTAGGCCAGAGGAGCGTCGTGCCGCGAATCAGGCGCGCTCGATGATGACCGCGACGGCCTCACCGCCGCCGATGCAGAGCGTCGCCAGGCCGCGCTTGGCCTTGCGGTCCTCGAGCGCGTGAAGGAGCGTGACCAGCACGCGTGCGCCGCTTGCGCCTATCGGATGGCCGAGCGCGACCGCGCCGCCGCGGACGTTCACTTTGGCGTGCTCGAGGCTGAGCTTCTGCATCGCCGCCATCGCGACGACGGCGAACGCCTCGTTGATCTCGTAGAGGTCGATGTCGCCCGCCTGGAGGCCGGCGCGCGCGAGCGTCTTCTCGATCGCGCCGATCGGCGCCGTGGTGAACCATTCGGGCGCCTGCGCATGACCGCCGTACGTCGTGATGCGCGCGAGCGGCGTGAGGCCGTGGCGCTTCACCGCCTCCTCCGATGCGAGCACGACGGCGGCCGCGCCATCGTTGATCTTCGACGCGTTCGCGGCGGTGACGGTGCCATCCTTCGCGAACGCCGGGCGCAGCGTGGCCATCTTGTCGGCGTTGCCGCGCTTTGGCTCTTCGTCCTCGCTGACGACGACATCGCCCTTGCGACCGGTGACGGTGACCGGCGTAATTTCGCGAGTAAAGCCGCCCTCCGCCTGCGCCGCGAGCGCGCGTCGATAGCTCTCGCGCGCGTAGTCGTCCTGCGCCTCGCGCGAGAAGCCGAGCTCGCGCGCGCAGAGGTCGCCGGCGTTGCCCATCGGGAAGTTGCCGTACGGATCCCAGAGGCCGTCGGCCATCATCGAGTCGATGATCTCGCCATTGCCCATGCGATAGCCGGAGCGCGCTTTCGGCAGCAGATACGGCGCGTTGGTCATCGACTCCATGCCGCCCGCGACGACGATGTCGGCGTCGCCGAGCAGGATCGACTTGCTGCCGAAGATCACCGCCTGCAGCCCCGAGCCACACACCTTGCCGACGGTCGTCGCCGGCGTCTTGTCAGGCACGCCGGCGTACTTCGCGGCCTGGCGCGCGGGCGCCTGGCCCTCGCCCGCGGTGAGCACGTTGCCCATGAACGTCTCGTCGACGAGGTCGAAGGCGACCTTCGCGCGCTCGAGCGCAGCGCGGATCGCGACGGCGCCGAGGCGCGGTGCGGTGACGTCCGAGAGCGCGCCCTGAAAGGTGCCGATGGGGGTGCGGGCCGAGCCGACGATGAACACAGTCTTGGACATCTGCGAGCCTCCTCTGGGCGGCGCGCTCACGACGCGGGCCGCAACACCGGGCGTCTTTGCAGCGCACCCGGCGGGCTGTCAACTGTCAGATCCCGGCGTCGACCTCGCCTGCATCGGGCTCACCTGCGTCCGCGCTCGCCGCGCCGTCGCGCGCGCCGCCGTCGGGTACAGCACCGTCGCGCACGCCGGCGTCGATCGCGGCTGCGAACGGCGTGTCCGTGCACATCATCCGCGTCGAGCCCCGCGGCGCGAGCGGCAACACCTCCGACCAGTCGAGCGCACGCGCGAGGCGTGTCGCGCTGCCTGCGTATGTCTCGAAGCCGCCGGTGACGAGCAAGCGGTCTCCGGGCAGGAGCGTCGCCGCATGTCCCCAGCGCGCGGCGAGCATCGGCGCGATGGGCGTGAAGACGTGGCCTCCTGCGCCATCGCTCGCGACGAGCCCGGCTTGGTTGAGCGACTCGAGCCGGCCCGCGGGGATCGCCGCCGCGCCGCCGAGCAGCACGACGCCGTCAGCCGTTCGCGTCGCAGTGTGGAAGATGGTCGGCTCGTAGTCCGCGGCCCGGGACGGCGACACGGTCGCCGACGTCGCGTTGCCGTCCGCGTCGACGGAGATCACGACGAGCGGTCGCTCCGGCGGATAGAGCGTGGTGACGCCGCTGTTGCATTCCAGGCTACCAACCAGCAGACCGCCCGCGAGTACAATTTGGCGGGTGCCGATCGTCGTCGCGGTGTGGAACACCGTGGGCTCGGGCAGCTCGCCGCCGACCGCGAGCGGTGGCGGATACACGCAGCCCATCGTCACGCCGCCCTGCTGCGCGTCCGTATCGATCGCGCTCCGGTCGGTGCGCTCGACGATCTCGCCGGCGACAGCGTGGGCCGCGCCGTCGGTCGCCTCGTCGACCGAGCCGCCCCAGACGAGCACGCTCGACTCGTCGATCGGCGTGACCGTCGCGCCCATGCGCGCCGCCTTCAGCATCGTCGTGTCGACGCCTCCCGTGGCGTCGATCCACAGCGCGCGCGGCGTGAACATCGTCCGGCGATCGGCGCCGGTGAACGCGCCCGCGCCCAACACGAGCACGGCCTCGCCGCGGCTGCCGAAGTCAGTCGCAGCGAGAAAGCCAGTGTCGACGCTGCCAGTGCCGACGGGGCTCGCGGCGATCTCCACGCGGTGCGCGACGGGATCGTAGCTGAGGCGCAGCGGCTCCCCGGGCACGGCACCGTCGGCCGGCACGATCGGCGAGCCGTGGTAGCTGTCGATCTGCTGCTTGTCGAAGAACACGACGGCGCGGTCGTTCGCCTCGTAGCCGCCGTAGAGCGCGATCGTGTACGGACCGGCGCCTGTGCTCGGCAGCAGGCGCGACGCGAACAACACGCGCCCCTTCCACGCAAAGCTGCCGCCGATGCTCACCGGGACGATGCGCTGCTCGACCGCGTCGTAGACCTCGATGCCCGGCTGCAGCGTCGCTCCGCCGCGCGCGCCGATGTTGATGTCGCTGCCGAACACGCCGCCGTAAAGCAGCACGTCGCCGTTCGGGAGAAGCGTCGCGGCGTGCAGCGCGCGCGGCAGCGCTGGGGCGCTCGTGGTGTTGCCAGGCGCGCAGCTCCACGTTTCGGTGCGCTCGAGGCGAACACGGACCGCGTCGCCGACGGTGATGCCGCGCGTCGTCGCGGTCGCGAACACGGCGCCATCGACGTCGGTCGCGGTGACGGTCAGCTCGAACGGTCCGCCGGTCGCGGTGGTGTCGAACGACACTACCGAGGAGCGCGCAACACGCAGCACGCGTGCGCCGGGCGCGCTGTGATCCGCGTCAGTTCGGATCAGCGGCACTGGCTCGCAGCCGGTCTCGCTGCGCCGGCACATCTCGAAGGCGAGGCAGACGACCTCCGGGGGCAGCAGGTCGTCGCGCTCCGACGCGCAGCCCGCGGCGCCCGGTGCCCGCGCGAGCTCGACGGTGAGCGTCGCGAACTTCGAGTCGTCGCTGCAGGCAGCGAGCATCGAGAGCGCGGCGAGCGCAGCGACGCGCGCGATCACGAACGTACATCGACTGTGACTCGAGCCCGGAGCGTTCACGCAGAGCCTCCACCGACGAGCGAGCGTACGAGTTCTTCGGACACGGTGTACGGATCGTTCTCGCGGCGCAGCAGCTGCGCGAGAGCTGCTTCCTGCGCGCCGCCGATCCGCCGCGCAGCCTCGCTCAGCAGCGTGTCGCGGAAGATGGTCGCGAGCTCCTCGCGGGCGCGCTGCTCGCGCTTGCGTGCGCCATCTTCGGTCGTCTCGAGGTGCGCGCGGTGCGCATCACACGCAGTGAACAGCGCGGCGATGTTCTCGTTCTTCACCGCCACCGTCTTCACGATCGGCGGCTCCCACGCACCGCCGGCCACGCGTTCTTCGCGCACGACGCGATGGGCGTGCGCGTTCGTGTGGCTCGACGCGCTCGACGCGGCGACGGCCGTTTCGCGCGTCAGCATCACCATCTGCTCGAGGTCGCGCACCGTCGAATCCGCACCCTCGCGATCCGCCTTGTTCACTGCGAACACATCGGCGATCTCGAGGATGCCCGCCTTGATCGCCTGAATGTCGTCGCCCATCCCCGGCGGCATCACGACGACCGTCGTGTGCGCGAGCTGCGTCACCTCGAGCTCATCCTGGCCAACGCCGACCGTCTCGACGAAGATCGTGTCGCAGCCGTACGCGTCGAGGACGCGGATGACGTCGCCCGCGGAGCGCGAGAGCCCGCCGAGATGACCGCGCGTGGCGAGCGAGCGGATGAACACATCGGGATCGAGGAAGTGCCGCTGCATGCGGATCCGATCACCGAGGATCGCGCCGCCGGTGAACGGGCTGGTCGGATCGACAGCAACAACGCCGACCTTGCGACCGCGCTTGCGCTCGTGCTCGATCAGCCGATCGGTGAGCGTGCTCTTTCCGGCGCCTGGCATCCCAGTGATGCCCACGATCCACGCGCGCCCGGTGTGCGGATAGAGCGTCTTCAGCAGCTCCAGGTAGCCGCCGGTGCGATCGTCGACCAGCCGCATGGCGCGGGCGGCGGCGCGCATCTCGCCAGCGAGGACGCGTGCGGCCAGGTCATTCTGCGCTCGGGACGCCGCCGGGCGCTCTTCGGAAATCACCGGCTGACGCTAGCACGACGGAGTGCGCCGCTAGAAACACGAACGCCGCCGAGCGGTGTGCTCGACGGCGCTGTGGTGGGCAATGCTGGATTTGAACCAGCGACTTCCTCCGTGTGAAGAAGGCACTCTACCCCTGAGTTAATCGCCCGAACTACGAGAGCGGGTTTCTAGCAAGCGCACCCGAAGCACGCAAGCGCGGAACACGCTCTCTCCCTCCCGATCAGATCTTCTCGCTCAGCTTCGCGCGCAGCAGATCGCCGAACGTGCCGAGACCCTGCTTGCTCGCCTCACGGCGGTAGTCCTGCACGGCGCGCTTCTCTTCGTCGTTGATCAGCGCCTTGCGCGAGAGCTTGAGGCCGCCCTCGCGATCGGTGCCGATGATCTTCGCGTCGAGCTTGGTGCCGACGGGGAACTTGCGGCGGTGATCGGTGCCGCGCTCGGTCGCCATCTCGGCGTTCGGGATGTAGCCGCGGCCCTTGCGGCCGAGCACGCCCTCGATCTGCACGAACACGCCGTGCTGCTCGACGCGATCGACGACGACCTTGAGAGAGGCGCCAGCCTTCGGCGCCTTCATCTTGAACGCTTCTGCGGTGATCTCGCCGGCCTCGATGGCCTTCGCGTTGGCGGGCGAGAGCTTTGACAGCGAGAGCCGTCGCGCCTTCTTGTCCGTGCGCTCGATGAGCACCCAGATCTCCTCGCCCTCCTTGGCGCCGTCCTTCGCGTGCTGCAGGTTCGTCCCGAGCTCGCTCACGTGGAGCAGGCCCTCGACGCCCGGCGTGACCTCGACGAACGCGCCGAATTCGGCGACGCGCGTGATCTTGCCCTTGAAGACGCGGCCCTCGGCGACTGCCTCGCCGTGCTCGTCCCACGGATCCGCCGCGACGGCCTTCAGCGACAAGCCGATGCGCTCGTGGCGCTCCTTCTTGTCCTTGCGGTCCGGCAGGCGAATGATCTGCGCCTCGACCTCTTCGCCGACGCGCGCGACCTCGCTCGGCTTGAGCGCGCGGTCCCACGACATCTCGCTGATGTGGACCATGCCCTCGAGACCGCCGCCGATGTCGATGAACAAGCCGAACTCGCGCACCTGACTGACGACGCCCTTCACGCGCTCGCCGATCTGCAGCGTCTTGACGCGGTCGCGTGCGTGCTTGCGCGACTCACGCTCGAGGATCGCGCGACGCGAGACGACGAGGCCGTGCGTGCCCTGCTTCGACGGCGGCACCGAGAACTCGAGCTTGCGCCCGACGAACTCGGCCGGATCGTCGACATGACCGAGCGCCATGCCGCTCGCTGGGCAGAACGCGCGCACGCCATCGACGAGCACGTCGAAGCCGCCGCGATTGAAGCCGTAGACCAGGCCGATCACGCGCGTGCGATCTTCGCGCGCCTGCTCGATGCGCTTGCGCGCCGTCTTGGTGTCGATGAGCCGATTGACCAGCGCGATGTGGCCGCTCTCGGCGACCGCGCCGACACGACCGCGGAAGATCTCGCCAATCGCCGGCAGCGGCGGCGGCGGCTCGTCGGGCGCGAATGGCGCCGCGAGGGTGCCGGCGTCTTCGTGCTCGCCACCACCGTCGTCGTGGTCGTGATCGTGCTGCGCGTGCTCGTCGCCCTCCGCCTTCGCGGACGGCGTCTCGGTCGCGGTCGGCGTCTCGCTGGCGACCGCTGTGGTTTCGACGGGTGCGGCCTCGGCGGCGACGGTGTCGACCGAACCGTTCGCCTGGACGATGCCGAGATCGGTCGGGACGGCGTCGGTGACGGCGAGCTCGGGCTTTGCCGCCGCGAAAGCGTCGACGGAAGCCGCGGCGTTTGGATCCGCGGCGCCCGCGTCGGCCGTGACTTCAGCGGCATCGGGCGCTGCTGCAGTGCTATCGGCTGCAGCATTGTCGGCTGGAGCGCTTTCCGCCTGATTGTCGGCTGCAGTGCTGTCCGCCGGTGCCGGCGGCGGCATCTGAACTTCGCGCGGCTCGTTCTCATCGACGACGGCGGTCGCCTTGCCGAACAGATCGACGAGGATGGTGCCGAACTCGGTGCGCGTGACGCGACCAGCGACGACCTCGCCGACGGAGAACGCGTGCCGGCGGGTGCCCGGCGGGCCCTCGAAGTAGCGACCGAACGGCACCTGCGCCGGGTCCTTCTTCGGCGGCTGCGGTCGGCGCTGTTGCTGTTGCTGTTGCTGGCGGCCACCGGCGGGCGCCGCTCCGCCCTGCGCGCCGTTGGCGGCGTCACCTTCGGCAGGTGCGCCCTCGCCTCCCGGCGTGGTCATACCGGCGACGCTCGCGCCGCCCTTCTTCTTGCGGCGCCGACGCTTGCGCTTCTTCGGCGTGCCATCCGGGTTGAGCGCCGCTGCGCCGGCCTCGCCGGGCGCGCCGCCCTCGGCCGCGTCGTCGCCGCCTTCCTCATCGCCGCCCTCATCTCCGCCATCGTCGCCAGCATCGGCGGGCGTGCCGGAGCTCGCCGCTTCCGCGCGCGCAGGTGCGTCGCTCGGCGCGTCGGCTGGCGCTGCGGGCGCAACCGCGGCTGCGGCCAGCGCGGCCACCGGGGACGAGGAGTCGGAGATCGCGCTTGGCGACGAAGGAGCTGCGGCGCCGTTGGCCGCGGGCTCGTGCGTCGTCGCCTCGGAGGTGGACGCTTCGCGCGTGTCGTTGTCAGCCATGATGAAGGCGCCTTCTGATCGATCGTGATGGCTTGGGCCGCCAGCGTAGTCGCACCACGCGGCAATCCCGAGCACGAAATCCCGCACGCGGGGGCGGCAGCCTAGGTTGCGACCCCAGATGAGTCAAGCGACTCTTCGGCGCGTATTTGCGCCGCGAGCGCCATCATGCCGGCGCGCTCGGCGTGATAGATCGCCTTGGCCAGCGTCGCCCTCGCCGCGATGTCTTGCCCGGTAGCGCGCTCGCCGATCGCGCGCAGTCGCAGCGCAGCCGCCGCCTCCGGATCCGTGCCTGCAGCGAGCACGCCGGCGACGTTGCGCGCGAGCTGCGCGAAGCGCTGTGGATCCGGCGCGCGCATCAGGCCCGCGGCGAGCGTCACGCCGCCCGCGAGCTGCGCCAGCGTGTCCTTGCGCTGGCGGCGAGAGAGCGTGCCCGCCTCGCCCGATCGCGCGAGCGCGCCATCGAGGTCGCGCCCGGCGAGCGCCGCCAGCGCCGAGCGCACCGCCATTCGCGCCTCGTCGTGCCCGAGCCCCTGCGCCAGCGCGACCTCACCCGCTTCGTGAAAGCGCGCTGACGCGGACGCGAAGTCGCCCTGCGCCTCAGCGACCTCCGCCATCGCCGCGAGCGAGCCGAAGCGCAGCGCGCCATGCCCGAGCCGCGCCGCCAGCGCCAGCGCACGACTGACGGCGTGCTGCGCTTCGACGACGAGCCCAGCGCGCGCCAGCGCCGCCGCGAGCATGCACAGCGCGCGGCCGTGCAGCGCCGCATCGCCGCCGAGCGCCAGCGTGTCGACCGCGCTGCGCAAGCGCACCAGCGCCTCGTGCGCGCGACCGCCCGAGGTGAGCCCCTCGGCGAGCTCGAGCTCGGCCGCGCCGCGCAGGCCCGGATCGTCGAGCACCGCGAGATCACGCGCCACCGCCTCGAGCGCTGCGACGCGCTGCGCGCCATCGCCGCGCAGCGCTGCACCGCGCGAGCGCAGCACCGCGAGCTGGACGCGCACAGAGCCATCCGTCTGCACCAGCGGCGCGTCGGCGACGAGCGTCAGCGTCGCTGTGACCTGCTCCGCGTCGCCTGCCTCGAGCGCGAGCTCTGCGCTCTTGATCGCCAGCTGCACCGCGCGCTCGCCGGTCGGGTCATCGCCATCTTCGCGCAGCAGCTGCGCGGCCTGCGCATAACGCGCCGACGCGACGCCCGGATTGCCACGCTGCTCGGCGACGCGGCCCGCTTCAACGAGATAGTCCGGCGCGCGGCGCCGATCGCCCGCGCGCGCCGCGTGATACGCGAGCTCTTCGATCGAGCTCTCCGGCCCGCCGCGCTCGAGCGCCGTCACCGCGCGCGCGTGCAGATGGCGCAGGTCCGCGCTCGGCACGCCCTCGAGCACAGCGCGCCGCAACAGCCCGCTGCCAACGCGAATACGCATCGGCAAGCTCGGCGCGTCAGTGCCGCCGCCCCACAGCGCGCGCGGCTTCTGTTGCGCCGTCGTGCCCGTATCGGGCGCGAGAAAACGTCGCGTCAGCAGCCGACGCAGCGACGCCTCGACGCCCGCGAGCGGCACGCCATGCACCGAGCACAGCGTGCTCACGTCGAGCGAGCCTTCGAACGAGGCCGCGATGCGCAGCAGCTCGACCTCGTCGGGGCGCAGCTTCGCGACGCGCGCCGCCGCGATGATGCGCACGTGCTCCGGCACGCGGAACTTCGCGTCGTCGGTCAGCTGCGCCTCGCCCTCGCGCACGACCACCGCACCCGACTCGCGCAGCGACGCCGCGAGCTCCTCGATCCACGCCGGATTGCCCGCTGTCTCTTCGAGCACACGCCGCGCGAGCTTCAGCTCGACGGTGCGCGCCCCGGCTGCCGCAGCGAAGAGGCGCAGCGCCGCGTCCGCCTCGAGCGGCTGCAGCTCGATGATCTTCGGATCACCGTCGACGTGCGGCAGCGGCGTCCCCGGTCGCGCGGTCACCACAGCGAACACGCGAGAGCGCGACAGATCGCGGAGCAGCAGCGGCAAGATCTGCCGCGTCGCATCGTCGACCCAGTGCACGTCCTCGATCGTGAGCACGACGACCTGCTCGAGCGCGAGCGAGGCCAGCGCCTTCCGCGCCGCGAGCGCGAGCTCGATGCCGCGCGGCCGCCCGAGCCGCTCTTGTCGCGCTACCGGATACGCCAGCCCGAGCAGCTCACCTGCGAGCCGCACCTCACGCGGCGCGAGGCCGAGCACGCGCAGCCGCTCGACCTTGGCGAAGCGCTCGGCCGGCGTGTCCTCTTCCTCTACGCCGCACAGGTCCATGAACAGATCCGCGAGCGCGCCGAAGCTGCGATCACCCTCGCTCTCTTGTCCGCGGCCCGACGCGAACACGATCTCTTGCGCGCTCGTCGCGGTGCGCAGCTCCGCGAGCAAGCGCGACTTGCCCGATCCCGGCTCACCGAGCAGCACGACCGTCGCGCCGCGTCCGCTCTCCGCCACGCCGACGAGCGCCTCCGAAAGTTGCCGCACCTCGCGCTGTCGACCGACCAGCGGCGCACGCCAGCGCATCCGCAGCGCATCGCGCTCGCGCCGCGCGCGGAACGCCTCGATCGTCGGCAGGCCAGTCTCGAGCGTCTTGCCGAGACGAAAAGTACGCGACAGCTCATCGGTCAGCGCCGCGTCGATCACGATCTCGCCGGCCGCCGCGCGCAGCACGAGATCACGGACGCGCGCAGCGAGCGCATCCTCCGGATCGGTGTTCTCGCCGTCGTAGACCCGCGCATCGCCGACCGCGAGCGCGAGCGGCGGCACCGGCTCAGCGCGCGGAGGTCCGTCGATCGTCGCGCGTCGGCGCAGCTCGAGCGCGGCGCGCGCGGCGTGCTCGGCCGCGCGCTCACCGCCGGATGAGCCGAACACCGCGACGATCAGCTCCGGCTCTTCGTCGAGGATCTGCCCGCCGTACGCCTCGACCGCGCGGACGAACATCTTCGTGTCGTCGGCGTCGCGATGGCGCAGCGCGAGCAGCGCGACACGGCGCACCTCGACGCTGACGCGACGCGACACGCGCAGCGCGAGCGCGGTGTGCTCGCGCGACTCCGCGGCGAGCGGCGTCGGCGTGGCGAGGGCGCGATCGGAGATGCTGCTCGTCGCGTCGTCTTGCGCGCGCAGCAGCACGTCGACGCGCAGCTTGTTCGGCGACTGCGTGTCGATGCGCGGGAACATCCGCGCCATGACGTCGGAGAGCTCCGCGGCGCCGACATTCTCCCCGAGGCGAAACAAGACCTGCGAGAGATCCATGTACATCTCGCCAGCCGACGCGTAGCGCTCGTCCACATCGGCGGCGAGCGCGCGCTTCAAGATCTCGCGGATCTCGCTCGGCCAGCCGTGCGCCTCGAACGGGAAGTCCGGCGCTTTCGCGGCGCGCACCAGCTCGAGCGTGTCCTGCGCCGTCGCGCCCTTGAACAGCCGCACGTTGGTCGCGAGCTCCCACAGAACGATGCCGAGCGCGAACAGATCGCTGCGCCGATCGAGCGGCTCGCCGCGCGCCTGTTCGGGCGACATGTACGCGTATTTTCCGCGCAAAACCTTCGGATCTTCGCCGCGTCCGAGGTCCTGCTGATCGGCGCGCGCGATGCCGAAGTCCGCGACCTTCACCTCGCCCTCGTAGCCGCAGAGGATGTTCTGCGGGCTCACGTCGCGATGCACGATGGCGAGCGCACGGCCGTCGTCGCCCTTGCGCCGATGCGCGTAGTCGAGCGCCTTCGCCGTCTCTGCGACGATCCACAGCTTCATCGGCTGCGTGAGGTGCGGCTTGTTCGGCGCCGCGGAGTGGCGCGACTCGTACGCCATGACCGCGCCGAGGTCCTTGCCGTCGACGTGCTCCATCGCGATGAAATACGCGCCAGCCTCTTCGCCGAGATCGAAGATCTGCACGATGTTCGCGTGCGACAGGCGCGACGCGATCTTCGCCTCGCGCACCAGCAGCTCAGCGAAGGCCGGGTTCACCATCAGCGAAGGCAACACGCGCTTGATGACCACCGTCTTCTCGAAGCCCGCGGCGCCGCGCGAGCGCGCACGCCACACCTCGGCCATGCCGCCTTCCGCGATGCGACCGAGGAGCTCGTAATTCCCGAAGAGAACAGCGCCGGCCACGTTGCGCGCGAGCGTACCAGAGGTGACGCGCCGTTGAACAACCATCACCTGCGCGGAAGCGTTTCACCCGCGGCGCGCAAGAGCGTCGAACGCGACGCTCAGATCTGAAATGGATAAGAGATCGTGACGCTCGGCTGCGAGAAACGCGGCACCGATGCGGCACGCACTGCGCGCGCGATGCACGAGCCTTGTGGGGTTCCCGCGAACTGCCCCTCCATCACCGCGTTCATCACGCGACCGCTCGGGCCGGAGAACGTGACGCGCACCTGCGCCACACCGCCGCGGCCCACGGCGCACGTCGCGACCGCGCCGCGCACGGAGGCCATCGCGGCGATGACGTCGCTGCGGCTGGGCGCGTCTGGCATCGGCCCGGCTGGCGGCCCCGCCTTGCTGCCGCCTGGTCGAGCCTCACCGCTGCTGCGGCCGCCGGGTCGAGCAGCAACCGCACTGGATCCATCCGCGCTGCCACCGCCACCACCACCCGCTCGCAGCGCTGGGGTGGTCGCAATGGCGCCACCGGCGCCGCGCGGTCGCGCGACAGCCGAAGGCGCGCGCGGCGCCATGCCAGCGCCTTCAGCGGCCGGTGCACCAACGGCGCCACGCCGCGTACTTTCGACCGCCATGCCGCCCATCGGCATCGCG
>Ga0163144_10007117_pt1 | contig 24551 bp, 15 predicted proteins | sample OliLak19BULKMAT1_FD_123175 | JGI IMG/M metagenome (GOLD analysis project Ga0163144, IMG submission 123175) | Freshwater microbial mat bacterial communities from Lake Vanda, McMurdo Dry Valleys, Antarctica - Oligotrophic Lake LV.19.BULKMAT1 | ecosystem: Environmental > Aquatic > Freshwater >...
ACCAATAGGCTATATTCCACCGGCAGAAGCTGAGGCAAACTACTATCTGCAACTCGCCAAGAAGACCTCTTCTCTGGCATTAACTTAAACCAACCAGCCTCCATGAAACCCGGGGCGATTCAACCCAAGTGCAACAGTTCTTTGCTGATCAAAGGGGTGCCCTCCGGTAGTCCGGTAGCGTGCTCAAGGACTTGCTTGCTCAAAGTCTGCATGGCGTGGCTCCAAAAGCGTCAGAAATATAATCGTATTTCTGACGAAAAGGCAATTTCACCTCGTGGAAGCCAGATCATGAAAAGGACGCACTTATATTACGAATAGTCGTATGATACGCCATAACATAACATATGGATATTCGTAACATGATTCGCGGAGACGTACATCAGCAGCGATTGACGCTACTCGCGTCGATCCTCCTTTGGGAGGGACGCCTGAACAACGCGCGACTGCGAGAGATATTCGACTTGAGCAGCGTACGGGCCAGTGAGTGGATCCGGGAGTTCCGCGAGACGTACCCCAGCTGGACCGAATGGAACAGCAAGACTCGCAGCTACCACGCCACGATGAAGGCGTATCGCCCAGACGCGAGCGGCGATCAGCGCAAACAAAGCGATGCGATATCCCTGTCGCAATACCTCGGACTTGTCGGCATCCCGCATTCGGTCACCGAGCCGTCCCAAAGCCGTGCCATATGGGCCGCCTTTCCGGACCTCTCGATTCCGTCCCCAAGAACATTCGCGCTCGTTTCAGAGGCAATACGGGAGCGCCAGGCGCTGCAAATCACTTATCGATCGATGCGCGAGCCGGCACCACATCAGCGGGTCATCTCGCCCCATAGCCTGATACGGGCGGGGCGACGCTGGCACTTGCGCGCGTTCTCGTCGACGAATCAGGATTTCCGGGACTACGCACTGGGCCGCATCGAAAAGGTGGAGCGACTGGATTCGCCGGCTGAACGGACAGAGAAGGACGATCGTGCCTGGATGACGAAGGTGCCGGTTCGGCTGGTGGCACACCCCGACATGAATGCCGAGCAGGAGGCGCTTATCCGGTTTGAGTACTTCAACAACACCGCCGCGAGGGTAGACACGTGTCGCGGTGCGTTGGTGAGCTACTTCATCCAGGACGTCAGAGCGGCCATTGACCCCGCGAAGCAGCGGCCCCCGGATTTCCAGATGGCTGTGGCCAATATTGAGGAGGTTCGCCCGTGGCTGTTTCCGAGTTGAGTCTCGCGCAGCTTGGTGCTGCCCACCGCTCTGCAGCCAGAATGCTGTTTGAGCGGCTTCCGGATCGATTGTTTGCACCGTTGGCGTCACTGAACCGCCACCGATATTGGGCGTTGCTTTGCCGATTTCATGCAAAGCGATTCGGTCCGGATGCGCCATTGCCACCGAGTCATGGATTTGCACTCCGCGATGTGATGCAGGACATCGAAGACGAACTGGTCACGCAAGACTCCTGGGAAAACGAGGACGGCAATACACCAGAGACTCCGCTCGCCATTCGGGCGAACGCGGTTTTCAACCGGCTTCTTGAGAGCGGTTGGGTTCGCTTGGAACGTCACGGTGTTGAAAAGCGACTGACCATGCGGCCGACAGTGAGTCAGTTCCTCACGCTCCTTGTCTCCTTTGCCGAAACCGGGCCGGTATTCGTTTCGGGGAAGATCCGATCCATCGAACTGAACATCCAGCAGGTCATGGAGGGTCGAGCGGACGGTGACACTCTCGCCGAAACCGCGGAACAGGCGCGCAATCTTCTTGAGCATGTCAGAAACACCGGTACGAACATCCGAGACATCATGGAATCTCTTGGTGAGGACGTAACCACGGCACAGTACGTCCAGAGATTCTTCGGCGACTACATCGAGAAAGTTTTCATCGGCGACTATCGGGAACTGCGAACACGGGAACATCCGCTATCGCGCCGGCCGCAGATTTTGCGGATCGTCGAAGCGTTGCACGCGTCGGATGACCAGCGTGCCAGGTTGGTTGCTTGGTACGAATCGAAGCGAAGCCCGGGGAATCGCGCGCGCGCGGAACAACTATTTGAAAAGGATATTCAGCGTCTTTTTGATTTGCGACGCATCGATGAGTTTCTCGATCGCCTCGATGAGGAGATACGGCGCGCCAACCGCCGCGCACTTGCGTTCCTCGACTATCGACTGCGCTCCCTTCGTCCTGTCGATCATCTGATTGGCAAAGCCATCGCCGCTGCGACGGTAAACCAGACACCGATTTTCGGCGATCCGTTTCCGTCTGGTGAGTTGGTGAGCGGGGAGCACCTTGCCGAACCGCGCAAAGCGAAGGAACCGTCGGTCCCTTCCAATTTGCGACGGCATATTCCCTCCGAGGCTCAATTGGCTCGGTCACGGCTGATGCTGCGTGCCAGAGACGCGCGGTCAGTTACTCCACCGAAACTGACCGCCTATGTCCTGGCGCAATTGAACGGTGAGCAGCGAATCGACAGTGAAAACCTGAGCCCGCAGTCGTTGACGGAAATTCGCTGCCTGCAGTCGTTGTCGACGGTAGGGCTGGCGATGAGCGCGAACAGCCGACGCCTGTACCTCTCGGCAATGACGCTGGCCAGAGGCTTTCGGGTGGATATGCGCGAGAAGCCAGAGGCGGAGAGTCCATGGATTTCAGGACGGCCCTTTGTCGTGGAGTTGCGTCAGTCCGCAGACGCTGCAGCAAAGGAGACACGCAGGTGAGCCAGTTCTGGGAAGACATCGCCGAGCGATCCATGGGGCAGCACACCCCGCAGGAACTCGAAGCAACCGCTTATCGCCTGGTGACCGAGCAGGTCCTGTACTACGCTGATCGCCATAGCAAGACGGCGTACTGGATGGTCGAGCGCTACGAGCGGGACTTCAAACGTGCGCTGGAACCACTGGGTGTTGCTGTCGAGGTGAATCGTCAGAAGAGATACGTCTATGCCTTGCCCCGGCATCCCAAGGCCGGAACCGCCTCCGCGGCTCAAACCCTGCTGGCGCTAGTGCTGCGTGCGATCTACGACGAGTCCGCGCGAATCGGGCAGTTCACCGACGACGGAGACGTTGTCTGCGACTTGGTGGAATTGGACGAAAAGTACCGGTTGATGACCGGCCGCGAGTTGCCCACGAAGGGCGAGCTCGAAGCATTGTTGCGGACCATGAAACGCTGGGGGATCGCGAAGCGATCGGATGAGCATGTTTCGGAAGCCATCGGCGAGCCGACTTCGACCCAGCCCTACGCGGTCCTCATCCGTCCCGCGATCGTCGATGTTCTGGGCGAAACCGCCTTGCAACGCCTGGCGGAGTGGCGGGCGGTGTCTTCTACGCCTGCTGACCCGGGAGAAGCGGTACCTGATGACGAACCGTTCGAGAGCGAAGACGGGAGGGCGGCATGAAGTATCTCGAGCATATCCGGGTCGTCCAGTTTTTCCTCTTCGAAAGCGAGGATATTCGGCTTCGCGATATCACCGGAGTCTTCGGGCCGAACGGGAGCGGAAAAAGTTCGTTGCTGGATGCCGTACAGATCGCCATGCTGGGCGCGAACAGCAGGCTTGTTGCACTGAATGCGCAAGCTGATGAGCAGGCGACCACCCGATCCCTGCGGGCGTATTGCCTCGGACAGTTCGGCGAAAGCTCTGAGCATCGGGCACGGGAGCACGCGACCACGTACATCACACTGATGTGGCGAGACTCTCGCACGAACGAGCCGTTATCGATGGGCGTTTGCCTGCAGGCCTCCGCTGACCGGGAGGGGCATGAGGTCCTTGGGCGCTACATCCTCCCCAAGATCGAACTCTCACTGGGAGACCATCTCGAAACGGTCGACGGCGTCGAGAGGCCCCGTGATTGGAGCACCTTTCGACACCAACTGATCGAGCGTGCTCGCGTCTCGGGCGAGGACCCACTGTTCAACGACTCGCAGCGCTACATACAGGCAGCGCTCCTGGCGCTGCGGGGAAGCGATAGCACGCCGCACACCGAAGCCTTTGTTCGGGCGTTCCGTTTCGCTCTGCGCATGCGTTTCGACAAATCGGTCGATCAGATTGTGCGAAATGACGTACTTGAATCGCGCCCCACGAACGTCAAGAAATTCCGCGAAGTGACGGACTCGTTCCGCAGGTTGGCCGAGCTGGTTGCGCAGATCGAAGCGAAGATTGCCGATGGCCGCAGGGTGGAGGCCGAGCTCGAAAAGGCGGCAACCGAAGCACGCCGTGCGCAAACCTGGACCACGATCGCGAAGATGGCGACTGTGGAGGCCAATCGCGTGTCGTTGGAAAACGCACAGGCGTCCAAGCTCAGTGCTCAGGAGAGCCTGGCCAAGAAAAATTCCGAGCTTCATGTCTTGGAATCAGAGCTTGCGCATGCGAATGCGGAAGCGACAAGAATCAGACGGGATCGAGAGGCACATGCGGCCCATAAGGACTACGGCGCGCTGCAAACTGAAATTCAGTCGGCGCGTCAGACGAGCCAGGATAAAGGCCGGGAGCTGCGTACCACGCTGGGCCTGATTCGGCGAACGCTGGCCGACGCAGCGGGCTCGCCGCTGCTGGAGCCGCAGTCAACCGAGCTTACGTCTGCTGCCGAGTCCGTCGATGCTCTCATTTCGAGGCTGGACAACATCACTGCCGGCGATATCCAGTCGAACCTCAAGCGGCCCCTTGAAGTCGCCGCGAGGGCGGTATCCGAGGTCTTCAGCCAAGGCAGCGCCGTTGAGCGGCGTCACGCAGAGGTAACCAGCGCATTGAAGGATGCCGAGTCAGCAATGGCACGGGTCCGCGAGGGCCGCGCGCCATTGGAGCCGGCAGTACAGCGACTGCTAACGGAACTTCGAGACCGCGGCCTCAATCCCGTCCCGGTTTGCGATCTTGTCCGAATTTCAGACCATACCTGGCAACCAGCGATCGAAGCCTATCTCGGGCGTCATATTGACGCGTTGCTGGTGCCCGAGCATGAGGAGCGCGAAGCCTTCCGGATCTACCGGGGGCTTACCGGTCTGTACGGCGCAAAGGTCGCGATGGAGAGCCGGCAGCCGGTAGGCAAGACGCCGGAAGCGGGTACCGTGGCCGAACTGATTACCGGGGATTCTCCGGCGGCAACGGCGTACCTGCGGCGACAGTTTGGGGATTTGCGGCGTGCGACGACGGACAGCGAAGCGCTTGCGCAGGGAAAACGCACGCTGACCCAAGACGGGATGCTCGTTTCGGCGGGAGAAATTGAACGACTTCGACTGGTGCGACCGGAGGCCTTCCGGATTGGCGCCGGCGGCTCCGGACAGCGAGACGCACTCCATCGCGAAATCGAGGGACACAAAGCCGAGCTGGCGCGCCTGGAGCGCGAGCGTACTTCAGTGAAGCAGTTGCTGTCCGCATTGCGCCAGATTGCCAGTGAGGACATCGTCATCCAGCATCTGCTGGGGCTGCTCACGGACCAGCGCAAAGCCCTCGATGACGCGAATGCAAAGACCCAGCAGCTGCAGGGGATAGCGGACCCGGAGTATGTCGGGTTGGGTGATAAAGAGCGCGAATGGCTCGATCGTGCCCACTCCCTGGGGCCGAAGATCACCCAGCTGAACCGCGAGATTGGCGCGGCCAACACCGAACTGGCCACGAAAGAGCGATTGGAGTCTGATGCTCAAGTCAAGCTTACCCGGTCCGAAAGCGAAGCTGCCGAAGCACGTGCAAGCGCTGAATATGACCATGACTTCTGGATGCGGCAGTGGGATCCGCTGCTTGAGCGATTCGGTGAGCGACATGCCGAAATGGCCGACCACTGCATCGCTCAGAGCGAGAGCGCCACAAAGCGGATGAATACGGCAACGGCAAAGGGGATGGGGGAATTCGGGACATTTCTCGCGAATTACCGGGAGCAGGCGCCGGTCGAGGCGACCTCCGATTGGCGTAGTGCCGGCCAGTGGCTTGCGGATCTTCTTCAACGGTTGGACCGCACCGAACTCGCGAATCGCCGGGCCGACATGGATGCGGCCTACCGAACATCTCAGGAAACCTTCCGGAATGACGTGGCGATTGCTTTGAGCAACAACCTAGATTGGCTCGAAGAAACGATGGAACGCCTCAATGCCGTGCTGAGGACTTGCCCGGCATTCTCGAATGGAGAGCGGTATCGCTTTCGCAGAGTGGTTCGTCCGCAGCTCGATTCACTGTTGAAGTTCGTCAAGGACGTTGCTTCGCATGGACCCATGGTCGACCTTTTAGGTGGTGCAGGCGAGGTTCCCGAAGCTTTTCGGCAGCTCATTGAGGACAAGATCGCGCCGGGCGCGGCCGGTGTGCGAAGCCCGCTGGATGACTACCGGGAATTTTTCGAATTTGACATCGAGATACTCCGAGAGGACCCGGTTTCCAAAGGTGCCAAGGTCGTCGGCCACCTGAGTAAACGTCTGGGTCCCGGTTCTGGTGGAGAGCATCGCGCGCCGTTATATGTGATCGCCGGGGCGGCGCTGGCTTCTGCCTATCGCCTCGACCGGGGCAAAAAAGACGGCCTTCGCCTGATGCTTCTGGATGAGGCTTTCAACAAGATGGACATGACCAACATCATCGCCACCATGCGCTATCTCGAAGAATTGGGGCTGCAAGTCTTCATGGCCAGCCCGGGCGAGAATCTGGGAACCCTGACGGCATTTCTTCATCGCTATTACGACATTCTCCGAGACGCCGACAACAACGCCATCTTTTTGGAGGGGCATGACGTATCACAGCAGGTTCGTGAGCAATTCAGAGAGGATCTTCCGGAGTTCAATCCGGCTCTTGTCGATCAGGAAATCTCAGCAGCGCGGTTGGGGCGCAACGACGCCGTGATGCCGGAGGCAGGTGCATAGGTATGGACGCACTGGCCCGATCCTGTCTTGAACGGTTGCTCTCGTCCGGCGAAAAATTGGCGGCGGGCCGACGTTCGCGCGCCGCTTCGTTGACGAAGGGCGATCTCGACGAGTACAGGCGACTGACTTCACTCCAACGCAAGGAATCTTTTGAATCGACGGTGATAGCCGCGCGTGCGGAGGGCGCGGTGGATATCGTCTGGGACGGCAGGGGTGCCGGGAGCGGATTCATCGAGCGAATCAATCTCGCGGACGCCAGGCGGCTCGGTATGTTCCTCGGGCTTACGCTCACGCAGGACAAGGTCGCGGAAGCGCAACAGCGGCTGGCGCCGACGGCAACCGCCTTCCCGGTTGTCCACGACGTCATACAGCGCTGGTCAGAGCTACGAAAGACACGAGGACTTGGCCCGGAAAGTTTCGAGGATTGGCTCGACGCGGCCCGAACCATCGAGTTCTGCAAGTCGTTTTCGGTAGATCAGCCGTTGTCGCTGCCTATTCGCGAGGCAAGTGCGCGGCTCTTCAATGACAGCAAGCGTATCGAGAGGCTTACGGTTCCACTGGATATTCTCCTGGCTAATTCCATCGAGGGGGAGGTGCGCGATGCCCCCTCCGTGTGGCAGGAGCTCGGACTATTTCGTGAAGAGCACCCGGTTCTGCTTGCCGGAAATGTTGTCGCTGAGCGCGAAGGTGTCACTGCACGCTTGGATACCCCCTATGTGGGATTGCCGGCAGGTACGGTGAAGCGCTTGGTGAGCGACCCGAAAATGGTGCTCACCATTGAAAACCTGACGACGTTTCACAGCGAAGCAAAAAGTCGTTCAAATGAAGACCTGCTGTTGATCTACACAGCAGGCATGCCGTCGCCGGCATGGCGATCGATGTACTTGCGCATCCTGGCTGGATTGCCAGCGGATACGCCGGTCTATCACTGGGGCGATATTGATGAGGGGGGATTTCGAATCGCAGCAACGCTTGCGGAGGATGCGCGCACTGTTGGACACACACTCCGCCCGTGGTCCATGCACCCCGAGGACGTTCCAACGGATTTGCGTCGCAAAGCCACGCCCCACACATTGGATCGAATTCGACATTTCGCAAATGAGGCTGGTTGGATGGACCTGGGGGAAGCAATCGCGGTCGCCGGATTTACAGTAGAGCAGGAAGGTCTGAAACCTTGAAGAATCTGCCAACACCGGATGTTCGAGCTACAAGAGGGGAAATCTGATGGCCGAGCCAGTCGAGTTTTCCGAGGTCGGTCATTGCGGTGGAACATTGACGGTGACCGTGGTCACGTCCCCCGAAGGCAATAAGAAATACCAACTCGGATACAAGCATTCATCGCCCCGACCTTCTTCGATCTCCAGCGTTTTCTCGACCTTCGAAGGCGAACCAATGGCATTCGTAGCAATTGGAGGCATGGGTTCCGGGACCAATACGCCAGAAGTACCTGGCATTTCGACACTGCTCGCATCGGATGAGCAAGGTCTGTATGGCCACGAATGTCCGCGCTGTAAAGGCTATTGGCGGACGGATGGGTTTCCCGTGTACTGGGTTACCACATGTCCGTACTGTGCGCTACGCGCCGCACCCCATTACTTCCTCACCAAGGGCCAACGCAAGTACATCGAGGAATGTTGCACGCTCGTCGTCGATGCAATGGAGAAGCCGGACGGTGACTACGTTATCGATTTCGATGCGGTTGCAGATGCCGCCCGGCGGGGCACAGAGACGCCGAAGTTCTACTACGCAGAGCAGACTCAGCAACACAAATATGTCTGCGATGCGTGCGGATCAGTTCAAGACATTCTTGGCAAGTACGGATTCTGTTCATCTTGCGGGACGCGCAATGATCTCACGTTGGTTCGCGCAGGATTGAAGCGCATCCGTGAGCGCGTGGAAGCTGGTGAGGATCTGGTGTCCTGTTTGAAGGACTCTGTCACTGAATTCGACAGCGCCGCTCGTGCCGTCGCCAAATGCCTGGCCGCAATGGTGAAGATGAAACCTGGACGGAAGTCCGAGCTTGAGCGAATGCTTTTTCACAACATTGCACGTCGCGCGGAAGAAATGCGCAATTGGTTTGATATTGACCTCTTCAAGGGTATGCGCCCTGAGAGTGTTTCCTTCGTGAAAAGGATGTTTGCACGCCGGCATGTTCATGAGCACAACGGAGGCGAGGTAGATGAGCGGTACATCAACGAAACAGGGGATCAGTCGGTTAAGCCCAAGCAGTTGATTAGGGAGTCTCGTGAATCGGTCTTGGACACAATTGCGGCAGTGGAAGCCATGACAGAGAATTTCCATAAGCAGTTCCACGAGATATTTCCGCCGGATCCAATGCCCATTTCCTATCACCGGCCCAAGAGTCGTGGCTAGATGATGAACGAGACTGTTTCCAGAGAGGACGGCGGGCCGACACTCCCGCCTACCACCGCCCCAACAGCCTTTCCTCTTTCAGTAAGCGGAAATTTTGATAGCGAGGAGCAGGCACAGCTGCTGGCAAACAACGTTTATGCCACCATCCAAGTTCTCGGCTCCTATATTGATCTTGAGCGGCTCGACGGCGTTACCGTAGCAGACGACTACGACGGTGCACTTCAGCGACTTGATCGGGGCTTCACGCCTAGCCGCCCGTTGACCCGCTCGAATAGCGAGCGCATTACCGGCGTTGCGATGTCACCGGCCGTCAAGCGGGATGGCGTGGTGAAAGCACACTTGCTCTTCGCCGCCTGGGCGATACGGTCACTTTTGAATAGCGACGATCATGAAACGGCCGGCGACGCGATCTACACGATCGCTCACGAGTGTGGCCACGTGGAGGACTTGAAACTACGGGACGAAGCATTCCCGGGACTCATCCTCAGTTCACGCTACGTTCGATATGACGAAGCGGCGGTCGGACCAGTAGCCGACACGGTTTGGGAGGAGTATGCGGCATCTCGCATCAGTGCGCCCTTCGCCAAGGCCAAACAGGTGTCTTTCTACGAGACTGGTTTGCGGTCAGCCCTAGATGGCGCTCGCGACCGATCCAATGCGGCCATTCGCGAATACCGATTGCACGGCGACCTGAACCGCGGCGTCAGCGAGGCGGGTGAACACATCTGTGAGCCACTACGTATGTTTGGCTATCTACTGGGCACGCTGGACGGACATGAAACTACCATCGACGAGGCCGCTCCGCATGCAGTCGCAGCTATTGCTGATGGTCCATACGCCGAGCTCTTTGCTCGAACACAGGTAATCCTCAGGGATCTTTGGACCAATCGCCGCCAGTGGTTATCGACCGCGAGCTTTGAGCCGCTGCGTCAAGTTGTTCGCGACGCACTGAAGGAGGCTGGGCTCGTCTTGACGGTGCTTCCAGACGGGCAAGTCCATGTGGGTTTCCCGTTCCTTCCGGGCACGCTCCCGGGTGACTCTTGCACGAGAGTAGCGGGAGCAAATGGTCGGACGAAAAAATGCGGGTAACTTTCGGACTGGTACTGGATGGCGAAGAGGGCTGGCGGCCGGCGAATCGGCTGGGAGAGCCGATTCTTGGCCCGTTGGGGTTGCTGAACCTGCTTGAGACGCGGATCGGCTTGCTGCGCGCGGAATGCGCGCATGCGCAACGAGTGACGCAGTACCGGGAATGTCTCAAGCGCTGCGACACACCCGATCGTTTCTACCATGCCTCGTTCGGGATCGATCCGATAGGGGTGTCCGCTTCGCTCCTGTCGTGGCGCGACGCCTGGTATCTGCACGGCTGGAACGGCGAGGCGCCGTCCGGTGCAGGTGTCCGGATCGCCGACATAGCCGTCGTTGAGACCGCCGCCCGCAGTCTTCTCGTTCCGTCGATCGGCGAGCGATTGGTTCGTGTGGCCGAGTTTCTCTCCCGCCAACAATCCAAGATCGAGGGCGTCGAGCTTGTCGATCCGATGGAGGCGTTCCCGAAGCGCTGGCGAGAGGTGCTCGCGAAGTTGCCGGTTCGATCAGTCCGCAGTTTCGCGCCCGCGGCGGACGCGAATACGGTGCTGGGCAAGCTCCAGATCGCGTTGAAGTCTGCGCATGAAGGCAAGAAGCCCAACGGAAAGATCGCGTGGTCGGACGACGGTAGTCTGCGCGTCGTGCGTGGGGAGACGGGGCTCGTCGCCGCCCGCTGGGTCGCCCAGGCTTTCGCGCCGCGGGAGGCGGAGGTTGCCATTGTCGCCGAGCAGGACCGGTCGTTGCTGGACGCCACGCTCGACGCGGTCGATATCGCGCGGCAGGGGTTACAGGATTCGAGCCCGCTGGCACCCGCGCTTCAGGTGCTGCCGCTTGCGCTCGCCACGGTCTGGGAACCGCTCGACGTCTATGCACTTCTTCAATTTCTCTCCCTCCCGATAGGGCCGGTTCCCGGTTATGCCCGGCGGCGGCTGGCGGAGGTGATCGCGGAACGCCCCGGAATCGGTGGCCCGCGTTGGCGGGAAGCCATCGGCGCGATCGAAGCGCGTTATCCGGATCGGGCTGCGGATTTTCGGAAGGCTGTGGCGTTCTGGGTCGAGCATCCACGGTACAACCCCGCGGACGGTGCGCCGGTTGCGGTGCTGCTCGAAAGAACCCGCGGGGTTCGCGACTACTTCGCCGCCAGGCTTGCCGATAAGGACCCCATTCGCAGCGCGGCGAGCGCGACGGGATACGCACAGGCGAGTGCGGTGGCTGCGGCGCTCGATGCATTGGCCGCCCAAGGGGAATCCTCTATCACACCGGTGGAGCTGGAGGCGCTGATCTCTCAGTGCACGGCCCGCGGCGCGCTGAACTTCGCAATGCATGCCCAAGTGGGGTGCGTGCCGGCGGCTTCCGACCCCGGGGCGTTGGTCGAACCCTTCGATCGGGTGGTCTGGTGGCAGATGGGAGCGCCGTCGCTGCCCGGCCACTATCCCTGGAGCCGAAGCGAGATGGACTCGCTCGCACGCGCCGGCACGGAACTCCTGCCGCTCGGCGATCTGCTAGCGCGTCGAGGAGAGGATTGGCTTCGCCCCATCCTGAATGCGCGAAAGCAGCTTGTGCTCGTCCTTCCCCCTCCGGGCGAAGAGATGCACCCGCTCTGGCAGGAAATCCAATGGTTCGTCGATGGCGTTCGGCCAGAGCCCTTGGAAGACCTGGTGACCGGTCGCGCCGACGAACAACTTTCGGAAGTTGCGCACACCAATCTCCCGCAACGCAGCCGATGGTGGAGCGTGCCACCCGAGGTCAAGATAACGCTTCGCCCACAGGAATCCTATTCCAGCCTCAACGCTTTCCTGAATTCCCCTTATCAGTGGGTTCTGAAGTACAAGGCGCGGCTCAACCCGTCCAACCTCCTGGCGGTGGCCGACGAGAACCTGCTCTACGGCAACCTTGCCCACAGGCTCATTGATCGCTTCTTTCGCACCGACGGCGCGCAGGCGCTGCGGGGCGATGCCTTGAAGGCCTGGTTCTCGCGCGAGTTCGCGACCGTCGTCGCAGAGGAGGGCGCGGTTCTATTGATGCGCGGCCGGCGCTCGGATTACGAACGGCTGCGCTCCGCACTGGAGCGCGCAATCGGAGAGATCCAGCGGCAGTTCGGGGCGGCGGGGATCGACGCGGTGGAGTCGGAGCGCGATCTCGCCGGCACATTCCCGGGCGGCACCCTCGAAGGGCAGGCGGACCTGGTCGTGCGCAACAAATCGGGTCAGCGGGCCATCGTCGACATGAAATGGTCTGGCGCCAATTACTACCAGGACCGGCTCGCAAAGAATCGGCATTTGCAGCTGGCCGTCTACGCCGAGATACTTCGGCAGGAAACAGGGGCCTGGCCCCAGGTTTCCTACTTCATCCTCAAGGCGTCTCAGCTCCTTGCGCCGGACAAGGCGTTCTTTCCGGAGGCCCGGCCGGTTCAATCTGGCGCAACGGGATCCACGCCGCTCCTTTGGGAGCAGTTCATCGCCGCCTGGAGATGGCGCCGCTCCCAGATCGATGCGGGAATGATCGAGGTCGCCGTGGAGGGCATCGAACCGACCCCGGAATCGGCGGGGCCGGCAGACGCGCTCGTACCGGAAGAGTTGCCGGAAGCCTACAACGATTACCGCTGGCTTGCCGGCTGGGAGGACTGACGGATGGCCGGCACGCTCAGGTTCGTCAGCGCAGGCGCGGGAAGCGGCAAGACCTACCGCCTCACGCAGATCCTCCACGAAAAGCTCAGCTCGGGGCAGGCCGCACCCGGCGGGGTGATCGCCACGACGTTCACTCGCAAGGCGGCCACGGAGCTTCGCGAGCGGGTCCGCACGGCGCTCCTGGAGAAAGGCGAGTTCGCCCTTGCCAACTCGATGGGGCAGGCGCGCATTGGCACGGTAAACAGCGTGTGCGGCGGATTCCTCGAGCGCTTCGCATTCGAAGCCGGGCTGGCACCGGAACAACGCGTGCTGGAGGAAGCACAGTCTGGCGCGCTCGTGAGAGAGGCGATCGATGCGGTCTCCGACAGCGCCACGGTGCAGGACATTGTCGAGCTCGCACGGCGATTGGGCATCGAGAGCTGGGAAGACGCGCTCAAGTCGCTCATAGACCAGGCGCGGGCGAACGACATCCCGCCCGCGCGCCTTGCCACGTTCGGCGGGCGCAACGCGACCGACCTCCTTGCACACTTTCCCGCGCTGAGCGCCGATGACCTCGACGCGTCGCTCGCAAGCGCGATCGAGACCGCCATCCCGGAGATCGAGAAGCGCGCGACAGGCAAGAAGAACACAGCCGAATACATCGCGCTTGCTCGCGAATCTTTGCGCCTTGTTCGCGGCGGCACCGCGACGTGGGCCGACTGGGTAAGACTCTCCAAGGGCGCGCCGGAGGCGGGGCTCAAGACTATCGCGCAGCCTGTGACGGACATCGCGAGCCGTTATGTCGCGCACCCGCGCTTGCGAGAAGACATCGAGCGGTACCTCGCGGCAGTTTTCACGCTCGGCGCAAAGGCGCTCGACGCCTACGCCCAGCGAAAGCGCGAGCTGGGCGTCATCGACTTCGTGGACCAGGAGCACCTTTTCCTCGGGCTTCTGGAAAAGCCGGCGGTCGTCGAGGCGCTGTCGGAGGATCTCGATCTGCTTCTTGTGGACGAGTTCCAGGACACCAGCCCCATACAACTCGAACTCTTCGTGCGGCTGTCTCGGATCGCCCGCGAAACGGTTTGGGTCGGCGACGTCAAGCAGGCGATCTACGGGTTCCGGGGAAGCGACGCCGAACTGATGAAGGCCGTCCTCGGAAAACTTCCGACTCTCGGGGGCTCCAAGGAGATTCTCGGTCAATCGCGCCGGTCTCGGCCGAACCTGGTGCGTCTGGTCAATGGCGCCTTCGGCGACGTGTTCGCGCCTGGACTATCACGCGCGGAAGTGGAACTTGAAGCCGTTCGCAAGGAGCTCGTTCCGGAAGCAGCCTTCGCCAACTGGACTCTTAACGGCAAGAACATCTCGGAACGCACCACGGCACTCGCTGAGGGCATCAAAGCGCTTATTGCCTCCGGCTATCGCATCGTCGACCCCGCAACCGGAAAGCCGCGACCCGCGCACTACGGCGACATCGCGGTGCTCTCCAAGACCAATACGGGCGTGCAGTCTGTGGCGGAGGCCCTTCGGTTCGGTTCCGTGCCATGGGCCACACAACAGTCCGGCTTGCTCTCTACCCCCGAGGCAGTGCTTGCGCTTGCATGCCTGCGGCGACTGAACGACCCACGCGACACGCTGGCGAGCGCGGAGATCGTCTCGCTCGCGGACTGCGAGGCCCCGGAGTCCTGGCTGGCGGATCGCTTGCGCTATCTCGAAGGCGGTGGCGACAGCGCCCTCTGGCGGGATGGTTCCGAGGACGGCCACCCGTTGCTTTCGCGAATCGCGAAGTTGCGTGAGCAGGCGCCACTGCTTTCGCCGTACGCGGCGATGGAGCTTGTCGTCGCCCAGTGCGACCTCGCCGGGCGCGTCCTGCGTTGGCGGCGCGACGAACTCGTGGCGCGCGTGCGACTCGCCAACCTGCAGGCCGTGCTTGCGCTCGCAAGGTCCTACGAGGATGCGTGTCTGGCGCGACGCGATCCGGCCACGGTCTCCGGGCTCATCCTTTGGCTGGGCGAACAGGCGCAAAGCGAACTCGACATGCTCGCGGAGCCGCCGGTCGCAGCGGTCAAGGTCATGACGCATCACGCGGCCAAGGGACTGGAATGGCCGATCGTCATTCTTCTGGATCTGGAGAAGGACATTCAGGATCGACTCTGGTCGGTCGGCGCCCGGTCCGACTCGATCCTCGACGTCGCCGCGCCGCTGAAGGACCGCTGGATACGCTACTGGCCGTGGCCCTTCGGCGCCCAGAAGAAAGTCGATATCGCCGATGTCATCGCCCAGTCGCCGGAGGGGGTTCGCTTGCGCGCGGAGGCAATCGACGAGGCCAAGCGCCTACTGTACGTGAGCATGACGCGGGCACGCGACTGTCTTGTTCTCGCGTTTCCCGCGAAGAAGGGCACGTGCGAATGGTTGGGGTCGCTGAACGCCCCCTGGCTTGCGCCGGACGCTGCGAGCGAGTCGATCTCCCTGCCGGATGGTTCGAAGATTACCTGCGACTTCCTGTCTTTCTCAGCGCCCGCGGCGATCCCGGCGCCGGCCGAATCGGATTCATCCCTTCGATGGTTTCCCGATTCCGACTCACGTACGGAGCGATTGCCGGCGACGCTTGTCGCGTCGGAATCGGTCGCCCGGCCTTGCAAAGCCACGGAAACCGCGTCCATTGGGGAGCGGATTGCGCTGAAGTCGGGAACCGACATGGCGGCACTCGGCAATGCAATTCACGCTTGCATAGCGACGGCGTTCACCGATCCGGATGTGCCGCTGGACGATGCGCGCGCGGCGCGCATTCTCGCCGCCTTCGAACTGGAGGGCGCGATCGAACCGTCTGGACTGGTGCGGCAGATCGGCGCACTGGACCGGTGGATTTCCTCGCGCTGGCCGGATTGCCATCGCCATGCGGAGATCCCCATCGAATCGGTACTCCCGAACGGGCAGGTCATGCATGGGCGGATCGATCTGCTGCTGGAGACAGTGGAGGGCTGGGTGCTTCTTGACCACAAGGCCAACCCCGCACCGAGAGACCGGTGGGATCAGGTTGCCGTCGAGCACGGCGGGCAGTTGTTCGTTTATGCCGACGCCCTCACGCGCGCCACCGGCCGTTCAGTCACGGAGACCTGGATCGTCCTGCCGGTTGCGGCCGGGGCGATACAGATAAGCATGGGTACGACATGACACACGAGCGAACGGAGCTGCAAGTAATTGGGACGTTAAGGAAGCGGATCTCCTCTGGCCACTCGGCAAATCAAAATTACTCAAGCTCAACAACACTGTCGCCGAGATCGTGCATCGTATTGCACAAGCATATGACCTCAAGAGAGGCAGACCATATTGACGGCGACGATACCGTCCCGAGAATGTTTCGCGTAAGACAACACATTTACGCGCCGTGCGCTGCAAGCGTTGGCGCAACTACACAGCGCTGCGACGCGCCAGTCTGGAGGGGAATTGCTTCCGTTTCTTACCGCCTACGATCCGCTCAGCAGCACTAACGGCAGTATCGATCCGCTCGGCTCGCTCCAGGGCTATATGACCCTGGCCGACATGCTGCTGCCCGGCGTGACGACAATTACAACCCGGTCGCGGTATTTGTCTATGCTCTGCGCTGCGCTTTCTAACGCGGAGGCGGCGCGTACCTTTGATCTTGGAACCAATGGCCTCGCGCAACGTAGGCAGGCGGTACAACCCTACGAGAGGCTTTGGGCGCTGGCCTGCGTTGCCGCTGCTCAGGAGGGCAAAGCCAGCGCTTCGAACGGCCTCAGAGGCGTTACAAAGACAGAAGCGCGATACAAACACTATGCGGCCAAGAATCAGCCTATCGGATTGGATTTCAAGATACTCAAATATCAAGAGCGCACCGGCGCCGTTGGTACCTACTGGACGGCTATGGTAGGTGGTGACCTGGTTGACCCAGACTCGGGGACCTTGACCGCGGAAGGGCGAGACCTTGCAAAGGCGTTTCCCGCACCTCCTCTTTCCGAGAAGGATCGAGTGCGCTTGGCGGACCCTGTCAAAGGAAAAGCCATTGCAATTCCGATCCAGGATCTGCTTACGTGGGGTCGGCGCGTAAACCTCGCTGATGTGAAGGTTCCGGAAAGTGTCCTGCTTCGCGAGGCACTGCTGTCGCAGGACCGCCGGGACTGTCTCTACCGCGCATTCAGTGCCCTAGAAAGCGCAAACGCACTTCCAGAGGATTGGGACAGTGAATCGGTAAAGGCGTTGCGGGAAGCCGTAGGCGCACAGAAGGACGCTACGGCGCTTGGCCTTCCGGATGTACTCGATGCCATCCTCCATTTCGAGCGATTTCACGAGGCGGTTTTGTGCGTGTTCGAGACGCTCCTGTGGTGGGGTACTGAGCACTCGAGCAAGCGAATTGCCGAACTGATAGGCGATAACGAATTTCAGCGACGCGCCAAGCGATGTATCGCGACCGCAAGTTCGTTTTGGGCGTACTGGGAGCAGTCCACGAACAAACAAGTTAGGGCCGCAATCAAGGAGTTTGCCGGGTTTGCGAACGTCGTGAGAGCTTGCTCGACCACCAGAGAGGTCTTCGATGCCGTACATGCGCGTCACGGTAAAGTCCAGTCAGGCAAGCTCGATGGCGGCATACCGAAGCGCGAGTGGATTTCCGTCAAAGGGGCGTTGTTGGACCGACCACTGCCCCGATTCCAGCGGACAAAAAAACCTGTGGCCGCCAAAGGCAATTTCCTAACGCATCCTTATCGCCTGGACCCATTTGTTCACATGCTTCGGGAAACCGGCGCATTGCGCCCGGCTAAGGCGGCGTAACTCTCAGATGGCTGCCTTTCAGAAGCTCCTGGATAGCTACATCGCGCCTGAAGGGTTCGAGTTGGAGTCGTTGATTGCGACGACCTATCAGGTCGACTTCGAATTCTTTGAGGAGGAATTGCTCGCGACAGCGCTTGGTATTCGAACGCCGTCGAGCCGGGTCCGAGTGTTTCGGACAGAGATCGAGCGCTCTCTACGAAAAAAGAGCGTAACCGTGCTCTATGACCTTCGCGGGAGTCCAACCGCAAAACGCAGCTCGCCTCAGATTGATCCGCTACCAATCCAGGGTAGAAAGCTCCACGCGAAAATCACGCTTTTGATGTGGGTGCGGCTAGCCCAAGGTGCAGGGGAGCGGGCTGTGCGTCGAGTGCGGCTGGTCCTGGGGTCGGCAAACCTTACGAGAGCGGGATTCCGGGAGAACTATGAATGCGTCGTGACTCTGGACTTCGGCGACAGCAATTCGCCCCGAAGATCCGTGCTGCAGGACGCGATCAAGTTCATCGGATCGATCGGAGCGGGGGGCAACAGCCCGACGCTAGCGCGTCAGCTTGGCGAATTTCAAGCTTTTGCTGCAACGGTACCCGCCAACAGCCAGGCGAAGAATCAGCCGATCGATTTTGTTTCAGCGGACACTGCCATGCAGATCCTTCGTAAAGAATGGGATGCGCTGGATGGCGCCAGGCCGAACTCGGTCACAGTCGTTTCACCGTTTTGGCCGGAAGGGAGCACCGCCGCACAGGCAATGAAGAGGGTCGTCGAAACATTGGCCGGTCCGAAGCGCCTGGATCTGGTCTGCCAAGGGGTTTTGTCTCCCAATGGAGCGGATTGGGTCCCTGAATTTGACCCCGTCCTCGCAGTTCAACTGCGGCCCTTAATCAACGGCCAGCTATTTCTCCGGCCAACCCTTCCTGACGCCGGCGTCGACGAGGAAGACAACGACAAAGGCGACGAGACTGAAACGGAGGAGATTGGCCGGGCGCTGCCAGACAACGACCCAGCGATATCCGAGGCGAGTCGAGCGCTCCACGCAAAAATGATCTTTGTCGACGGCGACAAGGGAAGCGTCATTTATGTTGGATCCTCAAATTGCACCAGACGAGGTCTGCGATTGGGAGGAACAACGAATTGGGAGGCGGGGTTTATTTATCGCCTATCGCGTTCTGGGCGCAATCAGTTGCAGCGGCTGCTCGATATGGCCGGGAAGGCGGTTGAAGTGCTCCCGGATAAGGCGCCTCTGTCTGTTGCTCCCGTCCGGGAACCTGACGAGCCTGTTCCAGATTTCCTTTCCGAGATCGTTGCGACGCGCACGACGGTCAACATCCGCTTCCAAGGCAAATCGTCGATTCCACAAGATCTGATCATCCTGATGCCGATTCCTGCAAGGCTCGAGGACGCCGGCTATTGGCTCCTCTACCCGCAAGGGAACAGCAAGGTGCGGGGAACGCAACTGAATGTAGTGCTGGGTGACGCCCCCCGGTGCGACGAACTGCGAAAGGCGATGTCCCCATTGCCTGAAGACCAATCATTTGGGCCAAACGTCTACGTCGATGTGTTCTGGGACGGAAAGAAGGGCGTGTTTCCCGTCCGCTTTGATGACAAAGCCAGTCTCCCACTATTGATAGCGGGGCGCCGTTCGACCGAAGGCGAACTGATTGACTATTTCCTGTTCGGGCGGGAGCCTGACCTAGAGGGCGATGGGTCGGGCGGCGGTAGGGGAACAGAGCCCCATACCGACAAGGATGCGCCCGTTGATACCCGCCGAATTCTGGCCTATTTCATTCGCCGTTTCGTTCAGGCAATTCCTGGAATTGAGGCTGAAATTGATCGTGCGAACTATTCTCGGGTCGCGCTAGAGGCGACTCTTAGGGGGCCCACCAGCCCCCTAGAGCTTGCGGAGCGGGCCTTTGCGAGTCTATCCCAGGCGCCAGCGGCAGATGAGCCCATCAAGACGCCGACCTCGGTCGGCTTTCAGCTGGTCGAAATTATTTCGGCACTCAAGCGTTGCCGGAGCCGTATTTCGGATAAGGAGCTACAGGAATGCTTTGATCCAGTCCTGAGTCGTTGCATGGAAATGCTCGACCAGCTAACAGCGCAATCGCCATCGCTGGGTGGCGCAAGCTTTACTAATTACCGCAACCACTTCGTCAGGAATTCCGCGTGAAACTTTCGCCGGACATCGATCTCGGTCGCTCCCTGCGTCAGTTGTTCGGGAGCGATGCGGCGTCTGCCACGCAAGTTGAGGCTGATTGTGCGCGGCAGACCGCGACTGCAAATGCAATTCTTCAGCGCTTCTTTGCCTCAGATCCAAAGCAAAGGCGTGAGCTAAACATACTTGCCGATGAGGTTGGACTTGGAAAAACTTATGTCGCACTCGCAGTGGCGGTTTCAATTCTCGATGCGATCAGAAGAAATGAAGCACCGGACGAACTACCGTCCAACAAACCCGTTGTCTTGATATTAACGCCGCAGAACGATGCACTTTTCAACAAGTGGTACCGCGAGATAGAGAATTTTCGACGCGATTGCGCGCGTGAAGAAGGCGCGCTTTCCTGGTTGCAGATCGCGACCCCGATTGAGGGAAGCAGCAAGTCTGGCAACGTTGCCAACTTGACAGAGAAGATCCGGAAGGCCTCTCGTAAGAGTCCCATGTTGCTGCTCGCGAAGCAGGGCGCGCTCGGCTCAGCGCTCGCTGACCGGGATTGGTGGCGCCGGCGTGCACTGGCCATCGTGTTCGAGAAGCTCAAGGTGCCAACAGCAGATCGGCAAGGATGGTGCAGGCATGTACTGGGATCGGGGAGCCAACAGGCCGTTCCGGAATTGCTCGACCTGAGGAGCTCGTACGAACTGTGGCAAGGGGTTGATGACGTTTCGCCTAACTTGTACCGAGCGTTTGAGCGTGCATTGGAAGATAGCAAACGCTATGAGCGCATCGAGAAAGCGCTTGCGTCAAATGAAGGGTGGCGATTTACCAAAGCCATAGACGATTTGACTCGCGATGCCCTGGTTCGCGACTGGCCGCTATTGCCGCTTGTCGTGATCGACGAAGTGCATGGCCTTAAGAATGAATACGTCAAGGCGAGGCGGAGCCTCGAGGAGCTCCTAGACGGACAGGTAAGTCGTCTTCTGGGTCTATCCGCAACCCCATTTCAGTTGCGTCCGGACGAACTTCTGAGTGTTCTCAAGCTTAGAGGGGTGCTTACACTGTCGCCTGAGCGCGAAGGAGCGCTCGAATCCGCAGCTTCGGAGCTTTCTGATGCTCTCGACAAGTCAAAGAAGGCAGGGGATTCTTTCAGAACCAAATGGTCGGCGTTGCGGCCTGGCGATTTTGGGGCAATCTCAGCGCAATGGACCGCACATAACCAATCCGCGCCGAACAGCCAGCTCGAAGTGTTCCGAGCGTTGCGCCCGCCTCGCGTCGCGCATGCCTTGGAGGCTGCGGTCGCGCTTTCGGTAAGCAACAAGAGCCTTCGCGGACACTTGCGGCCCTTTGTCATTCGACATATGCATCCGCGCGGTTATAGAGAGCACTTTGTCGGTAGAAACGCCGATCGAGCGTCGCAACATGGCACGGAGCATTTCAGCTGGGCCCCGGGAATGGATGTGGGCGGCGATGAGGAGTTGTCGCACTACTTGATGATGCGAGCCATAGCGCTATCAAAGGATGAAAAAGGGTTGCCTGGGCTTGGCGCAGAACTAACCGGCAGCTATCGACATCTCGTTGAAACCTCCGCTGTTTGGAGGAGGCTAGCGGAAGCGGACAATCTGGTATTGCGCGAATACCGCCGTGTGCTTGACGTGGTGATCGGAAAACGGAGAGGTGAAAATGACCCCGATGCCCGTCATCGCAAGGTACAGGCGACGGTGAAGCGAGTTCTGGAAGGTTTCAAGAAAGGACAGAAGACCCTCGTATTTTGCGTATTTACCAAGACCGCGGAGACATTACGAGATCAGATTCAGTATGCTATAGACGATTTTTTGGCGGAGCAGCGAGAAAAGTTGTTCGGCGATGAGACGGCACTGGAAAACTTTCGGCGCCGCTTCTTCAATCGACAGGAACCTTTGTTCTCGCTGATTCAGGACCAGCCCCTACTTGGCGAGGTGCCGTGCGGCGAGGGGGTAGGAATTCCACGGGCGCTCGCCCTGTCTGAGGGCGCCCTGAAGTTGGTGGCGACCCTCCTGTATGAACAGGGACACCCTCCCGACGTCGAAAAGCCGGATAGGCGTCTTTTACTCGCGGCGGCGGAGCACATTGCTATTGGTCAGTGGCTCGGCCAGCCGGCTGGCAACGAATGGTTGAGGGGGGAACAAGGGGTGCTGCGCAACTGCCCAGAGTTGATCGATCAGATGGTGGCGCCATCGTGGCTCGAGGCTCGGGGGCAACTATCGAGAGGGCGGCGAAGTTCACAGGCACTTCGCGACCTGGATCCAGAGGCGGATTCCACTGCAAAGGACCCTCTGGACGCCGAAGCAGGCGACGAAGGCGCATTCCGGGGTGACCGCAAACTAGGAAAAGAAGTCGCGATCGCTGCCTGGGTGCGCCGTCTTCGGGAGGATGCGGTCGGAGAGGTTGTTGCACCGTACTTTCAAGCCGGTGTTTGTGCGAAAGCGACCAAGCGCCTGCCGTTGCTTGCGCGGCATCACCAAAAGATACTGGTTGAACTGAATCTTAGATCGAGACTCGTCGCTGGCCAGGTATTTCGGAGAATACTCATGGCAGAGGAATTTCTGCTGAGGTATCTAAGTGACGTGGAAAGAGACAACGCGGAACGCTGGTCGGATTACCTCGCTAACCGCTACGAGCGACCCCTCGCAGGCCACCTGGAGTCCTTGCGTGATCGTGTACACGCATATCTTGAGACACTCGTCCGCGGGCAAATGAACGACGCGCTCATGCGCGGGTATGAGAATGCCGCAGAGAACCGTAACGTCTTACAGTTAGTCAAGGGCGGTATGAGTCGAGACAGGTACTTCCTGGGATTTAACACGCCGTACCGCCCTGAAATTCTTGTGTCCACGCAGGTTGGGGCTGAAGGCATCGACCTTCACCGGGAGTGTCGTCACGTGATTCATCATGATCTGTGCTGGAACCCCGCAACGATCGAACAGCGGACAGGGCGGGTCGATCGAATCGGGAGCAAAGTGGAGCGCGAGCGGCTAGCCCATCTAGCGAATGAGCGTCCAACGCTTGAGATCGTCGTGCCTTATCTCGCAGCAACTTACGATGAGCGCATGTTTGAGGAACTGTACCGACGCGCTCAGTTGTTTGAAGTGACCATGGGCGGCGATATGAGGGTCGATGGACGCATCGATCCGAATGATGAGCAGGCTGAAGCGCGCAGGCGCGCAGACGAGGGTATCGGCACAGAAGACGAGGACCTTGGGAACGAAGGGCCTGACGGGGCAGGGATCAAACTCCCGTCAGACATGGTAGATGACTTGCGGGTGGATCTCGCCGTGTGGCGGCCTTCCAAATAGCTACGGACGCGCCGTCGCTCGAAACGAGCGTGAACGATTCACTTCTCCTGCCTCGTGGTACTGAAAAAATGCTTGGAGAACGCTCTCGATTGACTGGTCATCAAACCAGAGTTCCAACTCCTCTTCGCCGTAATCGAACCGCAGATCATAGGTCACGTCCCGTTCAAGGCGGGCAATCTCCCTCCTGCCCATTTTGCGTTGGTCGATACGCGAGATACATATGGAGCGATAGCCACACACCTTGTAGTCTTCCCACGGATGACCGTACAGATCAGCCAAGTCCGGAATGATGGCTTTGGTCGGTACCAGAATGCGGGCAGAGGCTTTTCCGCAAAGATCGAATGTAAAGGCATACTTGGCGTCGATCGCTTCCGCAGGGTCGTAGCGCTGCATTTTGAGGAAGGCGGCGAATGACTGGCCGTCCAGACTGGCGTACGCAGCGCTGGCGATCACGACCTGGATCGTGCCCTCCGTGAGCAACTCCGGATCGTCGGGCAAGGGGAGGCCCCGCAGATGCTTCCGGAATAGGGCGTACTGATCCGCCCGGGCGTCCTTCCTGAACTTGCTTATCCAGCGTTTCAGGTTTGCGTTCGACATGAGTTGTCCTCGCTATTGAAGCGAAATTCCGGAACGGCGCGATACAGCTGGGCCGGGCGGTTAGGGCCGTGCTCGAATTCGCCAGCCACCTCGACCAGCGTTTCGTCCGATCGTAGACGGCGCCGGAAACTGCTCTTGTCCAGCCGCGTTCCCATGACGGCTTCACACACGCGCTGGAGGTGCGTCAGTGTGAACTTCGCGGGTAGCAGGTGAAGCGGGAGAACCAGTCGCTCGACCTTCTGCCGCAGACGCGAAATGGCGAGTCCGATCATTTCCCGGTGATCGAAGGCAATCGGGCGCTTCAAATGCGTAACGTCTGACCACGCCACATCCGTCGCTTTTGCACCCGCGACGGCCGGCGCCTGATCGGCCGGGAGCAAGGCGTAGAAGAGCACCCCCACGGAGTACCCGCGCGGGTCCCGGCGCGGGCCGCTGAAGACCGATACCTGGTCCAGAAATGGGATCTCCACCCGCGTCTTGGCTGCGAGGGCTCTGCGCGCAGTATGTTCGAGGGACGCGTCCGTTGCCGGGTTGAGAAGGGCACCAGGCAATGCCCAAGCGCCTGCTTGTGGATCGTTGCCGCGCTGGAGAAGGAGTACGCGCAGCGTTGCTTCGACGACCGTGAAGAGAGCGACGTCTGCGGCGACGATTGGAAACAGTTCTTTCATCGGTAGTTGATTAATCTTTGTTTGTGACTATTCAGCCTGAAACTATTGTACAGATTGTATGCGGCGCGTATGCTTTGATTCATGGAAGAACTGCCGGATCTTTCGCGCCTTACCCACGAACAGAAGGACGATCTGATCCGCATGCT
>Ga0163144_10007119_pt1 | contig 24548 bp, 24 predicted proteins | sample OliLak19BULKMAT1_FD_123175 | JGI IMG/M metagenome (GOLD analysis project Ga0163144, IMG submission 123175) | Freshwater microbial mat bacterial communities from Lake Vanda, McMurdo Dry Valleys, Antarctica - Oligotrophic Lake LV.19.BULKMAT1 | ecosystem: Environmental > Aquatic > Freshwater >...
ATGCCATACGGCTTGGCAAACATGCCCTTAAAGATAAATATATTATGCGATTACTTTGGAATAAGTTCCAAAACCAAACAAAAATTGCTACGCTACTCAACGTTAACCGATCATCGGTGAATCGACGTTGTAAAGAGTTTCAATTAATTGGTGAGCATGAGTAATGAATCTTGAAGATTTCACGAGCTATTTTGCTCAATTTTTGACCTATATTGGCGTTGAAAAAAATCTTTCAACCCATACCTGCCGCGCTTACGAAAGCGACTTACGCCAATTTATTAATTTTTGGCAGTCGGTGCGCACGCATGAACAACAAGAACCGACGATACACCCTATTGTTGAACGCTTTTTTGTTGCCTTATACCATAAGAAAATCGATAAAAGTTCTATTGCCCGCAAAATTTCATGCCTGCAATCATATGCAAAATTTTTAAAAAAGCGGTATGAAATTTCTCTACAACTCAGCCTTGCACGCCCCCGTGTCGATAAAAAGCTCCCTACCTACTTATCGGTTGACGAAGTTTTCTTTCTCCTTGATTCAGTCAATAAAGATAAATTAAATTCACCATTCCCCTGTCGCGACACCGCAGTATTTGAATTACTCTATGCTACCGGAATTCGCTGCTCTGAACTGATCGCCATCAAAATTAGTCATATTAATTTTGCCGAAAAAACCATTGTTATCCAAGGCAAAGGGAAAAAAGAGCGTATTGTGCTCTTTGGTGCAAGCTGTGACAAAAAATTAATGGATTATATTACCAAAGAACGCATGGTCATAAAAAGCCCCGCAGAGCATCTATTTTTAAATTATAAACATGAACCACTCTCCACACGCTCAGTACAACGAATTTGCGGCTCTTTCCGAGACTTATTAACCATAAAACGCAACCTCACCCCCCACAAATTACGTCATTCATTTGCTACCCATATGGTGCACCAGGGAGCCGACCTTCGAACCGTACAAGAATTACTAGGTCATAAAACAGTGGCCAGCACCGAGAAATATACTCATGTTTCGGTAGAGCATTTAACAAACCTCTGCTCAAAACAGCACCCACTTACCCGTAAAAAAAGTTCATGAATCGTGCCACTTTTTCTCAACGAAGACAGTTGAAAATTATACCTCTCTTTATCGCCGGCGCCTTTATTATTATTATGATCCGCCTGTTTCATCTGCAAATTCAATCATCGTATAATCTTTTTATACAAAGCAACCGCAACTGCCTGCGCATTGAAAAAATCAATCCGCCACGCGGGAATATCCTCGATTGCAAAGGTAGACTCATTGCCACCAATCGTCCCATGATTCAATTAGTCTGGAAAGGAAGTGGTAACAATAAGCTTGACCAGGAACAACTTGATGCTATCCAACTACTTACGCAACTGTTTCAGGAAAATTTTATTGATGAAATCGCCCTTTTGAAGGCAGAGCGGCAAGGGGCACCACTCATTTTGCGTGAAGAAGTTACTTTTGAACAACTCAGCTACTTGCTGGAACAGTTCCCGCATCATAAAAATTTAACAATTCGTACGGGGTTTAAACGCTATTACCCTCATATCGCTACCGCCTGCCATATCCTTGGTTACTTAAGTGGCATATCCTATGAACCTCACGGCAAAATGGGGCTCGAAAAAATCTTTGATGAAAATTTACGCGGCACACCCGGACAACGCCAAACAATGGTAAACTCAATTGGTCGTCGTCTTCAGGAAGAAGAAGTTCAACAGGCCCTTAGTGGCGACAATTTACAAACTACTATTGATATCGAACTTTATGAAGCCGCCACCCGCAGCTTTGATGCTGCCCACAATGGCGCCATGCTCGTAATGGATGCAAAAACAGGCGCTATACGCGTTATGCTCTCTAACCCAACCTTTGACCCTAATATGTTTCTTGATGAGCTCTCACCGCAACAATGGCACGATTTGCAAGAAAAGAAGCCGTTTGTTAATAGAACAATAGCCGGCTGTTACCCACCAGCATCACTTTTCAAATTGGTCGTTCTGGTCGCAGCACTTGAAGAAAACATTGTCAGCACCGATTCATCGTGGTTCTGTAAGGGATATATCCCCTTTTGCGGTCGCCACTACCATTGCAAAAATAGAAGCGGTCACGGCTCTTTAAGCATGAAGGAAGCCTTAACCCAATCATGCAATATTCCCTTTTATGAAATTGGCAAGCGGATCAAAATAGATACCTTAGCACAATATGCGAATATGCTCGGCCTGGGCGTACAAGCGACTACCTTCTTGCCGGAAAAACGGGGGCTTATCCCTACCGCTCAGTGGAAAAGAGCTACCTATCGCAAACCTTGGTGGCCAGGAGAAACGGTACTTGCCGCGATTGGGCAAGGGCCTATTGAAGTAGCACCAATCCAAATTGCCCGCATGATCAATGCTATTTGCGAAGGATATCTGATTACTCCTCGGATCTTGGAGGCGGAACCTATTAACAAAGAACCTATAGCCATCAGCAATAAGACATTGCAATTTATGCGAAGCTCCATGGAACAGGTGATCCATCATGGTACCGGTCAACGACTGAACCGACTGAAAAATTTTAAAATCCAAGGGAAAACTGGAACGGCACAAGTCCGAGAACTAACATCATTGGCTAACGACCTTCATGATGAACATGCCTGGTTCGCCGCACATATTACCTACAAAAACAATGACCCCATCGTTCTCGTTATATTAGTAGAGAACGTTGGGGCATCATCATTTGCAACAGAAATTGCTAGAAAATTTCTCATCGAGTATAGCCAGTTGCTTGATCAAGCAACCGAACAACAAGAAATCAAAACTACTTAGCAGCCTGAGTAGCTTTATTTACTTTAAGCGCGAGACGGCTTAATTTACGGGATGCTGTATTTGCGTGCATCACGTGCTTGCTTTTAGCGCGAGCTAATTGTGCAGCCACCGTACGTAACATACCATCAAGCGTTGCCGCTGATTTGTCGCCTTGCTCAATAGCAAGCAATACTTTTTTGATAGATGATTTTACTGCAGTACGACGCGCCAAGTTTTGTACGCGACGTTTTTCACTTTGAAGAGCAGCTTTTTTTGCAGATTTTGTATTAGCCATGGAAAATTTTTACCTATCTTAAACGTTAAAGAACTTTTGTAACTTTTTTAGCTTTAACACACTTGGTGCAAACTTTGCCCATATGAACTTCACCTGAAGGACAATTGGTATAGGTAAAGCGCATGCGGTGTACGTTTGGATACACCCATTTTTTTGTTTTATTATTTGCGTGGCTTACAATATTAGCCACTTGTGGACGTTTGTCACACACGGTACAAATACGAGACATGTACGAGACCCCTTTCAAGGCGTTTTAAAATTCTATTCTATCAATGAGTGTACTAAAATCAGCCATTTTTTCAAATTCTATGCAATATTTTCCTAAGAAATAGGATGGCTATCCCGGGGAGCAATCCCCAATAAGGCATAAATTTCCTGAGCGCCCATCGTTTCATGCTCAAGCAAGGCATCTGCCAATAGCTTCAATTTGTCATTATTTTCCATCAATAGCTTCTTAGCTTTAGCATAACAATCCTCAGTAATCGCACGAACTTCTGCATCAATGGCGCGCGCTGTGTCCTGAGAATAGCCAAATTCGCTACGAGGATCATAATCAATAGGCCCCAAAACTTCTGACATGCCATATTTACATACCATGGCACGTACCAGGCGGGAAGCTGCCTGGAAATCGCTCGAGGCGCCAGTAGATACCTTATGGAAGGTAATTTCTTCTGCAATACGACCACCTAAGGCAGCCATCACCGATGCAAGCATTTCATCTTTTGATTGAGAATGTTTTTCTCGCTCAGGCAATGAATGAGTTACCCCCAAAGCCCCGCCTCGCGGTACAATGGTAACCTTATGCAGCGGATCAGTAATTTCTGGCATCATAAGCCGTACTAACGCATGTCCCGCTTCATGATATGCGGTCATTTTACGCTCTTCTGGGGACAATACTATCGTCTTTAATTCTTTACCAATGAGCATACGGTCGCGGGCTTCTTCAAAATCAAGCACCGTTACCCAGTCTTCATTCTTCTTAGAAGCATTAATAGCTGCCTCATTAATAAGATTTGCCAAATCAGCACCGGTAAACCCAGGGGTCCCCCGCGCAATTTTATGCAAATCTACCGAAGGATCTATTCTGACCGCCTTGGCATGAACTCGTAAAATCTGCTCACGGCTTGAAACGTCAGGATAAGGAACATCAACACGGCGATCAAATCGACCAGGACGTAAAAGAGCTTTATCCAAAACATCAGGCCTATTGGTTGCAGCAAGAACTACCACCGTAGCGGCCGTATTATCAAAACCATCCATCTCAGTGAGCAGCTGATTCAACGTTTGCTCACGCTCATCATTACCACCACCAAGGCCATTGCCCCGTTGACGACCTACCGCATCAATTTCATCAATAAAAATAATGCATGGTGCGTGCTTACGCGCTTGGGCAAACAGATCGCGTACCCGAGCAGCACCCACCCCCACAAAAACTTCAATAAAATCTGACCCACTAATACTAAAGAATGGGCAGTTCGCTTCACCAGCAACTGCTTTAGCTAATAAAGTTTTACCATTCCCTGGTTCACCCACCAAAAGTACCCCTTTAGGTATCTTGGCGCCAAGACGACGATATTTTTCAGGGTTCCTGAGGAAATCAACCACATCTTCAAGATCTTCTTTAGCTTCCACCGCTCCTGCTACCGAATTAAAATTAGTCTTAATTTGAGCTGGCATAAACATACGTGCTTTACTTTTGCCCATAGTAAATACGTTGCCACCACCCTGATTAGCGCCACCACGGGACTGCCGCAACATAAACCAGGCTGCAATAGGAAGCCCTACCAAGAAAAGTAACAACAAAATATGCCAAAAGCCCATAGAGGCTGCTGGTGCCAAATAATTAAGATCAACTTGATTGGCTCGTAACAACTCAGCATCAGGGAAGGGTTGCGGAACCACTGTTTCAAAGTGAGCCTTAGATTTCAGCGTACCATACACTTCTTGGCCCTCAATTTGAACCTTGTCAACCTCGCCAGCCTCAACCTTTTTTAAGAAATTTGAATAACTTAACTGTTTCGTTTCTCGTGAATAATCCGTCAATTGGGCTAAAAAAAACAAACTTACTAGAAAAAACACACCGGCCCATAATAAAATATTACGAGAGGTTCCTTTAAATTTTTTGAAACTCATATACCCCTACCAAAAAATTAGGTGCTACCAGACTCTATCCTGCTACTATTACGAAGCTTTTAGAATACCTTATAATGGAATTTTTGTCCAACAACCTATACGGCTAAAGAGGATGACCAGGACGGGCAAGAACAGTGTTCCTGCGCAGGAGAAATCCGCTCTGTCGTACGCCAAATGGTATTCAGAACCGCGATATGACTTTCAGTACCCTTACTTAAGCAATAGGCAACATACACACCGCAGGGTGAAATCGTCGGATCTATCTTATCTCCCGCATCAAACGTTAACTGTGTCCGCTGCTGGCTCTTCATATCATAGATGAAAATTTGCATCGTACGGTTAATGCGCTGGGAATAAACGACCCGCCCTGTTGGCTCATGATACGCCGGCCCCGTACAATAACCGGACCCTGAAATGGTTTGCGCCTTTTTAGTGGAGACAGACCAAAGCCATATCCTTCCTGAAGCACAATAGATAATATCCCCGTTACGTAATTGGATGGGGCAAGCACACTCCCCCTGATCTTTAATCAGCAAAGAATGGACCCCCTGTCTTTTGGTCTCATCATAATGATACTGCCAGATTTCGCCTGACCTACCATAAATAACATCTTCTAAATTAGGCAAAAATGAAAGCCCTACGCAGGTTCCATCTCCATCAACGACGCACCATGATTTACCCTGCATATTGGTGACCATTAGCCGCACATTCCGATTGGTGAATTCAGAGAAAAAAAGCAATTTGCCATCGGGCTTAAAATAAGGGGCTATCATAATAGCATTCCCCGTACGAATGACCTCTTTATTACCAGTGCTCCAATCAATAATACAAAGGGAGGTAATAGGATGGCGCGAGCGCCCTTTTGTTTTTTGGATATAGGCAATTTTTGATATAAAGCTACCCGGGTTCCCCATCAGTTGAAGCCACATATCCTGAGATATTTTTGCCGACCAGGCCGCAAGCGAATCCCGTTTTGCCCATTTTTTCCCTTGCAACATATCATGGTCAACGGAAGCATAAAGGCGTCCTTCAAGAGCCTGCTTGTCGGCAGCAAGGGCAAGAAATCCTACAAAAGGGAACCCTTCTACGAACATTTTTTCCAAAAGGCCTTTAGTTATCGGGGTGGTTTCATAACGAATAGTAACGACACATTCCTTGCTCCGCTCAAGATCTTTTTGCAGTTGCGCCAATAATCGATCAAGTAAAGGGTCGTGCCCGGGCGCTACCAAAAGCAAGGGAGTTTTAGCCCGCTTGCTCCCTGCCGCCGCAGCGATAGAAACTTGCACCACCTCTTCTTGGCATTGCAAACCTATACTCATCATCAATACACTCAAAAAAATTAAGCGGCGCATGAAAAATCCTCATTAAAATGCACAATAATTATTCTATTCCATACTGCTCGGGGATATTCGGTCTGCATCAAAGCCTGGCGAGCTGCCATGTCATACACCGGAATACCCGATTTTTTTATGACCTGAACCTCTTTGACGCTGCCGGTCGCCGACAACACCACTTTCACCTCACAGGCCGCTTGCGCATGGGCTCCTGCTGGAGGCAGCCAATGCTCGGCAACTGCCTGCTGCAAATCATGCGCTAACTGTAAAGAAGCATATGTTTCTTTATTAACATACAAAACTTCTTGTTCTTCTGTTGCCTCCACCGCAACCTGCTCAACCACGGGCTCAATTTCTTTAGCCACCGGCGCTGGCGGCACTATTTCTTTTTTTTTCGGCACAGGGTCTAGGGCCTCTGCTCGCTTGCTAAAAAGCCGCCGCTTTGAAAATCCTCGTTGGGGCAAATCTTTTTTTACTAAATTTTTAGTCGACAATACTTCTTTTGTTTCAGCTTTTGCAACCGGTGATGATTTTTTACGTAACGATTTATGCTGTTTGGGCGGAATCATATAAGAAGGCAAGCAGACTACGCGTACATCGGAAGGCAAGCTTTTGCCAATATGCAAAGGAGCTTGCACCAATGAGAAAAAAAGAAAAACACCTATCGCAACATGCGCTCCCAGAACATAACGGAAAACGCGAAGCGCTTCACCCTGCTCGTTGCTTTTGGGTTGCCAATGCGACATAAGCCACCCCCCCTGAATGTTTGATCATATCAACCAATGCAATGACGGTACCATACGAAACTGTTTCATCAGCTTTTACCGTAACCATATCTTGGCCAGCTTCTTGCATAACGCGCCCGAGAGCTGCAATAAACTCTGTTTTGCCAACACGGTTTCCGTTAAGGTACAAAACTCCCTTTTTATCAATATGTACCGTTACTTCTTGTTTTGGCTTACCTTTTTTTACTTCATCGACCTGCCCTTTAGGCAATTCAACTTTTATCGCACGATGTATCATCGGTGTTGCCACCATAAAAATAACGAGCAACGTAAGAGCCATATCAATTAACGGCGTCAAAGAAATGGTGGCTGCGCTGTTGGTTAAAGAACGGCGTTGCCTGCGTTGGGATGTTCTCATGCAATACTCCTAGCGATTTACTAATGAGCCGTGGATCATACGTTCACAACGCTCAGCAATTGTCATGAGTTGATATTCCATATGAGCGATGCGATTACTGATCATATGAAACAACATCAACGCGGGAATTGCTACCATCAACCCGACCAAGGTCGTAATTAATGCCTCAGCAATACCGGGAGCAACCGTAATAATATCAGCGCTCTGTTCTTCACTAATGCGCACAAATGAATGGATCAAGCCCCAAATAGTACCAAAAAGTCCCAGTAAGGGCGCAACTTCTGCGCTTACTTTTAAGATAGAAACATGCTTTTCCTCTTGGAGCATCAGATCATTAACTGCTGCATCAAGTTCTACCCGTAAAAGCTCGCATGCTAAAGGAGAAAATCCTTTCTGATTACGCTCGTCACCCAACAATTCTTTAGTTCTTGCAAGCGCGCGGGTAATAATGGCACCAGCTTGTGTGTGAGCCATTGCTTGGCCAGCTGCTAAAAGTTGTTCAAGATTGGTTACGGTAGCAAGTCGTTGTTGCGCTTGTTCAAGCTCTTGCTGCTTGCGACGTACTACTATAAATTTATAAATAGCTACGGTCCAACATACAATCGACATCACCAATAAGAGCCCGAGAACGAGACAGCTCATTGCGTCGGATTGTTTGACCAGCGCCCAAAGCGCATTACCCGTAAATAACTTCATACTATTCTCACTTTCTTGTATTTTTTCTACTTCACATATTATAGTCATTACCATGTATTGAAATTTAGCCTTAGTTTATACAAAGGGAAGCGGAATGAAAAGTAAAACAACTTTCTCTATCATTATCGGCCTGTTCATCATGTTAACCGGTGTGGTGCATGAGATATTTTCTAACACAAATGACCTCGCTCTTTTGCACACACAACTTCTCACGTTCCCAACAGCCCTTGTTACACCACAACCTCCCGTAAAACCAAAAGTTCCTGCTGGTACAACTGAAACAAAACAAGCGGCCGCTGAATTTGATACAGAAAAAGAATTATTTACCACTCTAAAGACTTTACAAGAAACTAAACGCGACTTGGCAACCCAACATCCGTATGAATCAGCATTTATTACCCCCATAATTACGTACAAAAATGGTACCTACCTTATCCTTGGCCAAGAAAACGATGGTACTTGGTCTGCATTCGGCGGCAGCTCTGATGCCGAAGATGTAGATGGCACCGCACGCTATTTTACCGGTCGCCAGCGCAGCCCCTATATTACGGCAGCTCGCGAATTTGCTGAAGAAACAAGTGAACTCCCCGGAACTAAGCGACGCCAGGGAGAAACAAGAGAACAATATAATCAACGCAAAGCACGCCAAGCGATAGGCAACCTTGATAAAGTAACGACCATTACCTATAAAAATCTTCAAAACAGACTACGGCAACCGGATGTTCGCGTCATCATTCAAAATAAAGATTATACATCACCATCAGGGCAAACCAGACGTCTCAATACGCTGAACTTCTTAATTCCCTTCAACAATGCTGAAATACAGGCACTCAAACGGAATTTCAAAGCAAATTCAGAAATGCGGCACATCGCTATAGTTAAATGGGATGATGTATTTGAAAAGGCAGTTAGAGCGGGCGAAGATGTCATGGGGAAAATCATTCTACAAGATGGTAACGGCACCGAAGCCCCCCGAGCAAAAATTAAACTCCGTGGCATCTTTGGTTCCAACATGCGCTGCCTGCTCCGCAATAAAGATACCGGCTATATCCGAGCATGCGAATAAAATTAATTATATGAGGAATAACAATGAATATTAAAAATCTCTCTGCTCTTGCCGGCCTACTCATTGCACACACCGCGCTGCAAGGCATGGGCGCCACCGGCGCGCAGCTTAACCTTTTACGCACACAACTTCTTGCCCTCAGTTCTCCTAAAAAAGCTGCCTTCGATGAGGAAAAGAAGCGGGCAGGCGCCGGAGCTCCGCAAGAAGAAACCAAAGGCGCCGCAGAAGCTGAAATGAAAGCCGGCGAGCCGCACTTAATAGATTTTGAACACCCTGCTTTAAAAAAATTACTCCTGACCGCAGCATATAACTATAATATCCCTGACCAAGTGCCGCTGAAAATTGGCAATGTTACGGTGGTGCAACTGTTAGTTGCTTGGCAAGATCTACAAGCAGTCGTGTTTCTGCAGCAACCACCCATTAAGCGTGTAGGCTTACTCCACGAAAACCATTATACCGAAGCAGGAACGCAATATCTTATACAACTTTTACAAGATGCCAACAAACCCTTACGCGAAAAATTAAAGAATAAAACCATACAAGCGGACGCTTATTTAGGCGGTGGTACAGTCAGTTGTGGCTACCATACTATTAAAAATCTTTTATTAACGCTCAATCTTATTTATGGGCAAAAACAAGAAACCGACGTTGCGGCCCACGGACTAGTGGACCTTGATCTCACTAATAGTTTATTTGGTACGAGTATTCAAAATACCCGCATCAATGAGAACAACCATCCCGGCATATGGCGTAGCTATCTTATTAGTAAAAAACAAAAAACAATAATGCCTGGCACCGGCATAGAGGTTGAACTTTATCCTGAAAAAGATGCTGCTACGGCTGATTGGCTTGAATGGAACGGCCTCTATTATCTGTGGACCTACTATCCTGCAACTACAAAAAATATTGCTGCTGGCTTAAACAACATGGGCGCACCTTATGCATTACCGGCAATTGAAGTCCTCTATAAAAATAAAAAAGAAGATATTGAACTTCTTTTAGCAACAAAAGGCGCCTTGAATGATCAATTTAAGAAAAGCGCTACAGCGCAACGATTATTTGTCGTTCATGTCGACAACAATCATTGGATTGCTTTGGTACTAAATAAAGTAGCAGGAGAAATTCAATGCATTATCCTCGACTCAAAAAATTGGCCTCGCTATCACCATCCAACCGTTAAAAATTTTATCAAGATTTTTACCGACGCTACCATACCACCAATGGCACAACGAAAGAAAACAGATGCTGAAGTGAAAGCTGAAGAAAAAGAAGCAAAAGACCAACAAAAACAAGAATGCCGAGCAAGACTTCAAGATCATTATAATTTCGAGATCAAAGACAACTTAAAAAAGAAATTAGAAAAAGAAGAGACTTCACAAGAAGCTCTTGCTGCCTTGGTAGCAAACGCATTTGGCGCCGGGAGGCCGGTATATATAAAAGAAGCATGTGATATCGCACCAGAGGACCTTGCTCCGTTACAACAAAAGTTATTGAAGGAGCTTGAGCTCTTCCGCCTCCAACAAAATGCTCTGCGCGCCAAAAAAGCCAAAGATGCCGAGGAAAAGAAAGAAGAAAAAGGAGAGCAAAAAGCTCTGGAAGAATTCAAAAAACTTATTAAAAAACTCAATGAGGAACTTGAAGGCTTTAAAGGCAAAAAGCATCCTACTCAAAAAAGAAAAAAATTGATCGATGAATTTTTTAACAAAGATGAAAACAGAAAATTGTTTGCGGCACTCCACCTAGACTTTGCAGGAACCAAGGTTGAGATCTACAAAAAATATAACATTCAAGCCTAGGATCAAGAAACAACCAACTTTTTAAGCCTATCTCTATCGGTAATACCTTTATTAATCTGCAAAAGATAGGCTTCCTTGACAGCAGCACCAAGCGCCGGCCCAGGGGCTATAACATCCAGCAAATCAGCTCCGGTTAAAACCGGGGCTTCAGGCGCCAGCAACACACCAGCCTCCGTAGCTCGCGCAATAAAATCATCAATAGCGGGAACCGGGTCCGTAAGCGGTTCAGATCTTTTACCATTGCGCCCACGTTTGTCAGCGTATGCTAACTGAGCCAACTGCTGTAAATTAAGACTCGGTGCAAGTGCCAACGCAAGCCGTTTGTAAGCCGCATCGCCCGCATTCGCTTTAACGAGCAATCCAGGAGCCATATGATGGCGCACTAAAAGTGCGACCGTTTGTTGAAGTTCTTTAGAAATAGTTATACGTCGCAGTAAAGATTGCGCTAACGGCACCCCTTTAACTTCATGCCCAAAGCTCCGTAAACGCCCATCAATCATTTGGGTGGTAACGGCCTTGCCAAGGTCATGGGACAATGCTGCATACAATAAACACAACCGTTCGTGGCGTGGCAAAGCTACTGATGCTTGCGCTGCCGCATCAAGAACTTGCATACTATGTTCAAAAACATCACCCTCCGGATGCCACTGAAACTCTTGTTCTACACCACACAATGCCCCCAGCTCGGGAAGCAATTCATTCAGTCTACCAAGAGCACGCAACCAACGAATGCCCAATGATGGCCGTTGTGATAGCAGTAATAACTTTTCAAACTCTGCGGCTATGCGTTCTTTAGACAGCGTACTAACGTCCATGGACGAACAGATGGTTTGCAATGTTGCATCGGGATACCAAGATTGGCGGGAACCGCTAAACCGACCAATAAATTGCATCACCCGATAAAAACGTAACGGGTCTTGTACAAAAAACTGGGGGTCTGGTGTACATAAAATGCCTTGTTGCAATGCAGCCAAACCATCAAAGGGGTCATGCAACTCAAAAGATTCAAGATCTATTGCCATAGCATTCACCGTCAAATCACGCCGGCGTAAAGCATCTTCAATACTCACCGCTTCATACAACGTTACGGTCGGTTTTCTGCCGCCCGTATCCGCACGTGGTACCGCAAAATCTATCGGGCTACCGGTAACTTTTAAAATACCAAATGATTTTCCGACATTATTTACTTGACCGAATAAAGACAAAATTTCTGCGAGTTGATCGAGGGTAACGCCATGCGCTTCAACATCGATATCCACCGTATCAAGAGGCAAACCTTGTAAAAGATCACGCACCAGCCCACCTACTAAAAAAAGTCGTCCGCGCTGACGAACTATATATTCATTTACTTGCGCCAGCAATTGATTTTTTGCCACTATTTTTTTTATTTGGTCCTGCTGTACTGCTGAAAGAACTGTTACCATACGCCCCTCTTGTTTCTTAAAATTTATTATTGATGAGTATACGAAAAGAGTTGTTTGCCGTACACTAGCAGCAAGATACAAAAACCTTATAAAAAAGGCATCTCCCATGAACTATAACCTTCTTCTTTTAACCGTCATTTTACCCATTAATGTAGAAGCCGTGGGCTTTTCATTAGACACGATACGCGATTGGATTTCACCACAACATCTTGAAGAAAGTGCGCAGGAGGAGACCGTATCCCCTAACACCACTATTATTATTACCAACCACAAAGGCTCTCTTACGGTGAGTAGTTGGAACAACCCCCGCGTTATGATGAGAGCTATTAAAAAATCTTCTCAAAAAGAAACTCTATCAAAAGCACGCATTGCCATTGAACGCAATAAAAATGAACGTGCCGAGATTCCGCAGGATGAACTTATTATCAGCGCGCCAACGGAAAAAGATATTGCTGTCGACTTTGATATTATTGTCCCTAAAACAGCCGCACTCCAAATTACCAATAATGACGGGCCTATAAAAATTAAAAAAAGCGGCGGCAATATTGATGTTACTGCCTATAACGGCGACATTGAAATATATCGTCCTACCGGTACGGTAAAAGCGCATGCTCAGCAAGGAGATATCCTGGTCAAGCTTGCAACATTTGAGCCCTCAAGCTCCTTATTACTGACCACCAACCAAGGATCAGTCACCGTCAAAGCTCCCTCATCGCTTGCAGCACATTTTTCAGCAACTACCAAGCACGGCAAAGTTACTTCTGATCTCACGATTACCCTTGAGCCGATTACGACAAAACTAACTAAGGCTACCTATAAAGATATGACACGTTCTATTTTAGGAACCTTTGGCAATGGCACAGCACCGATTACCATTGAAGTACAAAAAGGGGATATCTGTGTTGAAGAATATTGAGGAAAAGGGATTAGGCTCGCCAGTCATTTCCGAAGGAAATAACTGGTGGAGCTGACCGGGGTCGAACCGGTGACCTCATGAATGCCATCCATGCGCTCTGCCAACTGAGCTACAGCCCCACTTAGATAAATTATCTTAATAAACGTACAATAAAATAGCAACATTTAACCATTAAACAAACAGGAACTTGTGACATGATACGCTCGTATAAAAATGCTCTACTAACCCTTCTGATCACCACTGGATCAGCTTTTTCCACTACGTTTAAGCTCAAACGAATAAGCATCAATGATGCTCAAGAAAAAATTGTTCTTACCGTCACTCCCGACGCAGATCAGATCATATTCCATGATACGATCGATTTTAGTAGCAACAATCCAACGGTAGCTATCAAGTCATGGACAAGTGACCCACAACCAACCTCTCATTTTGATAAGAACAGTAAAGAAACGCGCCTTGGGTATCAAAGCCCGTTCACTATCGAGCTGAATCTCTCTTCGATAAGTAATGGCACCGATCTGCCAAGTGAGCTTTTTATGCATTATCTGACGAACAACCTCAAAGGCCCGCAAGAGCAACGCTTTGTTTTGCATGAGCATACGCCTGAGACCGCAGTAGAACCAACAACATCGGCAGCAACAAGCAGTAATGAAAGCTCTTTAACCCCCGTTACCACCGTACGTTCATTTGCTCAACTTATCTATGACGCAGTACATAACATTATTAAAAAAATTACGAGCAGCGCTCATACCGCCAAAGAATTTATTTCAACCTTATTCACCAGTGCAGAATCACGCCCAGCGCAATTTGCCCTCGCCTTGCTCCTTGGCATTCTGATGAGCCTTACGCCCTGCATCTATCCCATGATTCCAGTTACCGTCGGCCTATTGGGAACGGGCGGCCATAATTCATTGTTGAGAAATTTCTCTCTGGCCTTTTCTTACACACTGGGCCTTGCCAGCACCTTTGCCGTCATTGGCCTTTTTGCCACCCTGTTTGGTACACAATTCGGACAAATTCTTAGTAATCCGTTCTTTGTTATTGCTCTTGTTACCATACTGGCCTATTTAGGCGGCTCCATGTTGGGGATCTATGAAATGCGTATTCCACGCTTTTTACAACCTCGCAGCCAAACCGTACAAAAGGGGTCCTACCTTTCAGCGTTTCTTTTTGGCATGGGAAGTGGCACCATTGCCTCACCTTGCATGTCGCCAGGCCTTGCCTTAGTCTTGAGCGTAGTAAATAAAATCGTTGCTACCAGTACAGCCTTGAACGGTGTTGCCTCTTGGGGGGATACGCTTCTTGGCTTTGCCTTGCTCTTTGTTTTTGGTATCGGCTCCAGCATGCCCCTCCTGATCATTGGTACGTTTTCTGCGTCGCTTCATATTTTACCGCGAGCGGGTATGTGGATGGTAGAAATCAAAAAAGTGTTCGGTTTTATGCTTATTGGTATGTGCTTCTACTATCTTTCTAATATCATGCCGGCGGCCTATATCCTCGCGCTCACCGCACTCTTTTTCTTGATGGTAGGCGCTTACTACTTTAAACATGCTCTAGCTTCTAGAAGAGGTATTATCTCGCGCATACTTTCATACCTGTTTGCTATAGCATTAATTGCAACCGGGTTTTATACCGGCTATTTAAGCTACCAAGCAACACAGCCACAAGAATCCCTCACCGTATGGCGTTCTGACTATGAACAAGCACACGCGCAAGCCATTGCTGAAAACAAAAAGATGTTACTCGACTTTGGTGCGGCATGGTGTTCACTCTGTACTGCCATAGAGCGTACGGTTCTGACTGACCCGGCGCTCAATGAAGTCTTAAGCCAAGTGATTGCCGTAAAAATTGATGGTAGCCAGCATGGAGCAGAACCATACACAACGCTATTTAAACAGTTTAAATTACTGGGATTACCATCAATTTTATTGATAGACCCAACCAACGATACGATCGTTCGTCAATGGAATTCAGAACTGTTAAATAAGCCGCGACAAGAATTTATCGATGAACTTACTCAACATCTTGGTGCTTAGGAGTTTTTCGGCGATCGTCCACTAGTTTTTGTTTGTAGTTAAGCAGCTCATGATAAGCGCAATTTATTGCCTCATCTGCAATCGTATTCAAGTCGATGCCTTCTTTATGGCTATTGATGCGATGCGATTGCGCTGCTTCATGGAGATGAACCATAAGGTTGACGGTTACTTTGTTATGAGCATGGCTTGGATGTTTTTCAACGACAATTTCAATGCTTTTCGGATCTGGTTGTTTTTCCAAAAAACGCTCAAGTTTTGCTAACTGGTCGTTGATGTAACCCTCAAGAACCACATCATGATCCATACCACGAAATACAATTTTTTTATTCATACAATTACCTTCCCTAAACAGAATCTCACTTGATATTACCATGACAGAAACGGGGAGAACTATGCAAGTCTTTGTTTTTGGTAGGCCTCCGGCGGCCAAGGACCCGTCCTTGGAACCGGGTTGCTTAAGTCAATTGAGATAACCAAAAGCCCGTCATTTTGCAAAAATGACGGGCTTTGAATATTTTAAATCGAGTAGTTTTTACACGTTGGCTTAAAATCCTAGAGTCCAGAGACTAAGTTTCTGGGCCGTCGGCAGACCTAAAAAGCGTCTTTGTGATGGCGAACGATAAACTTAACGGGTACACCGCGAAGATCATATTCTGCCCGTAATAAGTTTTCAAAAAACTTAAGTTGCGAATCGCCGAACCAGGTCGGTTCAGTTACTTCGAGCACAATGGTAAGCGGCGCTGTAGCAACTTGTTTTGCTGCTATCAGGCGAAGCGGTTGTCCATTGTGCATTAACGGTTTGCGTTGCAGCGTGCTAATAAAAAGACGATTAATCTCTTCATCCGCTATTCTTTTGGAATAACGCGCCCAAACTTCGTTAACAAGCGGCATAATTTTGCCAATATTTTTACCTGTTTTACATGAAATGTAGAGAACGGGAATCTTATCGATTAAATGCTTATAAAAGTCTAGGGCAGTAGCCAGTTCTGAGCGCGTAAGCTCAGTGGCAATGTCATCTTTATTAATCAGTAAAACAAGTGCTTTATTATAATCTTGGAAGGCATAGAACCCTAATTTTAATTCTTGATCCACGATATCACCTTGCTGCGCATCTAAAAGCAACAGCATGATATCTGATTCTTTGAGTGTTTGGAGTGAGCTTTGCACCATCATCGATTCGAGGCTGGTATCAACAGCCCGTTTTCTCCTGATCCCTGGCGTATCGATCAAATCGATATGCTCTTTATAAAACACCACGCGCTCAGAAATAGCTTCGCGTGTGGTGCCTGGCTGATCAGAAACAATCGAACGGTCCTGCTTAGTCAACGCATTAATTAACGATGATTTACCTACATTCGGTCGCCCAAGGAGCATAACTCGGTAGCGCGGCTTTTCAATAACTTTATTGGTCGGGGTAACCGAGTCAACCATGATATTTAATAAATCGCCTACGCCCGTACCATGCTGCGCAGAAATAATAAGTTGATCAGGGAACCCGAGCGCATTAAATTCATAAGCGTGCTGTTGCAGCTCATGGCTATCAGCTTTATTAATAACGAGCAATACTTTTTTGCCTAACTTATGCAAATAACGGGCAATTTCACGATCTTCTTGTCGTAATCCTGCAATACCGTCTACCACGAGCACAACCAGTTGTGCTTCCTGCACGGCCAATAAAGCTTTGTCCCGTACTTGAGCTAATAGTTTATCCTCATGCTTGCCAAAGGTGATACCGCCGGTATCAACTAATTCGAAGGTACGCCCCTGCCATGAAACAACATCTCTAATGACATCGCGGGTAACCCCCGCATAGTCCAGCGTAATACTTTTTACTGAAGAAGATAAACGATTAAAGAGCGTTGATTTTCCTACGTTCATTCTGCCGATAATGGCAACTACGGGTAACTTATTCATGATTATTTCTCCTGTGCTTCAGTTACTGTCCCCGGGAAGATTTGTAAAAGAGTATGAGTCTTTTCCCATTTGGTTGCATCGCTTACGTCGAGCGTATTTCGAGCGGCTACCGGACGTTCTATTATTATTTTTTTGACCACTGGTGCTGGCTTGCTTGCCGCTGCTGATGCAGTGCCGACAAAACAAAACTCAAGCGTAATTTTTTTCTGCGTAATAGTATCAAGAACTGCTTGCCATACCGGCGCTGTTGTTTGCAGCATATCTTCAAAAAAAGCTAAATCTTTGGGAAGCTCTATGCGCCAACGATTATTGACCACATCTTGCTGCACGCACGTCCCCTGCTTTATGACCGAAGCTAACAATTGATCGCTCCCTGCAGTTATAGCCGCAACAAACTGCGACCATTCAGATGATCCAGCTGGCTCTGCAGCGCGATGCGCCACTGCTTCTACCGGCCGACTTACCGGATGCACCCCCGAACCAATTTTTTCAGAAACTGGCGCAGACCGCACCGATGGAATCGCCGGAGCTACGGGCAGCGTCACCATGCCAGGATTACTCATTTTAATAAGCAATAATTCTAATAACGCCTGCTGACTCGTGCTTTTTATAATTTGTTGCTCCATAGCATAGAGCATATCCATACAAGCAATTAAACGTTTTGGTGTCATGTTTTTTACTAAAAGCTGTAACCGCTCGGTATAGAGGGCGTCTTGAGGAGCTGCGCCATAATGGGCTAACAAGCTCGCTTGCATATAATTTGCTAATCCTTGCACCAAAGCAGCACCTGCATGAGGCTGCGAACCGATAGCTTGCGTCATCGTAAGAACCGCTTGCGTATCGGACGCTGCTATTTTTTCTAACAGGTCAATGAAGAGGCTATCATCAAAAAGCCCCAAGGAATTGGCAACGTTAGCACGATCAACCGCATCATAAGCTAGACGAATACGCTCAATGATATTTAAGGCATCACGTACCGACCCTTGTGCATGCCGTGCAACTAAGGTTAATCCTTCAGAGGTATAGGCAATGGCTTCACGGTCGCAAATAGAAGCTAAATAGCTCGTCAAGGTGACCGGCGCTACTGGATCAAAAAAAAGCTGACAGCAACGAGACCTGACCGTATCGATAATTTTATGAACGTCGGTGGTTGCCATCAGAAAAAGTGCCGTCATCGGTGGTTCTTCTAAAATTTTTAAAAAGGCATTAAATGCTGCCTTGCTGAGCATATGCGCTTCATCGATGAGATATATTTTCTTACGGCTCATATGGGGCAAAAACGAAGTCGCTTCGATAATTTGTCGCGCATGGTCAACGCCCGTGTGGGAAGCTGCGTCAATTTCAATAAAATCGGGATGTCGGCCTGCTATCATGGCAGTACATGAACCACAACTTAAGCAGGGGAGCTCAACAGACTGAGGGTCCTTGGCAAAATCTTCTAATTTTTCACAATTAATGGCCGCAGCAAAAACACGCCCGGTGGTAGTTTTACCACAACCGCGTTGGCCGGCCAATAAATAGACGGGGAAAAATTGTTGGCGATACAAACTGTTTTTTAAGATACGAACGGTCAAGTCTTGACCGATAATGTCTTTAAATGTTGATGGTCGCCACTTACGAGCAAGGTTAAGTTCAGGATTATTGTTCATGGGAATTTAGCACACCGGTTAAGCATTATCTTAACCTTAAGTATACTGGCTTTCTAAAAAATGTCAGGTATTAGCAGAAAGTCTTAAAGGCGTTTAGCATACCAGGTTCGCAAAGCAGAACCTCCGGCATATGCCATGCCGCAAGCTCCAACCACCTTAGCAAGCCTCAACCCGCCATAGCAGAGCGGGCGTCCATACGAACCTGTCTTGGTACTCTTGCCAAAACCTTCCCAAAAGCCTTTTTGATAACCAGCTTTAGAACCGTCTTGACGCGCCTTCTCGAGGGCCCTAGGAAGATCTGTATGTAATGCAGCAAGCTCCTTTTTTAACTGAGCAAGCCTTCGCTTATCATCATCGGGTTCTTGGGCAACCGTAATATTCTCTACGGCAAGCGGCCCAGGCTCCTGTAACGATAGGTCATCCATTTTTTTTAATTTTTCAAGACAACCGTTTGATAGCACATAGAGGCCTAAGCTGGCCAGTCCTATCCTAATTTTTTGATGGCGCACTACCTGCTTAACAACCATAGATACCGCTGAAGAATACCGTATTAGCCCACTATGTGCCTTCAACTCACCAGAGCAAAGCATCAAGCAGCCCAAAAATAGAGCTGTAATACCTACCAACAGGTTCTTCTTCATAAAAAGCATCCCTAAAATTAACTAATAAATTCCCATAGCCAGAAAAAGCCACAGACTTTAGCTACCGTGCCACATTGGGAAGCATAGTGCCTATAGAGCTGTTTTCGAGGCTTAAACTTTTCTGCATCATCCAAGCCTTCAGCCTTGGTGATAAAATGCATCCGTAATGCTTCGGCTATCAGCGCAGATGCGCCCATTTTGACCATACGTTTTTGTAAAATCTGCAGTCCCATGGCAAAAGCAGGGCTGCGGGTGAATGCTCGGGCAATACCCTCTGCCGCCAATGCTGATGACAGAATAAAACTCACTAAAAAGCCCCTGAAGCAACTTTTCAACAAAATGTTCATTCCCCCTACCCAATCTTAGTTTTTATCTGCGGGTAAAGAAAATGCAAAAAACCAAGAAGTTCCTGCCATGTAGGCTGCCATTTCAAAGCCTTTAGCAAAGCCTTCGTAGCGCGCCTTCAAATCTTGGTTGGCCTCAGTCGCATCCAGGTCCCGCGCCAACTTGGTACAGTGCAAACTCATCTTGCCGGCAACTAAGGCTGCAAGCGCGGCTTGGGTAGTCCGTTTTTTTAAGAGGTGCATCGCCGTAATTTTTACGGCATGAACCATGCTGTGAGCCGTATGGGGCGCAAAAACACTCAAGAATAATGCTGCCAAGAGCGGCAGCGTCCAGCGATTGTTCATATTTTTCTCCAAAAGCAAGCCACAGGCTGCATATATTATCATGTATTTCAGTATGACAGACTGCTTTTATCTGTCAAAAGGCCCCGGGCTGACGCCCATATCTTCTAGGAAGCACAGGTCAAGTAGGCCGCAGAAATCATCGCCCACTCAAGGCAGACCGCCATGCCCCACCAGTAGCGTTGGGCACGCTTTTTAGCTATTGCCTCAATATAGGCCGCGTCTAAGTCAATATCCTTCATAAGGGCGGTACGGGCAAGCCGAGCAGCCAATCTAACTACCCTATCAGTTTCTTCTCTTTCCATTTTGGCAGCAATCATTTTGCGCAAACGCTCCTTAAGCTCAACCTTGCCTGATGGATCTTCAAGAAACTTGACCCATTCAGGAGAAAGCACTAAAAACTTACAAACCCCATACGGCAATATACAAAACTGTACGCCACTCCAGCCCCCCAGAATATTAGCAAACGCGATCATCGCATTACGCTTATTAAAGGGCGGCATACGGCCGACAGCGCATAATTGGGTCATAATAAAATAATTACCCGCAAACAAAAGAAGGCCCGCCCCTAACGAACCAGAGACTTCTGCAATCAACTCATGTCTAAATTTTTCATACGGAAGATCCGCCACCAGAAGGCCCGATTCAGCGTGTACTAAACTCGGCTCTTTTTTTGATTTTTTGTCTTTAGCAACGGCAGCGACAGGCGCAACTATTTTTTTGCTTTGTTCAGCATAGCGCCACGAAACAAGCTGTGCACAAGCGCCAAGAGCAGTTAAAACGAGAAAAGGTGGCTTGACGACAGGCCGATATACCATCTGTGCTTGCACAGGGATAACCAGCAATGCGATCAACCAACCACATAAACGCTTCATAGGTAAGCCTAAAACTATAACCAACGTAAACTGACCGTTTAGTATGGCACAGCATCTGCATGCGTCAAGAGGCTAGCTGTTACTTGCCGATCGCTTCATGGGCAATAAGCGCCTTCTTACGCGCAGTTCCCCACCTATAGGCATGGATCTGACCAGATTTTTTAATAACACGATGACAAGGGATCAAGACAGATACATCATTGCGCGCAATAGCGTGGGCCACCGCACGCGTTGCCGTGGGCTGACCTATGAGATGGGCCACGTGCTCATAGCTAACTAAGGTACCCGACGGTATGGTGAGCAGAGCCTGCCACACTTTAACCTGAAAGTTGGTGCCTTTAACATACAGGTGGAACGGTTTTGTTTCGCCAATGCCAGATTCTGAAAAAATCTGGTCTACTAATGGCTTGGTAGCAGCCACATCTTCTTTGCATTGAGCATGCTCCCATTGCTCCTGCAAGCTCGCTACGGCCTGCGGTGCATCATCAAGCGTATCAAGAAAGCTTACCTGGCAAATGCCGCGTGCGGTAACAGCAATAAAGCAGAGACCGAACGCTGTCTGGTGCACGGCATAGCTTATCAACAAGCCGTGGGCCTGTTGTTTATACGCTTCAGGGGTGATGGCCTCAAATGAGACTGATATATTTTGTGGGAGGAAAGTAGTATGTTTCATGGCTACTAGCCTACTAGGATTTTTGAGCCTTCGCTACCTAAGGTTTGCTCTTTTTAAGCAAGTTTTAAATAGACACCACAAGCAATGGTTGCATGCTTAGCTGCTTGCATTAAAAAATTGCTTGCCGAAGATGCACGCTCAATAGAAATCCCATTGCGTGTTGCTAGGCCCGCTCCAGGAACTAAATTGCCACTTCTGAGCAGCTTTCCTGACATCATTACCGGCCAAGCAAGAATGGCTTTAATAGGACCTATTTTTTTGCCAATTTCAAAATCGCTCTCTCCTGGCATACATATTTTGGCAACAGATTTTATGAGAGCCTGATTTTCTTCAGAATTCCAGGTTGCCTGGTCATGGGGAATCGGTAATTTTCTTATGGCTGATGCAGCCCCAAAAATTGCACAGGGAACGGTCATGGCCAATGCAAGACCAGCACTCGAAAGGCCCAGCGAATATGCTCTAAAAGCGCTCGTATTGCTCAATTTAGGCAAAATTCCACGGCTCACGAGCTGGTGCATGCCCTCATAATGGACCGCCATAGTAAATAAATTTTTACTCATCGACCTGCTCACCGCGGCCACTACTTTGTGTTGTATTTTTCTAAGATTATGCGGTGAATTACGCTTAGCGGGGTTAAGCAAATCTTCAATTTTATTAACGCCTCCCTTAATAGCTTTATCTTTTTTTTCCTGGTGCCAAGCATAACCGCGCGCTGCGCAGCCAAGCAACCCCATAATTATCCCCGGCCGCTTGAGCGTCCGAAACGCAATTGCTTGAGCTGATTCCTGTGGGCGAGTTACCCCGACCAGGGTCAATAGAAAGAAACAGAGGGCTAGTAAACGATTTTGCATAGGTATTCCCAGGGAAAATGAATTTTAGTACTTATTCCCAGTATGTCAGAGGGGATAAATCTGTCAAAAGGCCAGGCTTTAGCTGGCGGTTGAGTGGCATCTCAACCGTGGGACGGCATTTCCTGCAGAAATGACCACACAAATGATTAAATTAATAAATAAAGAGAAACCGCCCACAGTGGCGACATTACCCTTGCTGCTTCCTTTCGGACCTGACAAATTAAGTAACTGCCACTTGGACGGTTATTTTTTAGACTCAGTGAATGTCAACTAAACTTGCCTGCCAGGCATTTCCGAAGGAAATGATTGGTGGAGAGAGAGGGATTCGAACCCTCGATGCCCCTTTCAGGGCATACATGATTTCCAATCATGCTCTTTCGGCCACTCAGACACCTCTCCGCAACTAATTACTTCTTAGCTGAATCGGGTCTGCGAGCCGGACGACGTACCGGAGCACGCCCTTTAGACTTACTTGCTCCTGCATCTTCTTCATCAGCACCGAGTGCTCTATTGATAACTTCATCAATGTTCGTAACTTCTTGAAGTGCTTCTACTTCTTTCTTCGGCGCATGTACTACCGCTTTTTGTCCGCGAACTACCGCTTCAACAAGAGCATGGATAACACATTCAACCGCACGTGGAGCATCATCGTTTGTTGGAATAACATAAGCGATGCCTGACGGATCAGAATTAGTATCGACCAAAGCAACTACCGGCACTCCAGAGGAAAGCGCTTCACTAATAGCAACATGTTCTTTTTTAACATCCACTACTACTAACGCACCTACTGGCCAGGTTAACTTACGAATACCGCCAACGTTTTTTTCAATACGATCAATTTTTTTGTTAAATACACTTAACTCTTTTTTAGTGTGGTGAGACTGTTCAGCCTTTGCCACAATATCTTCTAAATGTAGCAACTTAGTAACCGATTTTTTAACCTGAGGGAAGTTGGTTAATGAACCACCAATCCAACGATGGCTTACGGTAGGACATTTTGTTGTTTCTGCTACATAAGCAATTGCTTTACGAGCAGATTTCTTAGTACCACACCACAAAATCGATTTACCCTGTGCAGCAAGAGACTCAAGGAATTTTGCCGCTTTTTCAATTTGGAAAGCTGTTTTAGAAACGTCAATCAAATGGATCCCATTTTTTTGGCCCCAAATATAAGGCGCCATCTTAGGGTTCCATCGCCACGTCTGGTGACCAAACTGAACACCACTCTTAATCAATAAACGAATATCAACTGACATCTATGACCTTTCAAGGGTTATACCGATTGTTTTCTGGGCTGCAAACCAACAAAGTCTGCATGACCACCCTTTATAAAGAAAACAAGCTTTTAAACATATAGTTCAATTCTACGCATTTTGGCAAAAAACACAATTTTGCCCGGGGTGAATTAGGTCCCGATAACTTCATTATTTTTAACAGCCTTATCAAACCGACGGCCAAGAAGGTAGGCGGTGACCAACCATAAACCAATCACTACCGAAAAGAACCCTATCCCGGCAGCACAAACGGCGCCAACGGCCTTGGCAATTTTAATACCAAAAGCCTCAATCCAGGTCTTCGATTTAAACTTAATTTCTTTGGTCGTTGGTATATACAGGCTTTCACGCAAGGG
>Ga0163144_10007120_pt1 | contig 24546 bp, 15 predicted proteins | sample OliLak19BULKMAT1_FD_123175 | JGI IMG/M metagenome (GOLD analysis project Ga0163144, IMG submission 123175) | Freshwater microbial mat bacterial communities from Lake Vanda, McMurdo Dry Valleys, Antarctica - Oligotrophic Lake LV.19.BULKMAT1 | ecosystem: Environmental > Aquatic > Freshwater >...
ACGAAACCCAAAGGGGTTTAGTCGTGGCTGCGGTCCCCTGGAAGATCCAAATGCGTGAACTCCGGAACATTGATCGAGGTGCTCCCGTACTCATAGGCAACCTGGAGACTTTTCTGATGAATTTCAAGAGCGACGTGATTCTGAGTTTGCGGCGGCTTCGCAAGGACATGGGTTTCACCGGCATCGCGGTGGCCATTCTGGCTCTTGGCATCGGAGTCAACACCGCGATCTTCTCGCTGGTGAACGTCATCCTTCTGCGGCCGATCGCGGGCGTCCCCGCCGAGCGCATCGTCGGCCTCTTCCACAAGGACGAAACGCGGCCAGACACTTACCGAGCCTTCTCTTACCCCGACTACAAGGACATCCGCGAAGGCAACCAGGCCTTCGAAAGTGTGATGGCCCACAACTTCGCCATGGTCGGGCTGACCGAAGGCGACGTCACCCGCCGGGTGTTCAGCGATGTGGTTTCATCGAACTACTTCCAAACCCTGGGCGTCCGGCTTCACCGTGGGCGCGCCTTCTCAGCCGACGAGGAAATTCCCGGTCGCGAAACCCCGGTCGCAATCCTGAGCTATGGCCTCTTCAAGAAGATGGGCGAGAACGACAGTATTCTCGGGAGGCAGGTTCGCATCAACGCTCGCGACTTCACCGTGGTCGGCGTGGTCCCCGACGGCTTCAGCGGCACCATGGCCCTGGCCGCCCCCGAGATCTGGCTGCCCATGAGCATGTACGACGTCACGCTCAACGACTTTCAGCGGAGCGCCTCGGAAGCGGGAGGCCAGAACCTCTCGGACCGCACCCACCGCAACCTGATTCTCGTAGGTCAGCTGAAGGAAGGAACCACGGTCGAGGCCGCCTCCGCGCAGGCGAAACTCATCGGAGCTCGGCTCGCCGCCGCGTTCCCCGCCGAGAACCGGGATCACGCCCTGGCTCTGGCCCCTTTGTCGCGGATGTCGGTCAGCACAAATCCGCAATCCGATACCCCGATCGCGGCCGCCAACGCCATCCTCCTCGCCCTCGCGAGCGTGGTATTGATCGTGGCCTGCTTCAATCTCGCGAACATGCTTCTGGCCCGCGGCGAAGCCCGGCAAAAGGAGATTGCCCTTCGCCTGGCCCTGGGGTCGGGGCGATGGCGTGTAGTCCAGCAGCTGCTGACCGAGGGTTTTGTGCTGGCCCTTTTCGGGGGTGCCGTGGGTCTCGGCATCGCGTACGCGCTGACCCGGCTGCTGGTCTCGTCTTTCATCGAGGTGGCCCCTCTCGCCATCGTTTTCCCGCTGACCCCGGATGTTCGCGTCCTCGCGGCCACCTTCATCTTCTGCCTCTTCGCGACCGTGGTCTCGGGCCTCGGACCCGCGATGAAGCTCTCCCGTCTCGAGGTTTTTCCGCAGCTCAAGGAGCAGGCGGGCGACGGCGGGGCGCTATCGAGCGCGCGGGGCCGGTTCTGGCTGCTCGCCCCTCGCAATGTCCTGGTCGTCCTGCAGATCGGCCTGAGCCTGGCACTTCTCGCGACCGGCGGACTCTTCGTGCGCGGCTCACTCGCCGCGGCCGAATCCGACCCCGGTTTCCGCCTCGACTCGGGCCTCCTGCTGGAACTCGATCCCTCGCTCGCCGGCTACGACACCGCGCGTTCGCAACAGACCTTCGAAGCGGTGCTTGGCCGTGTCCGCAACCTTCCAGGCGTCGAAGCCGCAAGCGTCGCGTCCACCGTTCCCTTCGGCGCCTTCTCGAGTTCGCGTCGCGTGCGGAGAGCCGGGGAGCCGGAGAAGGATGGTGCGGGAGCCCCGATCGGCATCGGCGCCCAGCACGTTCTGGTGGGTGCTGACTACTTCAAATCGCTGGGTCTCACGATGCTGCGCGGCCGCGAGTTCGATGCGAGCGAAGAGGTGGGCGCCACCGGCCTCAAAACCGTGATCATCAGCGAGCCCCTGGCGAAGCAGCTTTTTGGAAGCGAAGATCCGATCGGCCGCACGGTTCAGTACGGCGCCGGCGGCGGTCCGGGCAAAGGAGTTTCCATCGCGCAGGACGGCGCCAACGAAATCACCGGCGACGCGCGCCAGATCGTCGGCGTGGCTCCGGGCCTTCGCCACAGCCTGTTCGACGCCGCGGCCGTGCCCTTCTTCTACGAACCGGTGGGGGCAAACTTCCAGTCGGGTCTGAACCTGCACGTGAGGATCAACAGCGCGGTACCCGCGGACGCCTCGGCGATGCTTCAGAAGGTTCGCGCGGAACTTCGATCACTCGATCCCAATCTTCCCGTGGTCTCGGCCGCCACGCTTCAGTCATTCCGCGACGACTCTCTCCCCCTCTGGGCGGTGCGCAGCGGCGCACGGATGTTCTCGCTCTTCGGTCTCGCCGCTCTGATCCTCGCCATCATCGGGATCTATGGCCTCAAGTCCTATGTGGTCGCGCGGCGAACTCGTGAAATCGGCATCCGCATGGCTCTTGGGGCCACGTCGCAGGGGGTGGTCGAACTGATCCTCCGTGAGGGTATCGCCCTCGCGGGCGCTGGTCTCGCCCTGGGGGTGGTGCTGGCGCTTGGGGCCGGACGACTCGTCGGTTCGATGCTGTACCAGGTGAGCCCCTTCGATCCTCTCGTGCTGGCTCTCTCGTTCTCGATCCTCGCCGCAGCCTCCATCGTCGCCACGTACATCCCCGCGCGCCGGGCTACCCTCGTGACCCCGGTTTCCGCCCTCCGTCACGAATAGGCTGGGGCGGGGCCCAGGGCCAGACTTGCGCGCTCGGCCGGATCTCCTTCGTCGGACTCAGGGACCGTTGGTTTCTTTCAATTGTTGGGGGGCGGGGTCGGGCCACTTTCAACGGCCCCGGCCATCGCAATGACGCAGGGACCAAGGGGCTTGGTCTGGCCGGCCGGGGTTGCCATGGCCCAAGGGCAGGGTTCGCGCTCCGGCCACTTTCAACGGCCACTGCTCGCAATGACGGCACCCTCGGTGACCGGTACAATCCACGACATGCCTGAATTGCATCGCCTTTCCGCCCTGATCCTCTTCGCCGTCTTTCCGACATCGTCAAGTCTTGCTCTTGCGGCTCAGCCTGCGGGGCCGTCGGCCAAGGCACCCGCGGGCTACACCCGCGCGACTGCGGACACGAATGCCCCGTTCGAGAAGATCCTCCTTGACACACCCACGCCTGAAAACGCGCGTCGCTGGCTCTTTCAGCTCACGGAAGAGCCCCACGTCGCGGGCACCCCGGCCGAGAAGAAGGTCGCCGACTGGGTGGCGGGAAAGATGAAAGAGTTCGGTCTTGATGTTGAGATGGTGAAGTACGACGTCTTCCTGAACCACCCGAAACACGTCTCCCTCAAAATGGTCGAGCCGCGGGTCGAGGAACTCGCCCTCATGGAAGACAACGTTCCCCAGGACAAGGACTCGACGTCACGGGGCCAATTCCCCGCTTTCCATGGCTACGGCGCTTCCGGCAAGGCGACCGGGCAGATCATCTACGTGAACTACGGCTCGCCCGCCGACCATGAGCGTCTCAAAGGAATGGGCCTCTCGGCGGAGGGGAAGATCGTTCTTGTCCGCTACGGCGGGGCCTTCCGCGGCCTCAAGGTCAAAGAGGCCCAGGAACGCGGGGCCATCGGCGTGATCATCTTCTCGGACCCAGCCGACGACGGCTACATGCGCGGCGACGTGTATCCCGACGGACCGATGCGTCCGCCTTCGGCGATCCAGCGCGGCTCGGTTCAATACCTTTCGATCCAGCCCGGCGACCCCTCGACCCCGGGCGGCCTGCCTTCGACCGCGGGGGCGAAGCGGATCACCCGCGATCAGATGAATAACGTGCCGAAGATTCCGTCTCTGCCCGTCTCCTACCGCGAGGCCGAGAAACTTCTTCGTCAGCTCGGCGGGCCACGGGTGCCGAACGACTGGCAGGGCGGCTTGCCCTTCGCCTATCACATCGGTCCGGGAGGCGCGGCGGTCGAGATGGACGTGCAGATGGACGAAGGTCTGAAGCCCATCTACAACGTCATCGGCAAGATCCAGGGAACCACCGATCAGGTGGTAGTAGTCGGCAATCACCGCGACGCGTGGACGCCGGGGGCGGTTGATCCCAACTCCGGTACCGCGGCCATGCTTGAAGCCGCGCGTGGACTGGGCGCCGCGGTCAAGGCGGGCTGGAAGCCGAAGCGCACGATCCTCTTCGGTTCGTGGGATGCCGAGGAGTACGGCCTCGTGGGCTCCACGGAATGGGCGGAGGAAAACGCGTCAATGCTGCAAAGCAAGGCGGTCGCGTATCTCAACATCGACGTCGCGGTGACCGGCCCCAACTTCGGCTCTTCAGGGACTCCCTCGATGCGCGACGCGGTTCGCGAGGCGGTCGCCGCAGTTCCCGAGCCCCGCAAAGGCGGCACGGTGGGCGAGGCATGGGAGCAGCGAAGCAAGTCCGCGTGGGCTTCGGCCCATCCCGTAAATCTCGACAGCAAGGATGCGGCATTCGAACTTCAGCTCGGCCGTCTGGGGTCGGGCTCCGACTACACCGCCTTTATCGACCACCTGGGCATTCCTTCGGTGGATGGCGGATTCGGCGGCGACTACGGGGTGTATCACTCGGTCTACGACAACTTCTTCTGGATGTCGCGGTTCGGCGACCCGGAGTTTTTGTATCACCAGGCCGCGGCTCGCTACCTCGGCCTGCTCGCTTTTCGCACCGCGACGGCCGATGTGGCGCCGCTTCGATTCTCCAACTACGGCCCCGCCATGAAGGACGACCTCGACGAAATCCGCGCCGACGTGGTCCGAAGCACCCGTACCGCGGGAATAGCGCCCTTTGCGCCCGACTTCTCGACCCTGCTCAAGGCCGTCAACGATCTCGATGCGGCGGGGCGCGCCGCCGATGCGGCCACTGAGGCCCTGCTCGCGTCCGGTAATGCCGCCGCATTCGCGAAGCTCAGTGAGGCCCTCAACCAGGTCGAGCGTGCGTTCCTGAACAAGGACGGTCTCCCGGGCCGCCCGTGGTTCAAGCACCAGCTCATCGGCCCGGGCCTCACCACCGGATACGCCCCCTGGCCTTACCCGGCCTTGCGCGAAGCGGTTGAGAAGAAGGACAAGGCGATGTTCGATACCGAAGCCAAACGGATCGTGGCCGCTCTCGATGCGGGCGTTTTGAGACTGCGGGCTGCCGCAGCCATACGCTGAAGGGGTCTTCACTGCGGAGAGGTCGAACCCATTGACTCAGGCCGGCTCCGAGCCCCGCCCGCGCGTCCTCATCGTGGACGACGACATCGCCTTGTCGTCTCTGCTTGCCGACTACCTGGGGCCTCTTGGGTACGAGATCGACACCGCCGGCGACGGATTGAGCGGGCTCGACAAAGCCCTGTCGGGTTCGTACGCGGCGGTGATCCTCGACGTGCGGCTGCCCGGCCTCAATGGCATAGAGGTCCTGCGCCGTCTGAGGGAACGCTCGTCGGTTCCGGTGATCATGTGGTCGACGATGGGCGAAGAACCGGACCGCGTGGCCGGCCTGGAAATCGGGGCGGATGACTACCTCGCCAAGTCCTCGTCCCCACGGGAACTGCTGGCGCGCCTGCGCTCGGTTTTGCGCCGGTCGGCCCTGGCCGCGGAATCGGCCGAGACTCGGCCGCAGTCGCACACGGTAGGTGCGCTGTTTGTCGATCTCGCCACCCGTCATGCCTCGGTCGAGGGTCGGGCGCTCACCTTGACCTCGGCCGAGTTCGACATTCTGGCCTGCCTGGCGCGCTCGCCCGGGCGCGTCCGTTCGCGCGAAGAGCTTCTGCTCGAAGTCGCGGACCGCAATTTCGAGAGCTTTGATCGCTCGATCGACGTCCATGTCTCGTCGCTGCGACGGAAACTGGGCGACCACCCGAAGACCCCGCGCCACATCGAGACGATCCGGGGCGTGGGCTATCGGCTGAGGAGAAGCAATGACCCCCTCGGCTGAAACCCTCTCCGCTTCCATCGTGGTGGTCGACGATGCGCCCGCAAACCTCATGCTTATCGCGAACATCCTTGAAGACGCGGGCTACCAGGTGCGGGTGGCGAGCAGCGCTCAGCGCGCGCTGAGCCTGGTCCGGCGCCAACCGCCCGACCTGATTCTCCTCGATGTCAATCTGCCCGATCAGGACGGCTACCACGTCTGCCGGGAACTGAAGGCGGACGCGACCCTCAAGAGCGTCCCGGTCATCTTTCTGTCGGCGGACGACAGCGCGGACGCGAAAGCGCGGGCTCGCGAGGCCGGAGGGGCGGAATATCTGGTCAAACCCTTCGAAGCTGCGGATGTTCTCGCCCGCATCTCCGGCCAGCTTCAAAGCGCCCGGTCCGCGAGAGAGATCGCGCGCCTCCAGACCGAGGTGTCGCTATGGCGGTCTCGGGCTCTCACGCTCTTCGCGGTTTCCCTGGACGGTCTAACCCCGGGGACAATCTTCGATCGGGATTTCAGAATCGAAGGACGGATCTCGGCCGATGCGCATGCGGAGACCGCACGGTTCCGGGCCACTCGTCTTGCGAACGGCGACACGGTTACGATTGAGGTTCGGCTGCCGGACGCGGTTCCGGACTCGGGACCTCCGGTCGACACACCAGTGGGAAGCGAAAGTCGGATCTCTGAGACGGGGGTCCCTTACGTCGTGCGCCAATCGTCCTGAGGCCAGGCCGGCCTTCGGCGCTAGCTCTCTAATTTCTCCAGCACGCTCAGCAGGTCGTCGAGTCTGAAGGCCTGAATCTCTACCAGCAGGGCAGCTCCGAGGCCTTCATCGACCGAGCGGATGGCCTCGGCCGCGACCTGGGCCCGGCGCACATCCCCTTCGGCCAGCGCTTCGTGCAGCGCATCCAGACGGGATTTCGGTATAGCCGCGAGCCGGCCCGGCGAGAGAGCGGTTGCGCGGGTGGGAGACGAAAGATCCGAAGGAAGCACATCCTCGTAGACATACGCGACGCCCAGATGGCGGGCGATCTTCTCGAAGATCGTGGCAACACGGAAGGGTTTGGCCACGAAGTCGTCAGCACCGCCTGAAAGCATCTCCTCGCGCTCGTGCTCGAAGGCCCCCGCGGTCAGGGCCACGATGACCGAGCGCTCTCGCCCGGAAACCATTTCCATCGCACGAATGCGACGTGTCGCTTCGAGCCCGTCCATCCCCTTCATCCGAACGTCCATCAGAATCAACGACGGATGGAAATCCTCGAACTGCCGCAGGGCCGCTTCGCCGCTCGACGCCTCCTGGACCTCGAAACCGGCGGACACCAGAAGCTGGCGAAGCAGCAACCGGTTCTCCTCGGTGTCGTCAACCACCAGGATCCGTACGGTTTTTTGTCCAGGGACAAGGCCCATCACGCCGCGCTCAGATTGGGTCACGGGTTCTTTGGATGCCGGCAGGGCCACCTCGAAAGTGAACGTGCTGCCTTCGCCGACCTGGCTCTTCACCTGAATATCCCCGCCCATCAGCAGAACGATCTGGCGGCTGATGACGAGCCCTAACCCGGTGCCCTCACTTGAACGCTGGCCGCTCTCGGTCTGAACGAAGGCCAGGAACAGTCTGGATATGTCGTGCGGCGCGATGCCCTGACCCGTGTCCTGGACCTCGAAGCGCGCACGATCGCTGGCGAAGGTCACCCGCAGGGTCACGATGCCGCGATCGGTGAATTTCACCGCATTTCCGAGGAGGTTGATCAGGACCTGGCGCAGTTTGGCTTCGTCGCCGGTCACCACCCGCGGAAGATCCTCGGCCGGTTCGAAGACGACCTCGAGTCCCTTGGCCTCGGCGCGCACACGGATGATGGCGCGCACCGCGTCCAGCAGAGCCTTGAAGTCGAAGGGGCGGGCGGTGAGGGTCAGGGCCCCGGCTTCGATCTTCGAGAGCGACAGCACGTCGTTGATGAGGCTCAGCAGGTGTTCGCCCGAGCGCAGGATGATGCGCAGGCTCTCGCGGTCTTCACCCCGGAAGGCCGCACGACGCTCCAGCACCTGGGCGAAACCGATCACGGCATTGAGCGGGGTGCGCAGTTCGTGACTCATGCTCGCGAGGAAGGTGCTTTTGGCGCGGTTCGCCTGAAGGGCCTGCTGTTCTGATTCCTTCAGTTGCAGCACCGCCTCACCCAGTTCCGAGGTACGCGCGGAGATTGTGGCCTCGAGTTCGAGATTGCGTCGCCTCACCGCATGAAGCCGAAAGCGGATCGCGGCCTGCAACAAGGCGGCAAGAGCGACCGCGTAGGCAAGCCACGCCCACCAGGTGCGCCAGGGCGCCGGCCGAACCGAGAAGGAGAACTCGGCGGGGCCGGCGAGAGTGCCAGAAACATCGCGGCCCCAGACCCGGAACACATACTTACCCTCCGGCAGGCTCGTGTATTCCTTCTTCGCGTCCGAAGTCCAGGGCGAGGGTTTGGAATCAAGACCCACCAGCTGTGTGCGATAGCGCGAATCCTCGTCGCGAAACAGATTGAGCAACGCGAAGTCGAAAGTGAGATGACCCTGATCGTAGGGCAGGGGCACCCCCGCGCGCAGGACCTCGCCGGTCCTCGAGAGAACGGCGCGTTCGATGCGAAGGGGTTTGGCGCGAGGAGACACGCTTGGGACCGGAGTGAGTACCGCCGCCCCCTGAATGGTGCCCACCCAGACCCGCCCGCGCGAATCCACCATCGAAGCTCCGGTATTGCACTCGGCAGACGGCAGCCCGTCCTTTGTGGTGAAGACGTACATTTCGTACTCGGAGGAATCGTCGGCGGTGGTCCGCCGCGGGGTGAACCGGGCAATACCCTTGTTAGTGAAGAGATAGAGCCGCCCCTCCCGATCCTGACGAACCTGATAGATATTGTTGTTGGGCAGGGCGGGGGAACTGAGGGTGGTAAATGTCGTGAAGGCCTCGCTCGGATCATCAAGGTCGAGGCGGGCGGCGCCGCCTCGGGTGCCGATCCAAAGCCTTCGTTTGGTGCCCTCCCGCGTCTCGATCAGGGAGTTGACCGCATCCGAGGGAAGCCCCTGTAAGGTAGTGAAGATCGTGGTGGCTCCTTCGGTGTGGCGAACAAGACCCCGCTCCGTGCCGATCCAGACCGTGCGACCGCCTCCAGGTCGATCGGTCTCGAGCACGGTGTGAACCCGGGGGTCGGGCAGACCGAAGGCTTCCGTGAGATTGAGTGCGTGCCCCTTCTCGATGCGGAACAGGCCATCCCCCGTTCCCACCCAAAGTCCTGGTTCGCCGTGGTTAGAGGAGCGCGCCACCAAAGCGTTGATCGTGGCGCCCCGCAGGACGTCCCGAAACGGGAAGCGCTCCCAGCGTCCGCCTCGCCTGAGGCTTAGCCCTCCGGTGGTTCCGACCCACAGCGTGGGTTGATTCGTCACCGATCTCGTTTCGGCCAGGCTCAACACCGTGTCCGAGGCAATCTGTTCCTGCCGCGCAGAGTAGACCTCGCGCTGCCCGCGCGACATGCGCACCAGGCCGCCGCGGTTGGTGCCCACCCAGATCGCCTCGGCGCGATCCTCTGCCGACTCTTCGTGCAACGCGTAGACGGAGGAGTTCACCAGCCAGCGCGGGGCATCGAAGGTGGTCCAGCCTTCCTGGTGGAAACGCACCAGTCCGGCGCCGGCCATGCCAAGCCACAAAGCGGGCTCCCCGGCTCCATCAGGAGTCTCGGCCAGGCTCCAGAAGCCCTCCGGTGGGAAGCCTTCATCGGGACCGAGAAGAAGAACGTGGCCGTCGCGAATGCGGGCGAGCCGTGCCTGGCCCGCCACCCACAAGGTCTCCTGGCCATCGCGGTCCCGGGTGTTGAGAATGCCCTGCACCATGCCGGTGGCGAGCCCTTCCAACGGCCGCGGGGCCCAGTTCTGTCCATCGAACTCAAGAAGAACCGGATGGGTCACCACCGCCATCAGCTTCTCCCGGCCATCGAGGGCCCTTGTAAGGGCGAAGCCTCGGACCGGGTTGTTGGGTCGAACCGACGAATCGGGAATCTCGAAAGCCCTCCACTGACCCTTCCACAGGTGAGCGATGCCGTTGCGAAGGCCGACCCACAATCCCGCCCCGAGTCCGGCTTCGCCACCATCGAAGAAGGCGGTAACGCGATCGAAGGGGAGGCCGTCCGGAAGCGCCATCGGAACGAACCTCGACCCGTCGAAGCGGGCGAGGCCGTTCACGGTTCCCGCGATCAAGACGGGCGAGCCACCGAGGGCTCGAGTTTCGACCAGCGCCAGCACCTCGGCGCTTGGAAGGCCTTCGGCCACCGCGAAGACTGTCCATACGCCTTCCCTGAGGCGCGCTATGCCTCCTCCGCGGGTCGAGAACCAGAGCGATCCATCGACCGCCTGCTGGATGTCGAGAATCCAGTTTGAGGTGCAGCCCTTCGGCATGGGAACCGCGGTCCAGACCTGGCCGTTGTAGCGGGCCGCCCCGTCTTTGGTCCCGATCCACAAGGAGGCATCCTGAGCGAACTCGATCGTCGTGACCGCGTTCTGGGGCAGTCCATCCCGGTCGGTGAAGACCCGCAAAGGAAGACGCCCCGCCGTGGACCAGTCCTCCGCGGTCAGAGGCGAGGGGGGGAGGATGACCAGCAACGCGGCGAAGGCCGCGACGCCCCTAGCGGCGCGGGTGGTCAGTCTCACCCTCCGAAGCCCGAGGCTTCGTCCTGCCGGCGGGCCGCCTCGAGTAGAAGTTCAGTGATGGGCATGGAGATCGCGTCGTCGCCTGCCACCGGACCTTCGACGAACTCGAACTCACCGCGCGTCCAGGTGGTGGCGTGATACACGAGGTACGCGTCGCGCAGGGCCTCCGTGTCGATCATCTCGGCCCCGATCACGGCTCCTTCGCGGAGGAAGAGGACGGCCCGGCCCCTCGGCGAGTTGAGACGCAGGGTTCCGGTTTTCGCTACCGACTCCAGGAGGAACAGGATGGCGGGAAGACCGAGTTTCTCGAGGTCTCCTTTGAACGTGGCCTCGGGAGCGAGACGGCGATCGACCATCTCCTGCAACTCGAGACGACGCGACATCACCCGATTCACGGTGCGCGACAACTCCTGCAGAGCCGAACTCTTGGGGAGATAGTCGTCCGCCCCCAGCGAGAAGCCCTGGAGCGCGTCGTCGGGTGAGTCGAGCGCGGTCAGGAAGATGATGGGGACGAGGGCAGTGCGAGGATGCGAACGCAACGCCCGGGCCAGGGCCCAACCGTCCATCTCCGGCATCCGCACGTCGGTCACCACCAGATCCGGAGGAGAGGCGAGGGCTCTTTCAAGCCCTTCGCGGCCGTCGCCGCCCGTGGTGACCTCGTGTCCCGAAGCGCAAAGGACGGCGCGCGCCAGGTCCCGCGCCTCGGGATCGTCATCGACTAGAAGAATGCGGGTGGGCGTTGCCATCAGGCTTTCTGGTCGGGCGGGCCCGAAAGCGACTGATCGATCGCGACCAGGAGCTTGTCGAAAGGTGTCTTCTTCGAGAGCATCGGCCAACCTCCCACCTGCCCATGACCGGCGTCGCTCTCGGCCAGAGAGATCATGGACGACAGAAAGAGAATGGGAATCCGCCGGCCCGCTTCCCGGTCGCGCAGGGCGGCAGCGAGAGAGCCGCCATCCATGCCCGGCATGTCGATGTCCGAGATGATGAGATCGGGCCGGATCTCGGCCAGCCTTGCGAGAACCTCCCGGGCCCTCAAGACCGCGAAGACCTCGAAGCGCCCGAGGGCCAGGAGGCGCGACTGCAGCAGGTCGAGCACCGCTTCGTCGTCATCAACCAACAGGATCCTGGGGCGGGGTTTCTCGTCGTTCATTTCGTCTCCTTTGGGGGTAGGGGTGGGGGTGTCGTTTCGGTGGAAGCAGGGCCCTGATGGCGAACCTGCTGCAAATAGGTGCGGAGGCTTTTGGCCTGTTCAATGAGCTGGCCCAAGGCCTGGCCTTTCGAAAGACCTTCCTCGATGCCGCGACTCATGGCCCCCGCTTTGGCGAAGCCACACATCTCGAGACCGCCGCGCAATTTGTGAGCCAGCCCGCGTGCCTGTTCGAGGTTGCCTCCTTCGAGGGCCTCCTCCATCTGCCGAGCCTGGTCGCGTCTTGACTCGAGAAATGCGGGGATCATGGGCAGGATGTCGGCGTCGACAATGACCGTCTCCGGCGCGGCTCCACCTTCCGCAGTCGCGAAGACTGCGCCTGCAAGCAGAGCCGACTCGATCGCGGCCAGCACGGCCGCGCGGGTCACCGGTTTCACCAACACAAGGTCACATCCCGCATCCAGGAAGGCTTTGCGCGTTCCTTCATCGTCGTGTGACGACAAGCCGATTAGAAAGCGCGGGTGCGACCTGGAGGGCGGCTCTTCGAAGCGCAGGCGGGCCGCGGCCTTGAATCCGTCGAGCCCTGGCATTTCCGCGTCAAGAAAGATCACGGACGGATCGAAACTTCGAGCCTTCATGATCGCGTCTTCCCCGTCGGTCGCCTGCAGGACTCCTCCGGCCTGTTCCAGGAATCGAGCGAGCACGAAGCGGGTGGGCTCGTCGTCATCGGCGATAAGGACGCGCACGCCGGGCAGCACGCGCCGGCGAATCTCGACGGTTGGAGTCGAGAGTCGGGGCGGCGGCTCGGTCAGAGCCCCCGCCTGCTCCAGGTGGATGGTGACCGTAGTCCCCTGCTCCTCCGAGGTCGACATCTCGATCCGACCCCTCTGCGTCTCCGCCATCAGACGTGCGGAGTAAGTGCCGAGTCCCGTACCGCTCTTCTTTCCCGATGACGAGTATTTCCGGAAGAAGCTCTCCCGCATCGCCTGTGGTACGGCGCCCTGATTACGCACGGCCACGCTTGCCTTGCCCTGCGCGGCTCCGATCTCAACTCGCACACGATCGCCCCTATGCGAGGCCTCCACCGCGTTTTTGACCAGGTTCGCGAGCATTGAGTAACTGAGCAACTCTTCGGCGAGGGCCATCACGGGTTCTAAGGAGCCTTTGAGAATCTCGAACACCACTCCCTTTTCACGAGCAGGGGCGGCGAGGTCCAGGGTCACCCGTTCCACAAGTTCCGCGATATCCACACGCGCGGGATGGAATTCATAGGTGCCCGACTCCATCCGGAACAGGTCGAGCGAGCGATTGACCATGTCCAGAATGCGATAGCCGGCCAACTCCACCGCACGCAGCATGCGCACCTGTTCGTCGTTAAGGCCGGGCGACTCCAGGAGGATCTGGGGAATGGAGATCACGCTGGTGAGCGGGGTCTTGAGGTCGTGCCGGGACAAACGCTCGACGTGCTCTTTCAGGCGAAGGTTCTCGGCCAGGACCTCGGCCTCTTTCTCGAGACGCCGCTGGGCGCCTCGCAGCTCGAGATGGGTGCGCACCCGCGCGCGCACCGTCGGCGGAGAGATCGGCTTGAGAATGTAGTCGACGCCCCCCGCTTCGAATCCGCGTGCTTCATCTTCCACCTCACCCAGCGCGGTGACGAAGATGACGGAGATGTTGCGGGTCGCCTCCTGCGACTTGAGAACGCGGCAGACTTCGAAACCGTTGCGATCCGGCATTTGCACATCGAGAAGAATGAGATCGATGCCGGCGCGAGCGAGCTCAAGGGCTCGGTCGGCCGAGGTCGCGGCGAAGAGTTCGTAAGCTTCGCCGAGGGCCTCGGCGAGGACGTCGATGTTCGCGGCCTGATCGTCAACGATCAGTATCCTGGGGCGGGAAGGGCGCATGGCGGGGTTATTTGATCTCAGCGGCTCCAGGAAAGTTCGGCGAAGTACTTTGGGAACTCGTAGGCGAGGGCCAGAGTATTGGTGGGCCGGACATGTGAGTAAAGAACACCTGCGCCACGAGACAGTCGTAGACCGGCGCGCAGATTCAGCCCGCGGGTGAAGACTCCTTTCTGGGTCGCGGTGAACTCAAACTCACTGTAGGCGGGAAGGGTGGCCGAGGCCCTCTTGCCTACCCGATAAAGACGCGCGGTCAGCCGGGTGCGGGGATGAGGGGCCGCGATCAGAGCCAGATTCCCCATGAAGGCGGGAACCGTATCGCCCTCCACGAATGCGTTGAGCGCATTTCGCGAGTCGCGGACATCAAACCAGGAAGCGTTGAACACCGCCTTGAGCTTCTTGCCGAGCTGGCGATCCATCTCGATCTCACCGCCAAAGACCCGGGCCCTCCGGTGGTTCTCGAACACGAGGCGGCGCTGGGCATCCACATTCACAAGATAGATGAGGTCGATCAGTTCCGATCGGTACGCAGTGAGGCGGATCACGGTTTCAGGACGCCGATGCACGAAGTTGACCTCGGCTGTGCGGTTCACTTCGAAGTTCAGGGCAGACTGGCGAAAGCCCCGCGAATACAGCTCGAAGAAGGTGGGCGCCCGGAACCCCTCGGCCCACTGGAACTTCAGTATGTTGCGATCCGAGGCGCGAAATACCAGGGAGGCGCGCGGCGTGATGCGGGTGTCGACATCGCCGTATCGATCCAGTCGCGCGCCCATAGTCAGGGCAAGGCGTGAAGAGGCCTCGATGGTGTCTTGAGCCATCACACTCAGGAAGGACAGGGTTTCGTCGCGGATCGAAAATCCCATGGGTCCAGGGGGGGCGGGCGGCGCGCCGGGAGGGCGGGCGGGCGCCGGTACTCGAAACACCGCGTTGTCAATTCCGGACTTCGTGAACGAAGCATCAAAGAGCCACGACTGACGACGCAATCCATTCCACTGAACTCCCACTCCCCCTTCCAGGACGCTGCCATCAAGGTCGGAACCTCCGGCTCGAAACCGGCTCGCCCGGTTGTTGAGGCGCAACTCCAAATGGGCGCTTGGAGCCACGTCGAATGCATGGCGCGCATCAAGGAATGAGTGGGTCTGCTGCCCATCAAAGGGTGGGGTCCCAGTGGTCCGATCGTCGACCTCCCGGGTCGCGATCCCTCCACTCAGGGAAAACCCGCGATATCGGACCGAGCCGAAACCGAAACCACGAACGTCACCCACATCCCGGCGGCCTGGAACATCGGTCGGCCCGCCGGAAACCCCGGAACCCGACAGCGAATACTCAACCCCGGCCCGAGTTTTTCCACCGCCGAAGAAACCGCCCGAGAACGCGCCGCCCTCTTCGGGCCGCGCATAAAAGCCAAGACCGGTCTTTCGGGTGATGACATTTACGAGACCCATGTAGGCGAAATCCCCATACACCACCGAGCCCGGACCGCGGATCACCTCGATGCGATCGACGAGTTGAATGGGCAGATCCAAAATGACTGTGTTGATTCCCGCGTTGTCGCGGGCCGCGGGCATCGAGTCGATAAGGACCTTCACGTTTCCGGAGTTGAAGGGAAACTGAATTCCCCGCACCACCAGGGAAGGCACGCCCGAGGGATCGCGAACCGCCTCGATGCCGGGAACCATGGAGAGGGCGTCCCAGACCGTCCGCGCGCCCAGGGCGAGAAGCTCCTCCCCGTGAAGGACGCTCACGATGCCGGGAACGTAGTCGCCGTTCATGCGGGTCTTGGTGGCGATCTCCGTTTCCTCACTCACGATCTTCAACAGGTCCTCGAGTTCGGCGTCATCCGCTTTCAAGGGTGACTTTACGGCCGCGGCCGGGCGATCGGCGGGAACCACTTCTTTGGGCGGAGGTGTTGGCTGGGCCTGGGCGGGCTGCGACCAGATGAGGGCAAGCAGGGCCAGGGCCAGGGCTCTTCTGGGTATGAATGCGATGGGAGGGATCATGATGAGTCCTTAAAAGTCCGCGGAAACTTCCGAAGCGACGCCGGTCGACAAATCGCGCACGATTCCGCGACGCCGTCCACTCTGCTTCGCTGTATAGAGGCCCTCGTCTGCCGCGCGAAGGGTTTCCTCGATCGAAGCAGTGAGCGAGGGGATCAGGGTGGCCGCACCCAGGCTGAGTCCAATCGCGCCCGCGAGGGTCAAACCCCCAACCTCGATCGCGGCTACCGCGTTCAGAGTGCGCCCCACGAACTGGTGTGCGCCTTCAACATCGGTCTCGGGAAGGACCAGGGCGAACTCCTCACCGCCGTAGCGAGCGGCCATCTCTCCCGGACGGCGACACAACCGGCTGAGGGTTTCCCCGACCTGCCGCAAACAGGCATCCCCGCCGGCGTGCCCATAGCGGTCGTTGAACGCCTTGAAGTGATCGACATCGGCGAGCACCACGGTCAGAACCCTGGACGAGCGCAGGGAACGCCGCCATTCGTCCCGCAGCACTTCGTCGAAACGGCGGCGGTTGGCGATACCGGTGAGGGAATCGACGGTAGCCAGGCGTTCGAGCAGATCGCGCGCCGCCTTGAGTTCAAGATGAGTGCGGACCCGGGCACGAACGATCGCGGGATTGATCGGCTTCACGATGTAGTCAACCGCCCCGGCCTCGAATCCCTGGGTCTCGTCCTCGGTCTGCTCAAGCGCGGTCACGAAGATCACAGGGATCCGCCGTGTGGCTTCTTCGGCCTTGAGGCGCCGGCAGGCCTCGAGGCCGTTCATGTCCGGCATCATCACGTCCAGGAGAATCAGATCGGCGGACGGGGCGAGTTCCAGGGCGCGGGCGCCGCTGATGGCGACGAGCAACTCGTAGGAATCACCAAGCGCCTCGGCGAGCACGTGAACGTTCGCCGGCTGGTCGTCGACAATCAGAACGCGCGAGGCCTGGAGGTTCATGATGAGGACTCCGAAGGCGGAGCACCCAAACGGGCTTCGATGGCTTCGACCTCAAGTGCAGCGGCCGGAAAATCCATGCGGGCCATCGCGTCCTCGATGCGACCCAGGGATGCGGGGAACGATCCGCCGAGGATCGTCCTCACGGCCGCGAAGGAACGCCGGGCCGCCAGGTTTCCCGAGGAGAGATCCTCGGCGAGGCGGGTCAGGGCGGCACGAGCGGCGATCCGGTCCCCTTCATTGAGTTCTGGGACGGCGCGGTCAACGGGCTCCGAAGAAGCCGTGGTCGCCCCGGCGGGGAACTCCGCGACGAGGCGCGCGACGGCCTCGGCCAGACCTTCGATCGACTCCGGGGGCAGGGCACCGGCTGCGATCTCCCGCTCCAGGGCCGCGGCACGTTCGGCGATCTCGATAGCACTCACGGTAGCCGCGTTGCCTTTCAAGGTATGGAGATCGCGCCGAACCGAAGCCAGGTCGAAAGTACTGGCCGCAGTGCGGAGGCGGGCAAGAAGGCCGGGAGCTTCCACCGCCAGGGCCCGCACCAGCCGGTCGTAGAGGGCCTGGTTCCCTCCCGCACGTCGCAGTCCGGCCGCACGATCAAGCACGGACGAGCGCGCCGCCGATCCTGAGTCCACTGGGGACGGATCCGGTGCGAAGGGGGATGAAGGCGCGTCGGAGTGGGTCACATCCTGAGCGAGGGGCGGGGCGAGGAACCGCCCGAGCACCCGGAAAAGGTGGGCCTCCTCAATCGGTTTCGCCACGTAGTCGCTCATGCCCGCGGCCAGAAATCGCTCGCGATCTCCGAGCATCGCATGGGCGGTCATGGCGATGACGGGCAATCCGGAAAGACTGGGATCCTCGCGAATCCGGCCCACCGCGGCGAGGCCGTCCATGTCCGGCATCTGAACGTCCATCAACACCGCATCGGGCCGGCTCGTTGCCAATTCGCTCAAGGCCTCGCGTCCGGTGGTGGCCTCGCGGACGAGGAGGCCGGCCTGGGTGAGCAGTTCGCGCGCGAGCTCCCGATTGATAGCCTGATCTTCGACCAGCAGCACGGTCTGACCGGGAGCGAACTTCCCGGAAACGGCGACCGGACTGGAGGCACGAAGCCTCTCCCAAGGAGCGAGGGTCATCACCAGTGCGTCGTGAAGGCCCGAGGGCGAGAGCGGCTTGTGCAGCACCGTGGAGATGCCGGCGCTCTCCGCGCGTCTTGTCGCTTCATCCCAGTCGTAGGCGGTCACAAGAATCACGCCCAGCGGCGAGGGGCCTGCCAGTTCAAGAAGGCGCGCGGAGGTCTCGATTCCATCGAGCCCCGGCATCTTCCAGTCGACGAGTGCGATCCGGTAAGGCTCGGTCTGCGCGGCCCGCGAGAATGCCTTCATCGCCTCTTCTCCCGAGGCCACGGCATCGACGCGACAGGCCAGCATCTCGAGCATTCCCGAAAGGGCGACCCGCGCGCTCTCGTTGTCATCCACCACCAGAGCGTGAAGTCCGGTCAAACCTTCGGGCAGGGTGCGTGCCTCGGTGTCGCCCTCGGCGAGGCCAAAGGTGGCGGTGAAGGTAAAGGAACTGCCCCGGCCCACTTCGCTCCGAACCACGATGTCTCCGCCGAGGAGACGAACGAGACGTCGGGAGATGGCAAGCCCAAGACCCATGCCGCCGTAGCGGCGGGTGTTCGAGACATCAACCTGAGTGAAAGGCTCGAACAACGTTTCGAGGTTCTTCGCGGAGATGCCAATGCCGGTGTCCTCGACCGTGAAACGAAGGACCGCGCGGTCGCGCCGGGTTTCGAGGGCCTCGATACGCGCCACGATCTCGCCCTGCTCCGTGAACTTCACCGCGTTGTTGAGAAGGTTCAGCAATACCTGCTTGAGCCGGACCACATCGCCCACCAAAAGGCGAGGCAGGCGTCCGTGGGGTTCGAAGAGCACTTCGAGACCGCGAGCCCCCGCCTTCACTCCTATGACGTCGCTGATTTCCGCCAGCATCTCCTCGAGGTCGAAAGGCTCGTTCGCGAGTTCCAATCGGCCCGCCTCGATTCGGGAAAGATCGAGAATGTCCTCGATGATCTCAACCAGCAGCCGCGCGGAGACGCGAATCTTCTCGAGGTAATCGCGCTCGCGCACGCCCTTCACCGAGCGCAGGGCCAGACCGGCCATGCCCAGAATGGCGTTCAGGGGGGTCCGAATCTCGTGACTCATGTTGGCGAGGAAGTGGCTCTTGGCCCGGTTCGCGGCCTCGGCTTCTTCCTTCGCGTGCTGCAGCTCTTGGCGGAACCGTCCTTCGCTGGTGGCATCCCGGGCGATGCCGTCGTAGGCGATCACCGCTCCCTTTTCTCCTTGAACCGCCACTTCGGAAAGTTCGATGCGATGCCGGTGTCCATGCGCGTCTTCAAGTTCGATTTCCACGGCCTCCCGGTCCGCAGGCCGATCCGCGGCGGCCCGCAGGCTTTCCGAGTGGCGGTTCGCGAACTCGGCGGGTGCGAACCCGAGGACTCTCTGCACGGAATCACTCACGGACAGGAGTCGTCCGTTCGCGTCCTTGCGATAGACAAAATACTGACTGAGGTTGTTGACCAGACGCTCGTAGCGCTTTTCCTGCTGCTGTAGCTCGCGCTCCGCGGCAAAGCGCCGTTCGGTCTGCCGCTCGAGTTGGACGAGAACCGCCACCAGCACGGCCCACAGGACCACCAGCAGTGCGAGGACGGCGAGGGTGACGCGAAGCAGTTCGTCGCCAACCCGGGCCTGCAGATCGCGGAACAGGCGGCTGCTCACTCCGAAGCGGGCAAGACCGAGCACCTCAAGAGTCCGCGGATCGGAGAGGGCCACCTGGGTCGGGAACGATGCCGCGGAAGCATCCCCTCGCTTCAGGTCGAGGCTTTCAGGCGGGGCACCCAGCTCCTCGTGATCGACCTCCAGCACCACGGATTCGAAATAGGTCTGATTCGAGACGGGGTCGCGCAGGAGGAGAAGTTCGTCGAGGGCGGCCCCGAGATTGCGCAGCCGGACCTCGCCTTCGCCGCTCCTGAGGGCGGCGGTGATGAAACCGGACTGGGACATCGAAAGCATCTCGGCCTGGGCCATGGCCTCGGCGCGCAGGCGGGGCTCAAGCACCGAACGGCGATAAATGGCCATGACGCTCGAAAGTGCTATCCCGAGCACCACAAAGATCAAGGTGACAGCAACCACGGCGCCGCGGCCGAAGGTGGAGCGGCCGGAATCGAGCGACCTCACGGGAAGACCCTTGCCACTTTGAGAAACGCAGGCCGCAGGCTGATCTGGGAGGCACGCAAAGAGGGAGTGTTGATGTAGGGCCGGACCTGAGCCTGAATCGAAAGGCCGCCCGGAACGCCCTTCTCGACATCGCCCTCAAACGGGGAGTACACAAGCGCACGACGGTCGACGCCCAACTGAACCAGAGCATCCAGATGATGCCGCCGCAAGGGCTCCGCCACGAAGAAGCCGCCCACGACGCCCGCACTCAACTGCAGGCCAGCCTCGATGCCGAGCACCTCGACCCGGACGGGCAAGCCTCGGATAGGTTCACTCACCCGACGCGCATCCGGTCTCGCCAGGGCGTCCACGAGGGAACGCGCCCGATCTGTGTCGCCAGTGTGCACCACGTAGATTCGCAGGGTTCCTTGCGAGTCCACCTTCCGTTCGATCTCGGTATCCGCGGCCAGCATGGCGCGGAACCACCGAGCACCGCTTTCGGCCCGACCATCGCCGGAAGCGGCCAGGACATCGGTGGGGACGGCGGCCCCCAGCAGTGCGGACAGGAAAAGCAAGGCACCGGCGAGCGGTACTTTCATGGAACGGTGAGGATCCTGGGTCATCTCTGCTTTGCCTTGAAGGGAATTCGAACAGATTCCGGTAAACAAAGTGTGAGAGAGGGCGCTCCTTAGTGTAAGCGGAGCGTAAAGACCGTTCCCGCAGGTCCGTCTTTACTGGATTCTTACAATGGACACGAGGACTCGTACACGGGCTTTACGTCGCCTTGGTCTACTCCTTTCATGAAACTCCTGAACTCCCACAAGAAAACGTCGCATTCGGAACTTCGGGCCTGGACGATCCTGGGCGCCTGCTTCGTCCTGCCTCTTACTCTGGCCGCCTGCGGATCGAGTTCGCCCACAACTCCGACCGCCACCACTCCGAGCGGGGCCACCGCAACTCCCACGCCTGCGTCCGTCAGTTCGACCACGTCTCTGCCGTCTCATTTCGCTCAGTTCTACGGCGCCCCGGCCGCGGTGGAGGGGTCGTTCGTGGTGCTTCGAGCCACGTCGGTCCCCGACCATGGGAGCCCGTACTTCGGTGTCGGCAACAGCGGCTATGAAGCGCCGCACGCCGGCATGCAGGTGAATCCCAACCGGATCGTCTCCCAGAACATGGTCCTGCGAGTCCCCCTCTCACCCCAGGTCGGCAGCGCGAGCAGCACCCCCCTGGGCGTAATGGGTGTCTCCATCAATGGAGTCGCTCTCTTCAACCAGTACGCGGCCCAGATGGCGCCTCTGACTTCGGAGATCATTTCCTTCGACCGCTACAACGGCCACCCGCAGCAGAACGGGATGTACCACTATCACATCGAGCCTTTGTACCTCACGGCCCAGGGATCGAGCCGCCTCCTCGGCGTTCTGCTTGATGGTTTCCCGGTCTATGGAACAAGGGACCCCGATGGCGCCGTCCCCGCGGGCCTCGATACCTGCAATGGTCACGTGGGCGCCACCCCGGAGTTTCCGGGCGGGATCTATCACTACCACATCGTGTCCGCGCCGCCTTATATCGCGGGCTGCTTCCGCGGAACCCCGGGAACCGCGAGCTAGCCAATGCCGAGTCTCCGCAGCGCCGCGGCTCTTGTACTCGCGAGTCTCGCGGGCTTCGGTCAGGCCGGAACCCTCGTCCCGGGACGACCGGACCGGCTCGTTCAGTCGTTCCACGAGGACGGCAGCCTCGCCAGTCAGACCGCATTTCGGGACGGTCGCAAGGTCGGACGTCACGTGGCCTTCTGGCCCGGGGGCGGCCCTCGAGTGGAGACGTTCTATGACGGCGACGTCATCGAGGGCGTCTATCGGTCCTGGTATCCACACGGACAACTCGCCGAATTGAAGCACTATTCGCAAGGTCGCGAGAACGGGCTCCAGCAGGCCTGGTCATCCAAGGGCGAACTGTTCTTGAATGTCGAGGTCCGGAAAGGAAGGCCCTACGGCCTGGTGAACTCGAAGCCGTGCCTCCCCGTCGCAGGTTCGATGTGAGAGGGCCGGTGCTAACACTAGGAGTCCTCGCCACCATCACGGTGGGCGGGGCCGCCTGCGCGCTCAAAGAACCCGGGGGGTCGCGCGCCGCCTCCCTGCCGTTCTACGAGTCGCGGGATTTCACCCCCCGATGGGCCGAGGTAGACCATCGGGTGGCGCCCTTCCAACTCGTCGACCAGAACAACCGGCGTTTTACCGAGGCCGACCTGGATGGCCGGATCCACGTGGCGAGTTTTCTATTCGCTTCGTGTCCGAGCATCTGCCCGACCCTGGTGCAGCGGCTGAAACCGTTGCAGGCCGCAGTGTTGGGCCAGACGGATGTCGTGATGGTCTCCTATTCAGTCACGCCGCTGACCGACACCCCGAAGGTTCTCGCGGAATTCGGACGCTTGCGCGGAATCCAGCCCGAGACCTGGCACCTGCTCACCGGCGATCTGGGCGAGATCGAAAGGGTGATGCGCGAGTCTTACTTCGCCGATGACGCGCGCGTCTTGGAGGGGGAAACCGAAAGCCGCCTTCTGCATACCGAAAAGGTGCTGCTCGTGGACAAACATCGGCGTTTGCGCGGGATCTACAACGGAACCCAGGCCTTCGACATCGAGCGGCTGATCGAGGACATCGAAGCGCTGCGGCTCGAGATGTTGTAGGGGTGCCCCTGGTGGGCGTCCTTCGCATCACCCCGCGCGTCTCGCCGGGCAGGCACAAGGCCTGCCCCTACGATTACAAACGCCGCCCCTACTAGAATTTGGGCATGGGGGAACAAGACGGAACCCAGGCCTTCGACATCGAGCGGCTGATCGAGGACATCGAAGCGCTGCGGCTCGAGATGTTGTAGGGGTGCCCCCGGTGGGCGTCCTTCGCATCACCCCGCGCGTCTCGCCGGGCAGGCACAAGGCCTGCCCCTGCGATTACAAACGCCGCCCCTACTAGAATTTGGGCATGGGAGATCAAGGTCGAGGTCGCGCGGCGCTGCATTTCGCAGGGGGCCTGGTGGCGGGAATCGCAGGCGCTCTGCTCTACGACTCGCTCCGGCCGGGAAGGCGGTTCAGCCCGAAGCTGCTGCGCGAGTCACGCGAACACCCCGACCTCCCGGCGACCGTGATCCTCCCCGGCATCATGGGCAGTCGGCTGGAGCGCCCCGACGGCACCGCGGCATGGCTCAACGTAGGCAACGTCTTCGGGCATCATGATCTGCGCCTGCCCCCCACCCTCCCCCTCAAATCCAGCCGCGATTCTCTCCGCCCCTTTGGACTCATCGGGGTCGACGAAATGACCCCCCGGTTTTTCGGCTTCACCGAATACGCGGACCTTCTGGGCCTTTTGCGCGACGCCGGCTTCCACCGCAACGAGCGCTCGACCGGAACCAGAGGCGCCATCTTCCACGTCTTCACCTACGACTGGCGGCGGGATCTGGTGGAGTCGGCGACGCGTTTGGGCGAGTACCTCGATGCCCTTGCGGTGGCCCGGGGTGAGCCGGACGCCCGCTTCAATGTTGTGGGTCACAGCATGGGGGGACTCGTCGCCCGCTATTACCTTCGCTACGGGAGCGCGGAGCCCGGAGGGCCGGTGACCTGGGCGGGTGCGAGGCGGATTGCCCAGTTGATCCTCGTGGCCACGCCAAATGCGGGCAGCATCTTCTCTCTCAGCGCCGCGCTCAATGGAAATCCGGTGGGGATGTCGAACACCACCCTCGCGGCCGGGGTGATCGCGCACATGCCCGCGATCTATCAGCTGATGCCTCCGCTCGGAGCCAAGCCCCTCATCGATCGCAAGGGCGAACCGATGAAGGTGGACCTGCACCAGACCAAAACGTGGATGGACTTCGGCTGGGGTCCATGGAAGCCGGATGGGAACGCTTCGGATGAGGAACGCGCCTTTGTCGCCGCGGCCATCGAACACGCGCGCGCCTTCCATCAGGCGATGGCGCAGACCCCGGACTCGATCTGTCCGATTCCCGTGACAGCACTCGGGGGCGACTGCCTCCCCACGCTGGCGCGGGCGGTGGCCCCGGATCGGCCCGGCCAAAGTCCAAGGTTCGAGCCTCGGAATCGCGCGGAGGTGGAGGCGATGTTCGAGGCCGGGGACGGACGAGTGGCCCGTTCGAGCGTCCTCGGATCCCACCTGGACGAGGACGGCTCAAGGGAATGGGGCCTGCCCGAGATATCGCACGTCCTCTTCGGCGAGGCCGATCATCACGGCATATACGGAGAGCCCACTTTCCAGAGCTTGCTGCTACGCCGTCTCCTGCGGCCCCTGCGCCGGGCTAGCGCCGGTAGTTAAGGCTCAGTTCGCGGGTGAGATTCCGGGCTCGATCCTGGGCCACCGAGTGATCGCCAAAGAAGAAGTTGAGCAGTTTCGGGGAATCTCCGTACTTGGCCGCGAACCGATTCCATAAGGCCGGGCCCTTGCGAACATCGAATCCGGCTTCATACGCGTAGCGCATTCCCACGCGATCGGCCTGGTCCTCATGGGAGCGGCCGTAACCGCTCACCCAGGCCGTCGCACCCAGCATCGCCGCGACCTGAATGACCTCTTTGCGGTTCTTCCCCTTCACCGTCTCCTCGGCCACCGCCGCGATACCCAGGGCCGCAAGCTGAATCAGCATGTTCTTCTTAAAACCCTTGCGGGAGTGTTCGTGGGTGGCGTGGGCCAGTTCGTGACCGAGAATGATGGCGACCTCGTCGTCGTCCATGTCGTTGAGAAGACCGGTGAAGATGTACAAGGAATCGTTCGGAGCGGCCATGG
>Ga0163144_10007122_pt1 | contig 24544 bp, 22 predicted proteins | sample OliLak19BULKMAT1_FD_123175 | JGI IMG/M metagenome (GOLD analysis project Ga0163144, IMG submission 123175) | Freshwater microbial mat bacterial communities from Lake Vanda, McMurdo Dry Valleys, Antarctica - Oligotrophic Lake LV.19.BULKMAT1 | ecosystem: Environmental > Aquatic > Freshwater >...
ACACCTGACGAAACTCCAACACCTGACGAAACTCCAACACCTGATGAAACTCCGACTCCAGATGAAACTGCCACTCCGACCCCAACACCATCAGCAAGCCCATCTGCCTCCCCTTCTGTATCAGCCGCTACTTTAGCTGCTAATGGAATAAGAAATGGAGATACTTTACTTGAAAGTCTTGCTGCACTGGGCACAAATACAAATCCAGACTTAAACTGGGGTGCACAATGGAGCGATGAAAAATCTAAAGATTCAAAAGAACTTGTTGCAGGAGCAGTTTCCGATCCTGATCAAGATGGCTATTCAGATTCTATTGAAAATAAATATAACACCGATCCACAGGATCCAGAATCATTTCCAAAAGGAATCAGGGCTACTTCTTTGGCCCAAAGACTAAAAGGAATGGATGATGATGGTGATGGCATTAGTAACGATCTTGAAATTCAACTTGGTAGCAACCCATTCAATGGCGATACGGATGGGGACGGAGCGAGGGATGGGGCAGAGAAACTTTCTGGAACTAATGTAAATGACAAAAATAGTATTCCTAACGATCCTGATAAAGATGGCTTAAGTACTGAATACGAAAATTCCGAAGGAACTAACCCCTCAAGTAGCGATACGGATGATGACGGATTAAGAGACGATCTTGAGATCGCCCTTGGTTGCAATCCTTTTGATGCCGACTCAGATAAAGATGGAATTCTTGATGGCAAAGAAGTTGAACTTGGCTCAGATCCAATTAAGTCAGATATTTCAAATTAAGTAGTGGGGCATCCGATAAGTTCTTTGACCTAAGAAAGGTACATGAGGCACTAGAGTCCCTCGACACAAAATATAATGCTTCGTCATTTTAAAACGGGTAAAAACTACACCAATGTTTTCAGTGAATCGACTTGCACCTCAAGCGCAGAGGCTTGACCTTCAACTGAAATTGCAGTCTCGTTACTTCTTCTTGCTCCATCAGCAGTCGCTTGAGTGAGCCCCATTATCTTCTCAGCTCCATTTTTGATCATCATGATCCCTTGACGTTGCTTTTTAGCAGCGATGTCTACCTTAGTCATTAAATCATCAATCTCAATAACCTTTAATGAGATTCCACCCAATTCATCGCTAACACGACGACTCATAGAAAAACCACCTCTAGTAGCTTGCAGAGCTTCTTCGATTTTATGAGTTGTCTCCTTAGCTGCCAAAGACGATCTCTTGGCTAAACTACGAACCTCCTCAGCTACGACGGCAAATCCTTTTCCTGCATCACCTGCTCTTGCTGCTTCAACTGCAGCGTTTAGTGCTAATAAATTTGTTTGAAAAGCGATCGATTCAATAGTCGAAATGATCTCAGATGTACTTTGACTTGCTATGGCAATCAATTTCATTGCATCAGATAATTCTCCAGCAAGTTTTTGACTCTCCTGAGCTGAAGTTTTTGCTTTATCAACTAGGGATCTAGCAACTTCGATGGACTCTACGGTAGAAGCAGTCGTAGTTGATATTTCCTCTAAAGATTGTGCAGTTGCCTCTAAAGCTTTAGCCTGCTCAGTTGCTCCAGTTGCTAGACCAGCACTATCTCTATTCAGTATTTCTGCACCTTCAGATAATCTCTGAGATTGTTGCAACAATCCTGTAATCACATTTGTCAGAGGCCGAACCAAAAGCCTACTCAAAGCCACAAAAAGAGTTAATATAATGCAAATATTTAAAACTATTGTTTGTACAACCTTACTATAAAGTGTCTCTTGCAATCTAGCTTTCAATGCCTTGTCGTTAAAATTCACAACAACAAGACCAATAACTTTATCTTGAAAACTTACCTCTCTTGAAGTTGAAAATACACCTATTCTTTGATCTTCTGTCGAAAGAACACTTTCTCCTAAATTTTTTGAAACTGATTTTGTAATTTTAAATTCTTGCGGAGTATTTCCTTCTTTTACCACTATTGAATCAACATCTGGATCGATAGCCTCAGCACTTAGAGTAGATTCGATCTGTCCAACTTCAAGATTCCATAAAGCTGGACTAGAAATTGTGACAACTCGATTGACTGTCAGTTGCAACTTCTGCTCAACTCCTACAACCAGCTGTCTTGCTTCTTTTTGATAATCAAAATATCCAAAGCCTGTCAGTACTGTGGAAGAGATAAGTGCCACAATAATTGCGGCTTTGTGTGTTACTCCAATTTTTACACTCACTGTATCAATCTCCCTTAGCATGACTAACTAAGGAAAATTGTCGGCACTCGACTTGTTAAACTTAAGCTTCTTTAGCGAGTGCCTATTGGAGTAAACTATTGATATTTTGCTTTAATTTTCTCAAATTCTCCATTGATGACTAACTCATTTAAGCCATCAGTCATGAGTTTTGCATAGGCTTGAGAATTAGGATTTTTAGGAGAGAAGGCAACATGAACATCATCCCCACCAAAAGTTCCTGCTTTAACAATTTGTCCGGTTTTTCCACTCTGTTTTAACTGGTAACTCATTACTGCAGCATCCTCGATCATTGCTCCGATTCTACCAGCTAAAAGTTTTTCAATGTTCTTAGCTAAAGCATCGTCACCAGCTCCCATCTGAATTTTTGTAGGATCTTTATGATTAGCTTCAATATACTTATCAATCTCATCCCCATAGCTATACTCATGTATAGTACCAAGACTTACAGAGGCAAGAGATGCGATGCTTTCAAACTTCCAAGTTGAGCCAGCCTTAACAAAGAAATCATTACTTGATGGCATTATGCCCTTTTCAGGAAAAACGAAGTCGGGGGCATCCTCTTTATATGCTCCAACAATTCCAGAGTATTTTCCAACCCGACTATCCTCAATTGCCCTGGCCCAGGGAACATTCGTGTATTCAACTGAATGACCAGCTTTGCCAAGAGCATATTTGGCAACTTCAATTAAGATTCCAGGATTAGAATCTTTAGTCCCGCAGTTATATGGACACCAAACATCTGCAACTAAGGTAATCGTGTCTGCTCTGACGCTAGCAGCAGCAAAAAAAACTCCAAATGAAAGAACAAGAGTAGAAATTTTCATGAATTCTCCAAAAAAGGCCCTAAAAGATTTACATATAGTCATCCCTTCGGGGGATTCTAAGTCCAAATAATGATTTTCTTTAGGAAAGTTCTTTTTGGACTTACGATAGTCATTACTGCCATATACGAGAATGGAGCAACAGAGTGAAATAGAGAGTGAAATACAGAGTGAGATACAGACTGAAATACAGCCAAATCGATCCTAAAGATCGTACTTTAAGGGCCTGTTGCGAAACTCTCTCCTACTGCAAAAAGAGATCTTAGTCCTGCGCCTTCGTCAGTCATCTAAAGAAAATCCTCAACATATCCCAATGGATATTCTTGTGGTTTTCTCTCTCGATTTCCTCGTCTCGGCTCAAATCTCTCTTTTCTTGTAACGGAGGTAGTTTCGCAACAGGCCCTTAGAGAACAAAAAATTCAATGCTTAAAAGTGTTTATCCCATCAGGAGTTTATTAGAATCTTTATACAAAGATCACTTTGAGATTTATTTGATCTTATATGCTCCGCAAGGCTGATTCTTTTGAGGATCTATAAGGGTGGTTTATTCTACTCCTTCAGCATGCTATTTTGAACTGATTAACTCTGTTATTCGAATGTCATTTTCATGCGCCCATATAAAAACTTTCATACACAAGAAGATGATGAAGATCAGGTCGTTTTTAGACATGAAACTGACACCTTGTTCGCAGCTCCTCGCTCAACCCCAATAATTAACTTGATAGTTTTTGGGCTCATGAGCGCATACATTGTGATGTTCGTACAGAGTTTGCAAGGACGTTGGTTTGATCCACGCTGGACTAATGATGATTCACTGCAGCAGGCCTTCATCTTTCATGAGGTGATCGATCCTGGAGTGTTTACACCTGCTGATATGATCTCTGACATGATGAAGCATTACCTCCCACCAATCCATTATTGGCTTGGAATGGGACTGACCCAGTTAACTCATAATCCGGTGATGACCGGGCATTGGATTATGTTAATACAAGTAATTTTGGCAGTTGGTTTTCTCTTTGCTGCTGTCCAAAGATCTGCGGGATTTATTCCAGCATGTTTTAGCGTTACCTGGTTATTACATACACGAAATACAATGCAGCGTCTTAGCGGAGGAGTTCCCCGCGGTTGGGCGGTGCCACTTCTTGCTACGTTTGTTTACTGCCTCTTAGGAAAACACCACAAATCGACAATCTTGCTATTGGCTATATCCTGGTTGCTTCATGCTCCGTCAGCTCTTTTTATGACCGGCTGCTACGGTTTAGTGCTTCTTTGGCGGGTGATACAGCGAGAATCAAGGACAGAGTCTGTGAGACCCCTAGTTCAATTTGCGTTTGCTATTCCCGTGCTTGCTTTTTTAGCTTTCTACGGGGTTCAAAAGCCAGAGTATTTAGGCCAGATGGTTTCGTATTCACAAGCCACGCAAATGCCAGAATTCTCAATTGAAAATGGAAGATTTAAAATGGTTCCTCTGTGGCCAGCCTGGACAGAGATTCGAGAGTTTGGTTTTCAGGCATTCAATACCTCTTTAACCCGGGCGAGTGATCTAGCAGAAGACTGGATACCAACTATAGTAATTGCGATTTGTATCACGACTCTTCTTGCTGGATTTTTATTTAAACGTTCAACCTTCGGGGTTGAAGGCGTAATGTTCTTAGCCACAATATTACTTTCTTATTGGGCAGCTAGACTATTTGCATTTAATCTCTTTGTCCCACAGCGATACATTCAGATGCCATTAGCGATCTTTTTTGTAACATTTGTTCCTCTAGCAGTGTGGCGTTTACTTTCAAAGAGAGATGGCTCTACCATTTTGCGTGGAGCAGCTCGAGGCACGCTTGGACTTCTTTTAGTTACTTCTCTTGTTGCTTGGGGATCCGGAATGGGTCTAACAGGCGATGCTAATTTTAATATGCCTCGATTCGTGAGAGGGGCTCTTTGGCCATGGGTTAGTCAGAGTCTACCACGAGATGCCCGGATAGCTGGATATCCTTCGCACATAGACGGGGTTCAGTTATTCGGAAAACGGCGTGCCTTTGTCACTAACGAAACAGCTCACCCGTTCTACGATAAATATTATAAAGAGATGAGCCGGCGAATAGTGATTTCATTAAAAGCTCATTATGCGCTAGATCCGAAAGAATTTTTAGCGCTAGTTGAGCCCGAAGGGATTACCCATTTTATTTATAAGCGGCGGGCTTTTTATGTTGATGCCCTAGCTGCGACCACTTATTTTGCTCCATTTGATGTGCTAGTTAAGGAACTTACAAAACCTTTCGCAGATAAATATTTCTATAAGAGAATTCCGCGTGAGATCGCTCAGGAAAAATATCCATTCTTATTATACAGAGATGAGCAGTCTGTCGTGATCGATGTTGTCGCCTTGCGTACCTTTCTCGATGCTGGCGGAGTATTCCCTGAGCCGGTAGTTTAAGATTATTAGATTTATTAATTATATCTGCAGCGAGAATATTAGAAAATGAGTCATGTTAAGATATCTCCAGTCCTTAAGTGGAGCGGATTAACCTTTCTGCTTGCAGCTACGCTTTTTGGAATTTATCTGCGAGTGACATTCTTTAATGTAAGCATTACCCACCTGCCTACTATTACAGATGAAGCACTTAATATGCTCATGGCCCGAGATATCGCAAACGGGAATTATCCATTGTTATTTTGGACTCAACCTTATCAGTTTCCTTTAGAAGCTTATCTGCTCTCTCTCTTTGTCGACTTTCTTCCGCCTGATGCCTTTGGTGCGCGATTTATTTTAGCCGTCATAAGTTGCCTCTCTCTCTTTGGTTTTGCTTTAATTTATCGCTACAGTTCGTCTTTGAAAGAGTGTTGGCCTGGACTTCTTCTTATTCTCATACCATCTACTTATTTTCTGATGCGACAGGCTGCGTTTATAATTCCACAGTACACAACTACAATTACATTTGCTTGGGCCCTGCCACTTCTTTTTGCGATAGGACGTTACAAGGGCAAGGAGCATCTTTGGGCAATTCCAATGGGCTTGGCCGCCGGGATGGCACTCAGTACCCATCTACTTTCGTTGCCGATAGTGGCCATGGTTGCAATGGCGATCTGTTGGGGAACTAGTTTTAAGTCAGCATTGAAAAACACTTTATTTTTTATGCCATCATTCCTGCTAGGAATGATCCCATACCTCATGGCTATGAGACTTCCTAACGCTTATGAAAAGGTGACTGATACAGTGTCTGCTCTCGAAGCGCTTTCTCGACTCTGGGATCCTATCATTTTTAAGATCTTGCCAATCACCTTGGGAATTAGTCCTTGCCTCTTTCCGGACATGGATTTTCGGTGGGGTACTTTCGCTTTTTTGGTAAAACCGTTTCTATATTTTTTTATTGTCGTATTAATTGTTTTAACAGGCGCGAGAATTTGGCGCTTTATCCAGCTAATACGCAATAGAATATGGCCGAGCTTAGAGCTGCACGATATATTTCTCGGAGCGATTTGGCTCTCTCTTGTTCTGGCTGCCTTGGCTGGGTTCGGAGTAAAATATCGGTATCTACTTCCAGTAGCTTGGTATTTCCCTTTCTTAATGGGGTTTCTGTATACATTTAGTAAGAGGATTTCCGCACGGGTCATCGTCGGGACTATTGTAGTCTCAATCGCATTGATAAATGTTTACAACTCCATTGATGTGATGAGACATTGGGAGAAGCCACGATTTTCTGATGGAATCCCACGGACTCCTGCCCTGACTCCGTTGCTAAAGTATTTAGAAGAAAATAATATTACTCACTGTTACGGGTCATGGTGGTTGATTTACCGAATATCATTTGAATCTGCTGGAAAGGTTATTTGTTCCCAGCCGTTTAATGAGCGTTTCCCAGGTTGGCCACTTTCTCCCTTACTTAAGGAGGTGGATTCCGATCCGAATGCGGCGTACGTTACATTAAAAGATAGTGGCGGTGTGTTTCAGCGCGGACGTTTCAATCGTCTACTAGCGAAAAATCAGCTTACTGCAGATCAAGTCTCCATTGGAGCATTCGTAGTCTTTCGCAATTTTCGTCTTCTAAGCGGTCGTTCGGTTTCTCCTGTCAATCCATCAAGTTTCAGAGTCTCCACAAATAACAACTCTCAAGCCGTAAATAATTTAGTTGATGGTCAAATTGATACTCTTTGGGAAAGTTCTTTGATAGGTGGAAAACCGTGGATTCAGATTGATTTTAATAAGCCAACTACGATTCATTTTGTACGTTTGTACTCCAATGCTAAACACTTTTATAAAGATACCCATAGGGTAAAAATTGCGATCCTTCAAAATGGTAAGTGGAGAGAAATTGTTAGTGGTTCAAAAGGCTTGATGCATCGTGTCAGACTAGGATCAAAATCACGTTTCCCCGGACACCAATATACCGAGTTAACTTTTGGTTTCTTACCGGAACGTACTACCGCCATTAAACTTTATGTAGCTAAGGGTGCTCAACATAAAGTATGGGGACTTCGTCAGATTGAGGTGTATGAGGTCACAGACAAGCTTAGTGTGGTAGATGAGGTGGCAGATGCCAAGGATGAATCAGATCTTGAATGATCGGAATATCAACAAAGAAAAGGACAGCAACCACTAGAACGTTGAGTGCCACAATAAACATCAGCAGTGGTTCTTTGTATAACCCTTCGGGGTGTTCCACAGGACTATGCTTTCTAAAACCTAGTTCAAGATAGTAGGCTAAAGCATACGCTGTAATTGGTGCAGCTAGAAGTAATTCAAGACGGTAACGGGTGAGAAATACCGCTGCGAACATTGCAAATAATGAAACATAGAAGATGATGCTAATTAGTAACCGCTTTTCATCATAAAACTTAAAAGAGCTTCTGTATTGTCCAGCTACAGCCGGATCTCCGATGGTTCTAAATTCAGCAAAGCGCTTAACCGCCATCAAATAAGCACCGAACATCCAATAAGCTAAAATTACAGAAAGCGGTGGAATGGAACCTAAACCTGTAGCATACCAACCTATTGCAAGTCGTAGAGGATTATTAACAGACTCGCTTAGCACATCTAGATAAGGCACATCTTTGGTTCTTAAAGGGGGAACATTGTAAACTATTCCCATTATCCAAAGTGCCAGACAGGCAGAACCTAAATAAACGCTAAAAGAAAAGCTGATGTAAAAGCCAATTGCTGCTAAAACTAGCCATTCTAAATAAGCAATTGGTAAACTCACTCGCCCAGAAGGAATTGGCCGAGCATGCTTTAGTGGATGGTGAAGATCTGATGGGGCATCTAAGATTTCGTTTAATACATAATTGCTAGAAGCGATAAGACAAGTAGCAATCAGACTGAGAATGATGTCTCCAAAAGAGAAGACCTCAAGCTGGTGAGGGTAGAAGAAAAAACCTAGAATAATCCCAGGAATCACAAAGATGTTTTTAAACCAGTGATCAGGTCTGGCAATCTGAAGATAGGCCAGTAGATCAAATTTACCTAAGGTTTTAGTCCCAGACGGGGTGTTAAGCTGCGAAGTTGACATCTTCCTGAGAATGCCATGAATATACCTTCAAGGCTAGGTAGGCTAAAATTTATCGGGTACTTAATATATAGTCTCTATTGCCATATCTCGTGATTCGGCAAAGACTTTTGAAAAACACTATATGTTTTTAATTATCAAGTATGAATTCAAACATCCAATCAAACTTCGCAATAGTATTGGTATCGCCCCAAGATAGTCTAAACATCGGTGCCGTTGCCCGAGCTATGATGAACCTTGGATTTAATGAATTAAGACTTGTAGCTCCACGTAGTTTTATTCTTGAAAAAGCCAATGCTGCCGCTTGTGCAGCTATTGATATAGTGACCTCTGCCCAACATTATCCTGATCTTGCTTCAGCACTTTTAGATATAGAGGATGCTGTGGCCTTTTCAGCTCGCACAGGTAGAAATCGACCAGTACCAACTCCAGTTACAAACTGGGCTGCTCAAGTACAGGCTTCTCCTTTAAGAAAAACCGCACTGGTATTTGGACCTGAGGAAGACGGACTATGTAATGAGGACTTGGCAAGATGTCGGGAGATAATTGCAATTCCAGCATCTAAAGAAAACACTTCTTTCAATCTAGCTCAAGCAGTCTTAATTGCACTTTATGAAATTTCTCGTGGAGAATTTAAAACTAAAGAACGACCTTCAGAAGGTCCACCACTTTGGGCTGACCAGATCAGACTTGGAGAAATAGTTGATGAGTGTGCTTGGCGTGTAAATTTTTACCGCTGCGAAACTCCCAAAACAATTCCGAATGTTTTAAAAGGTTTATTTTTAAAGATTCAACCGGACAAACGGGATTTAAGAATCTTGCTTGGATTTTTTAAAGCACTTTTGAGGTTGCTCCCCGAGCAAGATAAATCGGAAAAAGTTTAGGTTGTATAGTACTTTTAAGAAGTCTTTGCCGAAGGAAATGAGGCAAAACTCGCATATTAGTATGAGCACAAAGGGAAAGGAATCTCTCCGATCATCTGAGATCAGAGAGAAACTTTCTATACAGCTTCAACTGCCTCAGCAACTACGCCACCTTCAGCCACAACATCTGGCCATAAACAAACCAAACTATCTTCAGCTCTTACGTAGACACCTAATTCATCACCATACCGTTGGAATCCGTATCGTACGGCACCGCCATTATCTCTGAGTAGATCGCGACAAGCCTTTTCTTCACCTTTAAACCAAAGATCCTGATAACGAACTAAAAGATCACTATCATCTAAAAGCTCTCTATCGATCATGGCTAGGCAGCGTGTATCAATAAAAACATGTCCTTGGCTTTGAGTACTTTCACGAGTCACACTTTGAGTATCAATTCTAGCACCCTCTGGATGTACCATAATTGAATATGCGAAAGGATCTCTTTCGATTCTGTATGTGCCTGGCTCTAATGAAACTATGCAGCCACCAAAATCTTTCACCAAAGTGTCTCTCTCTTCTGTAGTTGCATCTACATTTTTAACAATCTGATCAACAAACTGTGGATTTGCCAACATGAACTGATCGATAATCACAAGCTGTCCACTTTCTACGGCAATTCTTTCTCTCTTATTCCCACTCTGGGCAGCTTCTCTTAAATCGCGCCCTCTTCCACCACGACCACCTCTTGAATACCCTCCGCGACCTCCGCGTGGGCCGCTTCCGCCTCTAGATCTAAACGGCATTCCGCCTCCACTTCCACTACTACGTCCACCACCAGTACGACCACCGCGTCCACCAGAATTTCTATAATTCATATGCCTCTTAATAAGTTAGTTAATTATCTTTAACGAATGATAAAGCCCGGAATATCGGACTAAATAGTTAGCGTTAAGATTTGAGCGCAAATTGCGCTGATACTTAAATAGAGTTTTCTTTTAGCATACTTAGGACAGCAATAGCCACCGAAGCCCATTCAATTTGTTAAGAAGTTGAATTTAAGTACCGATATATAGATTGAGAGGGATAAAATTAAGATTTTCAATGGTTTCAATAGGTTAGAGCTGTAGATGAATCAAACATTAAATGTCAGTACCGAGGGAGTTTGTTTTGATCCTGAAGAGATTAAGTTACTTGGCGTATATGCTGACGAACTTTCTCTATTTAGAGCCAGAAATCGTTGGAAAAACATTCTCGAAAGTACTTTTATGTTAGAGGACACCCATGATTTTGCCCTGCTCATAACAAAAGACTACGAAGAAGCCAGATTCAATCTAATCTGTAATTTTAATACTGCCTGTGGAAGATATGCCTTTTGGAGACTTACTAACTATCAAGCCCCAGAAGCACAGTACGAAATAGAAACAGCACATATTCCGAATTCAAGTGCGAGACAAAACGAAATGGTTCTGGCTCCCGACATGCTTCCTTTGCAAAATACGCCGCTTGTTATCAAAGGGCTAGATAATCATGACACGGCAAAACCAACTCCTTTCAAAGAGATATTTAGTAAAATAAAGAAAGCTTGGGATAAGCAATATTTCTAAAAAATAGTAAAAAGTGTTCAAGACTAACCTAGAGTGGATTAAATAATTAAATAAAGTAAGGTCACGCCTTTAGAAATGAATCTAGGTAATTTTCCTAGGCAATATTCATATCTTGAAATGAATGTTGTACCTTAAGGCCACCGAATTAACCTTCCTTCCAATAACATTATTATGCCGCGTCAAAATCGTGATGGAAAATTTATCTTATCTGCTAGCGAAATCGGGAGCTTCACAGTTTGCCCCGAAAGCTGGCGTTTACGCACTGTACAACATAAAGAATCAAAACATTCAGATCGTGTTGAAATTGGTCAAGAAATGCATGCAGCCTGGAGCGCAAAATATGATGAGCACCTTTTTTTAATTCGAGCAGCTCGAATAGTTTTAGCTCTCTTGGTCTTAGTTCTAGCGACGTTCATTCTAATTGGTGAATATTCAATTATTAAATAATCACTATGAAAGAAGCGATCAAAAACTTTATATATGAAACAATCAGTCAACTTGTAGTACTAGATTCTCAAGTAGTGCTCTTTGCTATGCTGGTTGCAATTGTTGTAATTCTCTTTGATTCCTTTCATGTGGTGGCAAGTAAGAAATTAAAAGAAGCTGGTATACAAGCAAAATCAAAAGCTAAAGCAATTGATGGAAGTAAAACGCTCCCAATAAATAACTATGTCTCAGAAATTCAAGGGATCGCCGGAAGACCGGATGCTGTAATTATTGAAAATGGATTTAGTATCCCTGTTGAAAGAAAACCATTAGCAAGGAAATTACGCGATCGCTACGTTGCACAGTTGTTAGTGTACATGCGTCTTATTGAAGAATTCGAGGGTAAAAAACCACCTTATGGATATCTAATTCTAGGCAGTAAATGCCGCAGAATAAAAGTCTATAATACTCCAGAGAAACAAGCTTGGCTTGATACCATTATAAAAGAAATGCAAAACATCTTAAAGGGTGCTGAATGCAAAGCTACTCCAGAGATAAGAAAATGCTCAAGATGCGACGTTCGAAGTCATTGTAAGTTTGACGCTTCTGCTCATCAGATAGTAACTATTAATTCCAAAAGTGTCGCGGGATAAAAAAGGGTTTGTAAATTTAGCTAACCCATTTGATGCGTCACCAATATATTCAAGAGCACTACCTAAGTAAATAAGATAAGCGCAAGAGGCCGGTCGGTTAGTGCCCCTTTTTCTTTCGATCGGAATTGTGGATACTTATGAATCATGACGAGTGAAAGCAAAATCTTCATACTCATTTGTTTAATCGGTCTTTCCGCTTGTTCTTTCGTTAATCGAAATAGCAATTCCCAGAAAACTACAATTCATTTTATTGATGTAGGCGAAGGAGCAGCGACCCTGATCGATAGCCCTGAGCTCGGAAGAATTCTAATTGATACCGGAAATCCAGGATCCAAAATTGTCTCTAAATTAAGATCTCTTGGAGTTCATAAGATAAATATATTAATTCTGACCCATCCCCATCCAGATCACATTGGGGGTGTTTATCCCGTCTTGGAATTTATGGATCCTGACTTAATTTTTGATAATGGAGAGCTCTTAGATCGCAATAAACCAGAAGAACGTTGGTATTTAGAACATATAAGTGGTTCATCGAAATTTGATGTACTGAGAGCAGGGGATAAATTTGAAGGTAAGAATTCTAAACTCGAAATTCTTGCACCTTTCCTACTTGAGAAAGATTGGAATACAAATTCTATAGTTATAAAATTTACAGCTTATGACAGTTCAGTTTTATTAATGGCTGATGGAAATTATGCCAGCGAGGAAAAATTACTAAATAAAGGATTAAATTTAGATGCTGATATTCTTCAAGTTGGACATCATGGGGCCCAGGATGCCACCTCCAATAAGTTTCTTATGAAAGTGTCTCCACAATACGCAGTTATTAGTGTGAATACTGACAATATTAATGGATACCCTAGCAAGAAAACTATCCGGCGCGTTAAAGAATCAGGCACAAAAGTATTATTGACGTCAGATAGCGGCACGATTTCTTTTAGAGTTGCCCCGTTAGGAATTGAGTTAATTACCCCAGCTTCATAAATGAAAATTATTCAGATTAATTTTGTCGACTTTAATTTTGTCTATGCCTGGATCTCCTTCATCTTATTAAATACATTTTTGGGCCGACAACTTTATAATTTCCTTATTAGCTTAGGTGGCAGATCCCTGGTCATAATCATAATGGGAATCCTTGCAGGATGTTGTTTGATTTTCGTTTGGAGAAAGATCGATAAAACTAAATTATTTCAATTGGTATTATTATTATTTTTGGGAGTTACTGCTGCACTTTTCCTTAACATTGCCGAAGAACGTCTTCACATAGTTAAGTTCGGATTCTTAGGATTCCTTGTCATGACTAGTTCAATAATTTCCCGAAAAAAAGGCGCCATTCTAGGAATTTCACTTGCCATCTTAGATGAAGGAATTCAAACTCTCCTACCCTACCGCGTCGGTGATATCAGAGATGTTGCAATAAATTTACTAAGTCTGCTCTGGGGGATAGCTATGGGTAAATGCGGGGGGAAAGACAAATTCGTGAAAGAGAAATTCAGAAAAGAAAAATTCGAAAAAGAAAAGAATTAAACTAGTTCTAGTATCGGCGCATAAATGCTTAAACTACAGATACTATAGTGTTTTTCAAAAGTCTTTGCCGAATCACAAGATATGGCAATGGAGACTAAGTCAAATCTTGTTTCTTGTTAACCCTTCGGGTTAGCTATGATTTTTGAAAATAAAAAACACTATTTATTATCCCTGCGGGGGATAGTAACTTTCAAAAGCCTTTTCTTTTCGGCAAAGACTTTTGAAAGTTACTATAAACCCAGTGCTAAACCTAGTGGCGGTTCGTATCCGGTGGTGGGTTTGAAAATTATCCCTCTCACCTTTGCAAAGCTATAATTATTACTCCAGAAAAAACTAAGAAGACCCCAAATACTCCTTGGAGAGATAACTTCTGGTCTGGAAAAAGCAATAGAGCAGCGAATGTTATCACAATAATCTGCCCAGCCTTCACAGCTGAAGCATACCCGGGATTAGGCGCGAGTCTCAATGCTTCCGTGTCTGCAAGGTTTCCAATGAATGCAAAGAGCGACGAAAGCCCGATTAGTCCAACGGCCTGCAAACTCAAACCAAACTCAAGACCTCGCTTCACACTAAGGACCAAATACAAAAGAGTGGTAACTGCGAATACATAGAGCAGTATTATTGGAGAGGAAAGCAGATAGGTGAGTTTCTTTAGAGTCAGAGCCATGCATGCGAAACTGAGCATTCCAGCTACCGCAGCTAAGAACCAATTTATTTTAAAAATATCCATAGAAGGTTACTTGAGAGATAGCATAACGGTTGAGTGAGAAGTTTTCGACAAAGCTAAAGCCTAAATTACCATAACACACCCGCGGCCGAAAATCCGCTCAAGTTGAATTTACTGGGCTAAATAAAGGCGCATTCAAAAAGAATCTGGTACCTACAAGAGCTACCTTCACAACGCTTTAATTGAGACCCCCACTTCCTCTTTTTACAGGCATTGGCGAAATTAATACTCAGAATGGCACATGGACTCAGAATCCTCTAGGCCGTGTGGATATCACTATTTCAAATACTTGAGGCGCTGGCTCATCCAAAATTCACCCACACTTTCTGATGAGTAACTACCTGCCCGATATAGGTAACACCTTCCTTTGTTCAGCACTTTTAAATCGAGATAATGTTTAGAGAGAGCAGATGCTCAAGCACGTAGTCATAAGCTAGATAATAAAAGCCACAATCCCCGGCTAGAATTCCCCAAGAATTCTTTACGATGAAATACCCCTCCCTTCCAGCCTGCGGAACACCTGAAAGTAGATGATTGTTTGGAGCAAACCCCGCTAACATCATGGCGTGAGGACCTAGTACAGGATCGTTATTCGTTAACCGTACATATCCATCGGTAGTATCTGCAAAGTCTTCAGTAACACTCATTGAAACTATAACTGGCACATCATTAGCCAACAGTATTACAGCCTGTTGTAAAGAATACTCAGCTGCTACCCCACCACCTTGTCCGGGCAATTCACTATTCGTCCTTACCTCATATAGAGAGTTGGCCGGAGGCGTTGGTGGAGCGCCCGGTACTGGCCGAGCAATCTGAGGCACCGTCGAAGAAGTTTGCCAGTTAAAATCCGAGCATGCCTCGCCCACGTATTCGCTGCTACAAGACATCGGGTATACAAAAGCGTTAACTCCAGAATCAAATACAAGCGGCAGATTACTCCTAGACTGATTATAATTCCATCGACTCTCGTAGTAGAGACCTGACCGCATTACCCTCAATGCCTCAAGTGCTAAGTTTGTTGACATCCCATTGACCTGCATCTGATAGATATCAATCTGCGAATCGCCCTCGGTCTCGCCGTAATAATAGATATACTGCTCAGAAATTGTGATAGCCGGATCGCCCACCACCTGAGCTAAAGATTCAACCGTCGCTGCAATAGCATGGGCCACACAGGTGCCCCGATCTCCTTGATCCTTAATACAAGTTAGATCCCTCTTTAGTGGAAAATCCACATTTGAAAAGAGCCCCGAGGTATCATAGCTATTTACCGAGCAGCGCGCTGATGACTCAGAGTCGTATCCTACAAACTCTGCCCCCAGCTCTAGATCGCAATCATTAATCGGATTACTAAGGAGAGTTTCCGCAATGCCTGGTTTTATAGTTTTGACAATCTTCGTAAACTTTAGATCAATCCGTTTGGAGAGCTTTAGATATGCACCTCTTAAAGTCTTAAGAGATGCCTTCTTTAAATCTTTCGGTAACGTGAGCCCTTCTCTAAATTTCTCAGGCACTAATGGAAACACACGACTATAAACTCTTAGCAGATTCTTTTTATCTTTTGCCCAAAGAAGAGACCTACCAAAATCCACTAAGCCGTTCTTTATGGTATTTAATCGCGTAACTCCCTGGGTATTATTTTTAAGTCTGTAGCTGATAGCAATCTCATTGCGCATATCGGCGAGTGAAAAATCAGCCGGAATATACTGCGATTGCTTTTCAGGATTCCCCTCAAAAAAGTCAATCGCCGCGCCCAGCCAAACCTTCACCAATGCAGATTCAGCATCACCAATTCCAGTTTGCGCTTGGACAGGGTGAGTAATTCCAAAGATAAAAATCGCTAATGTGAGTATAGAGCTTCGCATTGGCCTAACCATACAGCACAAGCGAGACGGCAGGAATCCGTGAGCGAATAAAGGATGGCGCAGGATTCCGCCCCGAGCTCACTGGAGCAAAATAGCCAATTCTTCTTTCCAAGTCTCCATTGCCATATCTTGTGATTCGGCAAAGACTTTTGAAAAACACTATAAGCTCCCATAGGTACCAGCTTCTTTTTGAGTGCTTTAATGGGCCTGTTGCGAAACTACCTCCGTTACGAGAAAAGAGAGATTTGAGCCGAGATGAGGAAATCGAGAGAGAAAATCGCAAGCCAAAGATCTCTTTTTGCAGTAGGAGAGAGTTTCGCAACAGGCCCCTAGACAAAGATCTCGCTGAACTATACAGCTTACCGACTTATCGCCTAAATGAGCAGGTGAAGCGCAACCGAAATAGGTTTCCTGCCGATTTCTTATCGCCCAACTTGAACAACCTACTGACGTTAAGAAACGACGAATTGAATTTAAATCGTAGGGCTAAACTCATAGAATCAAAAGTTTCGTATTATAGCAAAGTCGAAACTATTACCTAGAAGATCACAAAAACTTTTTACCAAGTAGAATCGCCAAGGACTTAGCATAAACGTCATCACTTTTTTCAAAACATTTTATAACCTGGTCCTGATGTCGTTCTCCATATGCTATTGCTGGAATGTGTGGAAAGTCCTTCACCTGACTATTTAACAACCAGGCATCAGTATCTCCCTGGTTTGTTAACACCTGAATCATTTCTGCAGTGCTAAGGAATAATGCCTGAGTCGCTACTCCAGTTGACATTGCCCCAAGTTGTTCATTGCCTAACTGAGTAACCAATTTTCCAGCAGTAAAAAATGTCGCAATGACGTGAATCTCTATCCCCTTTCCGTCTTCTCTGAAAATTGTTCTGGAATTCTGGATAGAGGATAAAGACTGCCTCAAATTTATTGCCTCTTGTCGGTCACTTGCCAAACTAAGTCTTGGTAGATTATCTCGAATAAAGGCTCCGATATGCTTGGACCCGGCTTGTAGTGATCTATCAAAATCTTCCTGAATCATGTCGTTATAATACCAGTCTATGAATCACTACTCAAAACAGGTTCCTTGCCGTCAATCCTTCAATATTAGTATGGTAATCTTATAATTTCTATTTAAATTTCTCTTTAATTTCTCTTTAATTTTTCTTTAATTTTTCTTTAATTTCTTTATAATTTTTATATATAAGGCTCAGTATGAAAGAGATCAGAGTTAACGAACTTGTAAGCAAGCTTGCACAAGGCGAACAATTCCAAATTGTTGATATTCGTGAAACGCAGGATCACTCTGATTGGCATATTCCAGGAAGTCTAAATTGTCCGGCTTATGATGCCATCGGCTCTGGTAAAACTGAACTCTTAGAGAAATTTTCAACCTCGCTTTCAAAGGAAAAACCAGTTGTTGCAGTATGTCGCGGTGGAATGCGATCCCAAACAGCCGTTCATGTTTGGCAAGCCCATGGACTAAATGCCCTCAACTTGGTTGGTGGCATGCGCGCCTGGAGTTTGGCTCATACTGTGGCTGAAATCCCAAATCCCGGGAAAAAGATTGATGCAGCACTTCAGATCCGCCGCAATGGCAAAGGCTGCCTCTCTTATCTTCTGATCTCAGATGGCAAAGCATTAGTTATTGATCCAAGTTTACCGGCAGAAGTTTATGAAGCTACTGCAAAAAATAAGGGTGCCAAAATTTCTCACGTAATTGAAACTCATATTCATGCGGATCATGTTTCACGTGGTCGAGAATTAGCCAAACTGTCTGGAGCTCAGTACCTCCTCCCTCAAAATACCAGAGTCTCTTTCAGCTATACTCCCATTACTTCTGGGCAAGTGATCCCGTTTGGGAAAACAAAAATTAAAGCCCTAGCAACTCCCGGTCACACTGCTGAAAGTACCTGTTATTTGATCGGACAAAATTTGATTTTTACTGGGGATACATTTTTTACTGATAATGTTGGCCGACCAGATTTAGAAAAAGGTGACACTGGTGCCGAGGCAGGTGCTCGTCAACTTTATAATTCACTGACTCAAACGCTTTTTAAGTTGCCTGATGAAACTCGGATCTTTGCAGCGCACACTTCGGTTGCCATTGGCTTTGATGGCACTCCAATTTTTGCAACAATAAATGAATTAAAAATTAGACTAAAATCTATCTCTGCAAATGAATCCGAATTCGTTTCACAACTTGTTGCAAGATTAACAGCAAAGCCAGGAAACTTTGATTCAGTAATAGGAATTAACGAAGGTAAGATTGATTTAGATGGAGAAGACCCAGCCAATCTAGAGGCTGGGCCTAATCGGTGTGCAGCTTGCTAACTAATCTTCCCGTTTAGAAAGATCAGGAACTCTTAGACAGAGGGAATTTGAAACCTTAATGTATCCCTCTTTACTACCGGTAGCATTAGCAGCCTTGGAAGCAAGAGAAGAACCAGTCGCTCCATCGCCACAGCCGTGACCACCATAAAAACGGGCTGCATAATGCTGCTCGCCACGGGCATAGATCCCTAATTGATGAATCTTATTTCCCTGCTTGTCATAAACATTCAAGCAAGAAAATGAGGATGGGGATTTCCCAGCTAGGTAGATGAAACTGGTGCTATATTTTCTTGGATCTGATGAAGGAATATGATCGGATGCCTCAACCTTCCAAATCTCACCACCAACAAATCCTCTGGTGCTACTACAAACTGAAGCGAGACCAGATATTTTTGGAAATTTAAAAGAGGAAACGGCCGACTGAGTTAATTTAACAAATTTCTTTTTTGTTATTTTGTTATTAGCGACTACATTTCCAAAGGCGTCCCAAGAAAGAACCTTATATTTATTCCCATCTTCACGAATCGATACAATCTCATGAACTGAATCATTATTGAGATCAACAGCGTACATTCCAACGAAATCTAAAACTTTACGGGAGAACTTAACCTTTTGTGTGCTGGCAAAATTCGCTGATATTTTCATCATACCGCCATTTTGGGGCACATTAAATGTAATGGTATCTATTTGATTATCACCATCAAAATCTCCATTTAACGTATAGGTCGATCCAAAGACCGGCGTGCTTGCCATTATTGCTAGAGCAAAAAGCCCAAAAAGTGTTCCCTGTTTGATCATCGATTCTTCTCCTATTTAATTCTAAATAATTTTAGACAATGAAACGTTAGCGCACTCCAGGCCATTCCGAAAAGAGGGAAACTCGTACACCCAGAGCTTCAAGAGGTAATAAGAAATTATGTTTATTAATTATCTGGCAATTTATTTCTTTCTACAAATCCAAAAGTACCAACCGCGGCTCTAATTCTATCTTCGTTAGCTGCGGGCTTTTCAACTGAGAGGGGTCATATCCCGCTCTATACTTGCCAAAAAACGCCTGGCCTCATCGTGAAACGTCTTGTCCTGTGAGTAGCTCATACAATCGGTCGGATTGTGGTAGGGTTATCTCACTGTCTAGAGATAAAAGTGTAAAAAATAGTGCAATTAAAAGGACATCGAAAGATCCCTTACGGTGCTTTGCTTGAATTTTAGTAATACCCGATGTCATGTGAAAGTTTCTTTATACTGTATCTTTTGAAAGCGCATGCGACTGACTGTTAATCAAGGGATGAAAAAGCATTCTGTCACATTTCAAGGCCTAACGCATCAATGGAAGTGCGTCCCAGGCGAGAAAAGACGCTGCATGAGAAACGTTAAAAAGTTATGCTAACGCCAAACAAAGTGCCGAACACCACAATTATGAAAATTCCAAATGTGATTCTTAATGAACCGTACCGTCTGTTTTTTCCACTCGGATGGCTTATGGGTATAGTGGGAAGCTCATATTGGGTCCTGGTCTCGACAGGGTTGATCGTCAGCTATGCTCCCTTCTATCATGGCGTTATACAGATCGAGCTTTTCTGTTCCGCGTTCGCGGTCGGGTTTCTTCTCACGGCACTTCCGAAGTTTCTTCGAACCAAGTCGGCGACAAACGGGGAGCTTTTATGTCTATTAGTGGCCTATCTCTGGTTGGCGGCCGCAACTCTGAGTAACGCGTTACTTGTCGCTCAGTGGAGTTTTATATTTTTTATTTCTTTACTTATTCGGTTTGCGATCATTAGAGTGAAAGAGAGAAAGAGCATGCCTCCCTTCTCTTTTTTCCTCGTTGCTTTTGGACTTTTTGAAGGAATGCTTGGAGCGTTGTTAGTAATCTATCCATCTTCCACATTTCCACTGCTTGGTCAGAAATTATTAGCCCAAGGGATGTTCCTTTCACTGTCGTTGGGAATTGGATCATTTTTGGGTCCGCGGCTCATGGGAGTTGTTGATACAGAAAATGCCATGATAAGCCTCCCTGGTAGAGGCAGCAATAATTTGCGCTGGTATAGGTCGCCCGGTAATGTTGTCTGTGCAATTGGAGCCATTATTTTTGCGAGCTTTTTCATCGAGACGGGGTGGCACCGTGAAGTTGGTTTATATCTCAGAGCGGGTGCCGCATTTTTTTGTCTAGCTCGCTTTAACCTGCTCAAGATCCCGCGCAGTCAATCGGTCACAGGGATATTCGTTGCCATTGCTCTTTGGAGCACGGCCCTCGGTATTTTGATGGCAGCACTTTTACCGAGGCATGAAGTTGGAGCGTTGCATTTGACATATATCGGAGGCTTTGGACTTTTGATCCTCACAATAGGAGCGCAGGTGGTTTCAAGTCACGGGGGTATCCATCGCTTCTGGCAGATACACAAACTTGGCGCTATTTTCATCGTCTCATTAATGAGTGTTTCAGCTCTAGTTAGGATGAGCGCTACGTTCTATCCTTCCCATTATTTTCTTTTGATTGGAACTGCGGCTCTCGCTTTTGATCTTGCCATGATCGGCTGGGGCATTGGGGTCCTTAAGCATGTCGCCAGTACGGCAGAAATCAGGGGAACCGCGTTGGCTAAGCCAAATCTCTGAGGAGAAATTTGGCCCGACCCGGATTTGAACCGGGGGTGATATTATGGGAGTGTTAAATCTAAATAAAAGTTCTCTTGATCTTAACTATCTCAGAGATTGGGCTGGAAAATTAAATTTCCTGGAAAGTTTGGAGGGATTACTTAATGATAGTGCCGATTTCCAGGTGCCCCAACCTTAATCTTAGAAAATTCACTGTCGGCACGTAAGTAACTTTCTCTTAATTCTTTATTTTTTGTAACTAAGTGATCTTCCGCCGAAAATGTGGACACCTTTTTAGTAAATAAAACCGTGTAAATGGTGACACATTAATCATTCAATTTTCAAGCATTTTTTGCTGTATAAAAGCCCTCGTTGGTGATATTTTTCCATTGTTCCTGTGTATGCGGCACAGGGCTTTCCTTCCCCTAATCTCTTCTTCAGAGAGAATTTTAACGGTTATTTTTACAAGCAGGATACTAAAAGATGGCCAAGAAACGATCCGCATCATCAGCGCGAGGCACGCGTCGAGACAAGGGCGTGAAAATTATTCCAGATTCAGATTCCAGATTCAGAGATAGATTTTAGCGATGCTCCGGAATTTTCAAATGAAGAACTTGCACGAGCCCGCCCTGTTGGCAGACCTAAATTAAAGTATCCAAAAAAATTAATGGCGATTCGACTCTCCCCAAAATTGATTGACGATCTGCGAAAGCTAGCAAAGAAAAAGCGACGACCTTCAAACTTTACTTCACGAACTACTTGAGGCGGCAGTAAAAAAAGCCGCTTAGATTCGTTCAATTGATTCCGTAAACTAAACACCAGTAAGCATTTAATATTTACCCCGGAGATCTAAGCGAAGGCTCCCGTTCCCAAATACGGCCTTTCTTAGCTGTCTCAATAAACTCAGAGATATGCGCTGAGCTTTCTACAGTTACAACTCCTTTATCTTTGGTCACACTCGCTGCCTTTAATAAAGGTTCAGCTTCTTCTGTTGCCGCAATAACTTTAAGATGGCCGAAAGCATCTCTTAGCCAATTAACTGGGCCTGCTTCTTTCGCTAGCTTTTCTCCCTCGCCCTCACCAATTAAGAGAGCAACAGCATCAAAGAAAATAGAAGGTCCGCCAGTTATATTATGCTGCACCTCCACCTGTTTTCCTTCAGCCGTAGTAACTCCGCCAATTTTCGGAGCGATCAACTGATATGCGGCTCCCTCTGATGTCAGTAACTGTTGAAGTTTATTTAATAGCGATCCCTTACAACCATCAGTTACAAGAATGCCAACTTTTCTTCCTTTTATAGTTTTAGGTGCTTTTTTGATAATACTTAATGCTGGAGATTGTTTAAGGGCCACAACTTCGCTACGCGGCTTAATCTTTTGTGCGCTGCCCGACATACCGAGTGCGTTTTCGACATGCGTACAGAGCTCCTTTGAAATAATAGCAAGATGACCCAACATTCGAGTTCGAATATCTACCCGTGAAACCTTAGCGAGCTCGAAAGCAAAGGCAGAGATAATGTGTCTCTTTTCAGGCTCACTCATCGAATCAAAAAACATACGGGCTTGCGAATAATGATCAGCAAAACTCTCCGGACGTATCCGTCCTTTCTCTCCTGACTCTTCCAACGCTAAAGAGGTGAAACCCAAAGTTTCATTTTCTCGCGGTGCTCCATCGTCAATACTGTTCGGCTCGTAATTAGCACGGCCTTTTGGAACAGCCATCTGCATAATGCCGTCACGCTGAAAATTCATAACCGGACAACGAGGCTGATTAATTGGAATTTGATGGAAGTTCGGTCCACCCAGCCGACTTAATTGTGTATCGAGGTAAGAATGGAGTCTGCCTTGTAAAAGAGGGTCGTTACTAAAATCAATACCTCTTACAACGTGGCCCGGATGAAACGCCACCTGTTCAGTCTCGGCAAAGAAATTAACAGGATTTCGATTCAGGGTCATTTTCCCTAATTTGGTAAGGGGAACCATCTCTTCAGGAATAACTTTAGTCGGATCCAAAACATCAAACTCAAATTTATCAGCGGTTTTCTGATCAAAGGCCTGAACAAAGAATTCCCATTCAGGAAAATTGCCGCTTTCGATCGCTTCCCAAAGATCTCGGCGATGAAAATCCGGATCTGCGCCATTTATCTTGACTGCTTCATCCCACACCACCGATGCCATCCCCAGAACGGGGCGCCAATGAAATTTAACAAAAGTTGATTTTCCTTTTTCGTTTATAAAACGAAAAGTATGAACTCCAAATCCTTCGATCATTCGCAGAGATCGCGGAATAGTTCTATCCGACATAGCCCACATAAGCATATGCATACTTTCAGGCATCAATGTGGCAAAATCCCAAAAGGTGTCATGCGCCGATGCAGCTTGTGGAAATCCCCTATCCGCCTCCATCTTTACAGCATGAATAAGATCGGGAAATTTAATTGCATCTTGAATAAAAAAGACAGGAATATTATTTCCGACTAAATCGAAGTTACCTTCGTCAGTATAAAATTTAACGGAAAAACCGCGCACATCTCGGGGCATATCGCCAGAACCCGCTCCACCAGCAACGGTGGAAAATCGAACAAATACTTCTGTTTTCTTGCCCGGACTTTGTAAAAATGAAGCTGATGTTAAATTAGTGAACGATCCGGAGCATTCAAAAACACCATGTGCACCGGAACCTCGAGCATGAACGATTCGTTCAGGAATTCTTTCGTGATCAAAATGAGTAATCTTCTCCCTTAAGACAAAATCTTCAAGCAGCGTCGGTCCGCGCGGATGACTTTTAAGCGAATTCTGATTATCGCTTATCGGCACGCCTTGATTAGTAGTGAGAGTTGTTTCGGCATCTTCAGTGGTTTGATGAATTTCGCCTCCAGTGCCAACATGGAAGGGGCATGTAGTAGGGATTGTAGATGATGATTTTTTGGCCATGGTAATTTCTTAAAAGACGTAAAAAAGTGAACAACTTATTTTGTTACGATAGTCAATTAGGAGCCATAATGACCTGATATTGATCATGGTAGTCGTGCGCATTGGGATGACTGTGATTTTATAAGGAAATAAAAGTTCTGTCTTTATTTTTAATTTTCAAGTACGGCTGTGAATCTTCTTTAAAGCAACAGCGTGGGCGATATAACCGTTTTTCTCGTAGAATTTTGAAGCATTGGCACTTGTTAGAAGCGTCCGACCACACCTAAGTTCAATCGCATATTTATCCAGATGTTTGAGGAGTTCTGATCGGTATCCTTTTGATTGTTCGCCTTCCAATGTAGACATATCATGAACAATCATCTCTCGTTCAAGTTCTGTATGCGGCGATATAGTATAGCTTGCAACACATACAATAACATTATTATTGAATAACCCGACAAGATGGTAACCATCTTGTTGAACTTGTGTCTTTCGTTGAGCCGAGAC
>Ga0163144_10007123_pt1 | contig 24543 bp, 20 predicted proteins | sample OliLak19BULKMAT1_FD_123175 | JGI IMG/M metagenome (GOLD analysis project Ga0163144, IMG submission 123175) | Freshwater microbial mat bacterial communities from Lake Vanda, McMurdo Dry Valleys, Antarctica - Oligotrophic Lake LV.19.BULKMAT1 | ecosystem: Environmental > Aquatic > Freshwater >...
GCGCTTCATCGTCGCGAGCAGGCAGCAGAACCGTCTCTTGTTCTGTTCATACGGATATGGCGGCTGGACGCACGAGGTCAAACCGTGGCTCGACGCGCGGTTTGGCGACGCTTGAAAGCCCGGTCGTTTGCAGACCTCTAGAGAAAGTTGACATTTCAGCAAGTTTTTGGCTATATTTGTGACAGGCTGGCGGGGATTGCGCCGGCCTTTTTGTTTGTTTCCGGCACGACCGGCCCGCGGCCGCCCGCGGGTTTGCGCAACTCAAGCGCTCGGTGCAGCCGCCCCAGGTCCTGACCTGGGGAGAGACACAATCCAACCCGCCCGAAGGGCTTCGTGCTGGCAGTGCCGGCACCAACAGGCAAAGAGCCACGCATCGAACCGTGGACAGACAGGATGCGCCGGGTCGGGAGAACGGATCCGGGCACAGTTAAGGGCACAACACACGGTCGTTTCAGGTGGGCCCGATGTAGCGGATAAAAGTCCGCAATTGCTGGCTCTTCGGCGTGCGAAGAGCCCGATTTCCGTGTGTCGAGTTGGGCCAAAATTGAAAAGTTGGGCCCGCCGCGGAAGGCGCTCAGCTGGCCTCCTCGCCCGCGCCATCGAACGACATGCGGCCGGGTCCCGAGACGTAGAGCGCGAGCAGGCCACCTGCCAGCGCGACGTTCTTGAGAAAGTGGGTCATTTGGGCGCGGTCGGTGAAGTTGGCGTGGAACAGCAGGGCCGTCACGACGCAGAAGCCGGCAAGCGCCAGCGCCGCGAACCTCACCTTCAGGCCGACGATGAGGAGAGCCGCACCGCCGATCTCGACCGCGATCGCCAGCGGAAGCAGCAGGCCGATCGTGCCGTGCTGAACCATGAACTGGCCGGCCGCGTCGTAGCCCACGATCTTGCCGATTCCCGACCACAGGAAAAGGCCGGCCAGCAGGCACCTTGCCACCAGCAGCACGCTGCTGTTGCCCGTTTCGTCCATCGGCCCAGCTCCCCGGCTCGGATGCTTTCAGTGTAGCCGGTCAAGCCGGGCATTGGTACGAGACTCGACCGTTTTGAGACGATTGAAACAACCGGACCGGGGAATCGCGCGATGAGTTGGCAACCGGAGATGGACGAGCTGCGCCGGCGTCAGGAAATGACGAAACGCATGGGCGGCGCCGACAAGGTCAAGCGCCAGCATGACGGCGGGCGCCTCACCGTGCGCGAGCGCATCGACCGGCTGCTCGACAAGGACTCCTTCCGCGAGCTCGGCAGCATCGCCGGCAAGGCCGAGTACGACGGCCGCTACGACCTGGTCGAGCTCACGCCAGCCAACGCCGTGATGGGTCGCGGCAAGATCGACGGCCGGCCGGTGGCCGTCAGCGGCGACGACTTCACCGTGCGCGGCGGCTCGGCCGACGCCACGATCAAGGAGAAATCCAACTTCATCGAACGCTATGCCAACCAGTACCGCGTGCCGGTGATCCGCATAATCGAGGGCTCGGGAGGCGGCGGCTCGGTGAAGACCATCGAAACGACCGGCCGCGCCAATGTCCCAGGCGTCAGCGGCTGGGAATGGGTCGTGCAGAACATGGGCACCGTCCCGACCGTCGGGCTGGGGCTCGGCTCCGTCGCGGGGCTCGGCGCCGCGCGGCTCGCCGCCACGCATTATTCGGTGATGGTGAAGGAAATCTCGGCGATGTTCGTCGCCGGCCCGCCGGTGGTGAACAGGCTCAGCTCCAAACAGTACGACAAGCAGGAACTGGGCGGCTGGGAGATCCACCTTCGCGCCGGCGCCATCGACGAAGCGGTCGACAGCGAGGAAGAGGCCTTCGCCGCCGCACGCCGTTTCCTCTCCTACCTGCCCTCCTCGGTCCATGACGCACCGCCGCGCGGACCCGTGACCGACGATCCGGCGCGACGCGAGGAGTCGCTATTCGACGTCATCCCGCGCGACATCCGTAAGGTTTATCGCATCCGCCCGCTCGTCGAGAAGGTCGTCGACCAGGGCAGCTTCTTCGAGATGGGCAAGCTCTATGGCCGCTCGGTCGTCACCGGCTTTGCCCGCATCGACGGCTGGCCGGTGGCGGTGATGGCGAGCGATCCGATGTTCTATGGCGGCGGCTGGACGGCCGATGCCTGCCAGAAGGTGGCGCGCTTCCTCGACATGGCCGAGACCTTCCATATGCCGGTGGTCTACTTCTGCGACTGCCCCGGCTTCCTGATCGGTCTCGAGGCCGAGAAGAGCGGCGTCATCCGCCAAGGCGTGCGTGCCATGTCGGCGATGTTCCAGACCACCGTGCCGTGGTGCACCTTCATCATCCGCAATGCCTTCGGTGTGGCGGGCGCCGCGCACCAGAACGGCTCCAGGGTCAACTGGCGCTATGCCTGGCCGTCGGGACGCTGGGGATCGCTGCCGCTGGAAGGCGGCATCGAGGCCGCCTATCGCGCCGACATCGACGGCGCGGACGATCCCAAAGCCAAGATGGCGGAGATCGAAGAGCGGCTGAACAAGCTGCGCTCGCCCTTCCGCAGTGCCGAGACCTTCTGGATCGAGGAAATCGTCGACCCGCGCGATACCCGCAAGATCCTGTGCGAGTTCGTCGAGCTCGCCGCCCCTATCCGCGGCTCGGGGCGCAGCAGCCCCTGGATGCGGCCCTAGCTCTTCACCCGGGATCGTCCCAGCCATAGCCGCGGAGCTTGGGCAGCAGGCCGCACTCCGGCTCGAACGGCGGGTTGCTGAGATAGTCCTGGTCGGAAACGACATAGGCCTTGCCGGGCGTGCGGCTGACGATCGCGCTCAGCGCCGGAAACGACCAGTCCTGGAAGAACAGCTTGTTGGGCCACTCGTGCAGCGGCAGCGTCTCGGCGCGGATGATTCCGGTGCGCTCGTTGACCAGGGTACGGAGACCGTCGAGATAGCCCGACCACAGCCGCGTGAGCGCGATGTCGGGGATCGCTGCGGCGAAAGTCAGCGCCGTGACGAGCGTCAGCAATCGTCGCGAAACCACCGCCTGCCGCAAGGTTGTAAGCACGACGGGCGGATTGCGCCGCCGACCGGCGTGCAGCCACATACCTCCCAGCAACGCCGCGAGCAGAATGCCTGCTGCCTGGCGCGCCACGTAGTGGGACGGCGGATAGAGGATCGACGGCGGGTGGACTACGCGCCACCACGGCGACAGGGCGAGAAGCACGACAATCGTCCCGAGGACGATGAACGGCCCTCGCCCCTGCAGCCAGTCGGGCCGGCGCAGGCCGGCCACGCCGCAGATCACGAAGCCCGACAGCGGGATGGCAAACTGCATGTTCTGCCAGAAATCGACGCTGGTCGACCGGACCTTCAGGAAATGCGGGTGTTCCCAATAATCGAAGATCGTCGAGGCCGACACCACGGCCGCGCCGATGAAGGTGAGCGCTGCAAGAGCGCAAAGCACGCGGAAACCGAAGTCGGGAATAGCGGCGCGCCGCGAGGTCCACACAATGGCCATCGCGAGCAGCGGCCCGAGATAGATCATGGCCTCGTAGGAGCGCAGGCAAAGGGCGCCGAGCGCACACAGGATCACCGCGTCGAGCAGCTTTCTGCCGCCCATCGTCAGCGTCACCGCCATCGCGGCCGTCACGGCCGCGAAGGTCGCATTGTACTCGCCGACGATGAAGAACGAGGTCGGCAGATAGACCAGGACGATGATGGCGATGGCGGCGGAGAGAAGCAGCGGGTCATGCCGCACGCGCGCCAGCGCCAGCTGGTAGAGAGCGGCTGGCACGGCGAACAGCGTCGCCGAATAGGCCATGGCCAGCAGCCTTGTATCGCGCAGGCCGGCATCCGCCAGCAGCAGCATGGGCGCCTGGGTCAGCCAATCGATGTGAGCACGGGCGGCATAGAAATCGTGAAATCGCTCGCGGTCGAGCAGGTTCACCAGGAAGGACGATCCATCCCAGAAGAGCCCGCGGCTTTCCACTGCATTGTGGACGACCAGGACCCATAGCAGCAGAACGACGCCCCGGTAGGCCATCGAGAGCGGGATGCCGGGCATGCCTAGTCGCGCCAGACGAAGGCGCCGAGCGCGTAGGGTTCCACCGGCGGGAACGGCTGCCACGAGTCAAAATTCTGGGGCGGCGCGATGATCCCGTCGCCGCGCTTGGCCCGCAGCACCAGACTCTGGCTGGGCAGAATCCAGGCTTCGATCAGATGGAGGTGCGGATTTTTCGACAGCGACGTGCTCTCGAAGGCGATTACCCCGGGCTGTGCCCGGACGACGGACCGTACGGCGTCGAGGTACTGCATCCAGGTTCTCGTCAGGTAGATGTCGGCGGGAAGACCGGCCAACAGCATCAGCAACGCAAAGGCAACGAAGCGCCGCGCCGCGTCGGGCATGCGCAGGACGGCGAACACCGGCAACTTGGCACCGACTTTGGAGCAGTACGCCCAGATGAAAATGACGATCGCGGCGATCACCAGCCCCGCCGCCGTGCGGGCCACGTATTGCGATTTGGCCAGCGGCCGCACGAGCGTGTCGTTCATCGCAAGAATCGGCGACAGGGCGAGCACGACGAGGAACAAGGCCGCCCAGGCATAGGGGCGCCCCCCCAGCAGGGCGCGCGGCTTGACCAGTGCCCAGACCACGACGATCAGCGCCGCCAGCAGCACCATGTCGAATTGCATGTTCTGCCAGAAGTTCATGGCCGTCGCGACGGTATCGCTGAGATGCTCCTCGGAGTGAGGCTTGAGAATGGAGCCGGTCGCCACGACCATGCCGGCCAGGAACATGCCTGCCGCCGCGACATGGAGTGCGGTGGGGAGGATCGGACGCGACGGAGCCCGGCGCAGGGCCCAGAAGATCATCGCCGCCAGCAACGGACCGAGATAGATCATCACCTCGTAGGTCCGCATGGCCAGGAAGGCGAGCGCCGCCAACACCAGGCTGTCGAAGAAGGTGAGACGCTCGGCCGTCGCCAGGCGGACTGCCACCAGGATGGTGAGCGCGTAAGCAGTATTGTATTCGCCGACGATGAAGAACGAGGTCGTCATGAACACCACGGCGATCGCCGCCACCACGGCTGCCAGCAGCACCGCGTCGTCCTTCGCACGCATCAAGGCCAGGTGGTAGAAGGCGGTCGGCACCACGAAAAGCCCGAACGACAGCAGGCGCGCCATGAGATGCAGGTCGGTGACGCCCAGGAACAGCGCCGTCATGACCGGGATCTGGCCAATGACCATTGCGTAGAGGCGCGGCGCATAGAAGTCGAAAAACCACTCGCGGCGAGCGATCTGGACGAGGAACGCCGAGCCGTCGACAAACAGGCCCCGGCTCTCCCAGCTATGCCAGAGCGCCAGCCCCCAAAGCAGACCGATCGTCGTGCGGTAGGCGATTATTGTTGGCATACGCAAGCGAGCGGGCTCTACCTGACCGTCGGGATGGAAGCAAGCGCTCGCGGCTTGCGGCGTCGAAGGGGCGCTGTTAGCAAGGCCCCGCAAGCGAGGATAGACGATGCTCAGTTGGGAAAAAATCGACGCGATTCCGGGCTGGTTCATGTTCCAGTCCTATTGCGTTTGGCGCGCCCTGCTGGACCAGCAGGCCGGGGTGACCGGCGACCTGTTCGAAATCGGTGTGTGGCGGGGCCGGTCGGCCTCGGTGCTGGCGGCCTATCGCAAGGGGAGCGAGAAACTCTATTTGTGCGACCTCAGGCTGGACGAGCCGGCGGTGCAACGCGCCATCCAGTCGGTTGGCGTGGAACCGGCCAACATCGTGCCTCTCTCCGGCCCGTCGGCTGACCTGCCGGCCAAGCTCGACCTTCAGATCATGCACCAGACGGTGCGCTGGTTCCATATCGACGGCGAGCACACCGGCACTGCGGTCTACCGCGAACTCGAGTTCGCCAATCGGATCGTCAACACCGAAGGCATCGTGGTGATCGACGACTTTTTCTCGCCGCGCTATCCCGCCAACACCACCGAGGTGATCCGCTACCTCGAAAAGAACCCCTTCCATTTCCGCCTCCTCGCCGTCGGCTTCAACAAGGGCTATCTCTGCCGCCCCGAAAGCCTGCCGCGTTACATGGACTTCATGGCGTCGGGCATGTCGCGCTCGCTCACCACCTACGGGGCCAAGACGACGATCTTCAAGACCACCGGCCCCTGGGACACCGATGCGGTCGGCATCACCGACTACGTCGAGGATGCCGGTCCCGTTGCCGGCCCGGACAACGAGCCGCAACGCTGGCACATGATGCGCACCCGCCATGTCTGGGGCCCCTGGCGCCACCTGCAGAACGGCTGGCGCATGCTGCGCAGGAACTAGCGATCAGGCGGGCTTGACGAGCTTCATCTGCTCGTCGAGATCGTCCGCAATGAAGTGGCGCACGACCTCGTCGAGATCCTTGTCGGTCTCGAACCCGAGGGCGCGGGAACGCTTCGAATCGATACCCTGAGGCCAGCCGTCGCAGATCTTCTGGATGGCGGGATCGTGCTGCCAGACCACCTTGCCGACCTTGCGGTTGCCGGCGTGGCGACCGACGGCCGCCTCCAGTTCCCTGGCCGTCACGTTGATGCCGTTCAACAGCAGGGTCCGGCCCGGCCCGAAGGCATCGGGCGGCAGGTCGTGCAGACGCATGAACGCATCGACCGTCTTGCGCGGGCTGAGCACGACCATGATGGTCGTTGGCGTCACCGGACAGACGACGTCGGCGCCGGTGAGCGGTTCGCGCAGGACCGAGCTGGCCCATGTCGAGGCCGCCTTGTTGGGCAATCCCGTGCGGACGCAGATCGTCGGCAACCTGACCGCGGTACCGCGCAAAAACCCCTTGCGGGTGTAGTCGCGGACCAGGAACTCGCCGATCGATTTTTGCGCGCCGTAGGAGGTCTGGGGCGTCAGCGGCGTGTCGTCGGTGACGGCCGGCGGCAGGTCGCCGCCGAAGGCCGCCAGAGAGCTGGTGAAGACGACCCTCGGATTGGTGCCGAGCGCCCGGCAGGCCTCGAGGACGTTGCGCGTGCCGTCGAGATTGACCCGGTAGCCGAGATCGAAATCGGCCTCCGCGCCCGCGCTGACGACGGCAGCGAAGTGGAAGACCGTTGCCGCGCCCTGCATGATCGACTGCACGGTGGCGAAATTGGCGATATCCCCGGCCAGCGTCTTGACTCTGGGGTCGTCGAGCCCCGGCCCGGTCGCCTTGGCGACATCGAACAGCAACAGTTCGCTCACGCGCTCCGGAGCGCCGCCCGCCCCCGCGATCGTGCCCTGTTGCAGGATGCGTCGAGCCAGCTTCTTGCCGAGAAAGCCTCCGCCGCCGGTGATGACCACCTTCATGTCGTCTCCATCCCGAATTTCCTTTTGCCGACGAAAGTGTGCACAGATCGCCGTGCGCAGTCTATGTTTGAGCCAATGGCAGGATCTGCGGAAATCTTCGTCTTCAAGGACGCCCTGATCGTTCTGGGAACGGCGGCCATCGTGGCGCCGGTCGTACACCGACTGAAGATCAGCCCGATTCTGGGCTTTCTGGTCGTCGGCGCCCTGCTCGGCCCGCATGGGCTGGGGCAGCTCGCCGACTACTCACGCGCCATCGACTGGATGACCGTCACCGGCGAAAAGCAGATCGCCTTCATCGCCGATCTGGGAATCGTCTTCCTGCTGTTTTTCATCGGCCTGGAACTGTCGATGCGCCGCATGATCACCATGCGCCGTCTGGTGTTCGGGCTGGGCGGGATGCAGGTCTGCCTGACGGCGATCGCCATCAGCTTCGGCGCACTGTGGCTCGGCCAGCCCCCGGCCGCCGCCCTGATCATCGGCGCCTGCCTGGCCCTGTCATCGACGGCCATCGTGATGGAGCTGCTGAGTGGGCAGCGTCGCATGATGTCGACCACTGGCCGTACCAGCTTCGCCATCCTGCTCGCCCAGGATCTTGCCGTGGTGCCGCTGCTGTTCCTGATCAGCGCATTGGGCGGCAACAGCGAGGGTTCCGTCGTGCAGGGCGTGGTGATCGCGCTGGTCGAGGCGGTTGTCGCGGTGGGTGTGATCGCCGTCGTCGGCCGCGTCGTGCTGAAACCGCTGTTCCGGCTGGCGGCGGGAACCGACAACCCGGAATTCTTCATGGCGGCCACCCTGCTGATCGCCGTCGGCTCGGGCGTGATCGCCTCCGTCGCGGGCCTGTCGATGGCGCTGGGTGCCTTCATTGCCGGCCTGCTCCTCGCCGAGACCGAGTACCGGCGCGCCGTCGAGGCGATGATCGACCCCTTCCGCGGTCTCCTGCTGGGAGTCTTCTTCTTCTCCGTCGGCATGCACATCGACCTTGGATTCATCTGGCGGGAACCGCTTCTGGTCGCCGGCGGTTTCCTCGCCATGATAGTGGCCAAGACGGTGCTGCTCACTCCGCTCTGCCGGCTGTTTGGCGTGCCGTGGTCGACCAGCATGGAGACCAGCCTGCTACTGGCGCCGGGTGGCGAATTCGCCTTCATCGGCATTGGCCTCGCCACCCAGTTCAGGCTAATCGACAACGGCGTCGCGGCGGGCGTGCTCGCCGTGGTGTCGCTGACGATGGGCACGTTACCGTTCATCGCCCTGGCCGCCCGGCGCATTCACACGCAGCTCGATGCGGAGGCGCCGTCGAGGCCCTCCTCGACCCTGCTGCCGCCGGACGACCATGCCAAGCGTGTCATCGTCGTCGGCCACGGCCGTGTCGGGCAGCTGGTCTGCGACCTGCTCGACAAGCACGAGATTCCCTATCTCGCCACCGACAAGGACGTCGTGCTCGTCGAGCGCTGGCGCAACCTCGGTCGTCCGATCTACTACGGCGATGCCAGCAACCCGATCTACCTGCAGCGCTGCGGCATCGACGAGGCGGCGGGTGTCATCGTGACCATCGACACCGCCGTCGTCGACGATGTCGTGCGGGCGGTACGGGGGCGCCGGCCCGACGTGATGATCGTGGCGCGTGCCCACGATGCCCAGCACGCGAGGCACCTCTACACGCTCGACGTCACCGACACGGTGCCGGAGACCATCGAGGCCAGCCTGCAGCTGGCCGAATCGGCGCTGGTCGGGTTGGGCGTACCGATGGGGCTGGTGATCGCCTCGATCCACGAGCGCCGAGAGACGGTCCGTCGCGAATTGCAATCCGCTGCCGGGACGACGAGTCTGTTGACCGAGCAGATTCGCCAGGCGCGCCAGACCACGCGACGCGACCGGAAACCCCAATCATGAGGCGTGTGTGAAGGTCATCAGCTGGAACCTGCTGCGCCTGACCGGTGCCGCCGTCGAGGACGTGGCGACGCTGGTGGAGCGTGAGAAGCCCGACCTGCTGCTGATGCAGGAGGCGACCGAGCATATGGACGCGCTGCCGTCTCTGGCCGGCGGCCACTTCCATCGCCAGCCCTGGCCAGGTCGCATTCACGGGCTCGCGGTCTGGACGAAAAGCCGACACGTCGCGCCGCATGCTCTGCCGTTGCCGGCCTCGCGGCTGCCCGGCAAACTGCCGCGCCGCCGGGCGCAGATCGTCCAGGTGGGCGAGATCACCTTCGCCAATGTCCATCTCTCGCACGGCCAGCTCCTCAACCGCCGCCAGCTCGCACGAATCGCTGCATCCCTGCGCGGCAAGCCCTCGGCCATCATCGGCGACTACAACGCCGTCGGTCCCATCCTGATGCCCGGCTTCTTCGATGTCGGACCGCTGGAACCGACGCACTTCGCCAACAATGTTGTGCCTTTCCGTCTCGACCGTTGCCTGGTGCACGGGCTGCGCTGCGGTGCGACCGGCACGCTTGCCTTCGGTCCTTCGGACCATCGGCCGATCGTGCTCGACCTGCACGTCTCGACGGCCGCCGCCAAACGCGATCCACTGCGCGGCGCGCGTCATCGCATCGCGCGACTTCGCGCGGCGTTGCGCTAGAACGACCTACAGATAGGGCTGCAACAGGCGGGCAGCGCCGTTGCGCAACCGCGTCGCCAGGGGCGCGGCGTCGAGCTCGGCAACCATCAATCTGCGGCAGGTCCCCGTCGCCACGGCGATCTCGTGCGCAAAGCCGGTATCGTGCAGTTCGACGTTGAGCTCGAAGTTGAGCCGGAAGCTCCTGGTGTCCCAGTTGGCGCTGCCGATCATCGACCAGCTGTCGTCGACGGTCATCAGCTTCGAATGCTCGAAGGGCGGCGGCAGCAGCCAGATCCGGCAGCCCGCCTCGATCAGCGGCCGCAGCGGAACCTGCCGCGCCCAGTCCAGGATCGCATGGTTGCCGCGCTCGGGAAGGATCAGGTCAACCTCAATCCCTCGCATTGCGGCGAGCCCCAAGGCCATCGTCAACGGCTCCGGCGGCAGGAAATACGGCGTCACCACGCGGATCGACTGGCGGGCGCAGGAAATGGCTTGCAGCGCCACGAACTCGATGCGCTCGTTGTCCTCGTCGGGGCCGGAGGTCACCACCCGGGCCGAAACGACGCCGGCCTTCTCAATCGGCGGGAACCAGGCGTCGTCGGGCAGGGTCTCGCCGGTCGCGAACAGCCAGTCATCGGCGAAGGCATCGGTAAGCTGCTCGACGACCGGTCCCTCGAAGCGGAAATGCGTGTCGCGCACGGGATCGGCGGGCTTGCCGGCCTGCATGTTCTCCGCGCCGATGTTCAACCCGCCGGTGAAGCCGACGCGACCGTCGATCACCAGCACCTTGCGATGGTTGCGCAGGTTCACGAACGGCATGCGCCAGGGAAGGTACGAATGGAGGAAGCGCGCAACCGGTACACCGGTCTGGTTGAGCCGACGATAGGTTCCCGACCAGAAATAGCCGCCACCGACGCCGTCGATGAGCACCCTCACCTGGACGCCGCGGCGCTCGGCCTCGATCAGGGCCTGGTGGAACGGCTCGCCCGCGGCGTCGGCCCGGAAGATGTAGCTCTGGAGGCCGATGCTGGTGCGGGCCCGGCCGATTTCCTCGAGCATGCGGGGGTAGGCTTCATCGCCATTGCGCAGGACTTCGACCTTGTTGCCGTGCTCGCGCGGCAGCCCTGTCAGTCGGCCGACGGCGAATTCAAGTGGCGCCAGCGGATCGTCGGGCGACATGTCGGCCGATGCCGCTTCGGCGATGGCGGGCTGCGAGCGAGTGCGGAGCAACCGCTTGGCGCGGCGCTTGACCCGATTGATGCCCATGATCGCGTACAGCATGCCGCCGATGAAGGGCGACAGCCAGGCAATGCCGATCCAGGACACGGCAGCGCCGACATTACGCTTGTAGAGCAGGACATGGACGGTGACGGCGCTGGCGATGGCGATATGCATCACCGCGGCGAATTCACCGATCAGCCAGAGCAGCTCTCCGGTCAAGGTCACGCGGACGTCAGGCGACCGCCCTGATCGTCCTGGAGGTGATGTCGATGATCTCGTCGATCTGCGCCTTCTCGATCACCAGCGGCGGCGACATGGCGATGGCGTCGCCCGACTGGCGGACCATCAGGCCAAGATCGAACGCCTTGGTGAAGGCAGCGAAGCCGCGGCTCCCGACCGGGCCGCTCGGCGCCAGGTCGATGCCGGCGGCGAGGCCGAGGTTGCGGATGTCGGTGACGTTCGGCAGGCCCTTCAGCGAGTGCACGCCCTCTTCCCAGTAGGGCGAGAGTTCGGCCGCACGCTCGAACAGGTTCTCGTCGCGGTAGATGTCGAGGACCGCCGAGGCCGCGGCGCAGGCCAGCGGATGCGCCGAGTAGGTATAGCCGTGGAACAGGTCGATCGCGCCTTCGGGGCCGTTCATCAGACCATCGAACACGGGCTTGCGCACAAACACGCCGCCCATCGGGACCGTGGCATTGGAGATGCCCTTGGCCACCGTCATCAGGTCGGGAATGACACCGAACTTGTCGGCGGCAAAGCCGGTGCCGAGGCGGCCGAAACCGGTGATGACTTCGTCGAAGATCAGCAGGATGCCGTGCTTGTCGCAGATCTGGCGCAGCCGCTGGAGATAGCCCTTGGGCGGCGGCAAGTAGCCGGTCGAGCCGGCACAGGGCTCGACAATGACAGCAGCGATATTGGAGGCATCGTGCAGACCCACGATCTTCTCCAGCTCGTCGGCGAGTTCCGCGCCGTGCTCGGGTTGGCCCTTGGAGAAGGCGTTCTGCGGCAGATGCGTGTGCGGCATGTGGTCGACGCCCGGCAGCATGGCGCCGAACCATTTGCGGTTGTTGACCATGCCGCCGACGGAAATGCCCCCAAAGCCCACGCCGTGATAGCCGCGCTCGCGGCCGACGAAGCGAGTGCGCGTGCCCTGGCCGTTGGCGCGGTGATAGGCCAGAGCGATCTTGAGCGCGCTGTCGACGGCCTCGGAGCCCGAGTTGCAGTAGAAGGCGTGGTTGAGGTCGCCCGGCAGCATCGCGGCATGCCGCGCCGCCAACTCGAACGCTTTGGGATGGCCCATCTGGAAGGAGGGCGCGTAGTCCATCTCGTCGAGCTGCTTGGCGATCGCCGCCTTGATTTCCTCGCGGCCGTGACCGGCGTTGACGCACCAAAGGCCCGCCGTGCCGTCGATGATCTTGCGCCCCTCCGGCGTCCAATAGTGGACCCCCTTCGCCTTGGCCAGCATCCGCGGGTTCTTCTTGAACTGCTGGTTCGCCGTGAACGGCATGAAGAAGGCTTCGAGGTTGTTGGCGACCGGCTTGGAATTGGGAGGCGTCATTGTTGTTCCTCGGCGAACTGTAAGACTAATGACTTACGCTATCACTTGTTCACGTCAACGACCACGCGGCCCCGTATTTCTCCCTTGAGGATTTTTGGGGCCAGAGCCATCAGGTCGGAAAGGCTCGCCTCGCTCACCGTGCTGTCGAGCTTGTCGAGCGGCAGGTCGGTGCCCAGGCGATTCCAGGCCGCCTCGCGCGGCGCCTTGGGCAGCATCACCGAGTCGATGCCGTAGACGGTGATGGCGCGCAGGATGAAGGGCAGGATCGAGCCGGGAAACGACGGTCCTGCCGCGAGCCCGCACACCGCCGCCGCTCCGTTGTATTTTACCTGCGCCAGCGCCTTGGCGAACATCACCCCGGACACCGTGTCGACCAGGCCGGCGAAACGCTCCGACAGTAACGGCCGATCCGGCGCCTCCAGGAGCTCCTTGCGGTCCATGATCGTCTTGGCGCCCAGAGCCGTGAGATAGGCCGCCTCCTGCGGCCGGCCCGTGGCGGCCACGACCGCGTAGCCGAGCTTGGCCAGGATCGCGACGGCGACGCTGCCGACGCCGCCGGCCGCGCCGGTCACCAGGATCTCGCCCGAGGCCGGCTCGACGCCGTGCTTCTCGAGCGCCATCACGCAGAGCATGGAGGTGTAGCCCGCCGTGCCGATGGCCATCGCCCGCCTGGTCGAGATCGAGGACGGCAACTTGACCAGCCAGTCCCCTTTCACCCGCGCCTTGGAGGCATGGCCGCCCCAGTGCAGCTCGCCGACGCGATAGCCGTTGAGCACGACCTTGTCGCCGGGCTTGAAGCCGGGGTTGTCCGACGCCTCGACCGTGCCGGCAAAATCGATGCCGCCGACATGCGGCCAGGTCTTCACCAACCCGCCACCGGTCGTGAGCACCAGCCCGTCCTTGTAGTTGAGCGTCGAATATTCGACGGCAACCGTGACGTCGCCTGGCGGCAGCCGGTCGTCGGGCAAGGTCTCGAGAACGCCGCTCACCTTGCGGTCGGCACCTTGACTGAGAACGAGCGCTCGGAACGACATTGGAACTCCTCTCCGGACTTGTTGCAGAAGTTGTATCAAGGTCCCCGACAGCCAGCGACACGGGACTTGCGAGGCGTTCCGCTGCAGGTCGGAATTTGCTCCGTCCCTGCCAGAATGCCGGGCTGGCTGCAGATTTCGTCGGTCGAATCGAGGGATGACGGAGTTCGCTTACCCGTATACTCGCCTACGCATGCGCTCGAGAAAGAAGACCGCCGAGGATTTCGGAGATTTTCCGTCGCAAGCACAGCATATTGCGACTGAGTAGTTGCCGTTCCGGAAAGACAAGCTCTCGTGCCAGCCCCGAATTCCTACCTGCAGACGCTCGAAGCCGAGAGCATCCATATCCTGCGGGAAGCGGCCGCGAATTTTCGCAAGCCCGTCATCCTGTACTCGATCGGCAAGGACTCCTCCGTCCTGCTGCACCTCGCCCTGAAAGCCTTCTTCCCGGCCAAACCGCCCTTCGCGTTGCTGCACGTCGATACGATGTGGAAATTCCACGAGATGATCGCCTTCCGCGACCGGCGCATGAGCGAGCTGGGGCTCGAGCTACTCGTCCACGTCAATCGCGACGGGGTCAGCCGGGGCATCGGCCCCATCTCCCACGGTGGCACCGTCCACACAGACGTCATGAAGACCGAAGGCTTGAAGCAGGCGCTGGACCTGCACGGCTTCGACGCCGCGATCGGCGGCGCGCGGCGTGACGAGGAGACGTCGCGGGCCAAGGAGCGGATCTTTTCCTTTCGGAACGCCGCCCATCGCTGGGACCCACGGCACCAGCGCCCGGAACTGTGGCGGCTGTACAACGGCCGCATCCATGCCGGCGAAAGCATCCGCGTCTTTCCGCTGTCGAACTGGACCGAGATCGATGTCTGGACCTACATCCAGCAGGAGGACATTCCCGTTGTGCCGCTCTATTTCGCCGCCGAGCGCCTGGTCGTCGAACGCAACGGGATGCTGATCAAGGTCGACGACGACAGGCTGCCACTGCGCCCTGGCGAGGTGCCGCAGCCACGACTGGTGAGGTTCCGTACCCTTGGATGCTACCCGCTCACCGGCGCCATCGAATCCCAGGCAGCCAACTTGTCCGAGATCATTGCCGAGCTGGAAGGCGCCCACACGTCCGAGCGCCAGGGCCGAGCGATCGACCACGACCAGGGCGGCTCCATGGAACTCAAGAAACGGGAAGGATACTTCTGATGGCGCCGCCGCCGTCCGGCCCGGGCGCCAAGGACATGCTGCGCCTCATCACATGTGGCAGCGTCGACAACGGCAAGAGCACGCTGATCGGCCGCCTCCTGTTCGACGCAAGGCAGGTGCCCGGCGACCATCTCGAGGCGCTGGCACGCGACTCCAGACGCTACGGCACCGTCGGTGAGGAGCCCGATCTGGCGCTGCTGGTCGATGGGCTGCAGGCGGAACGCGAACAGGGCATAACGATCGATGTCGCCTACCGGTTCTTTTCCACCCCGCGGCGCAGGTTCATCGTCGCCGACACGCCGGGACACGCGCAGTACACCCGCAACATGGTGACCGGCGCTTCCACGGCCGACCTCGCGATCGTCATCGTCGATGCCCGCACGGGCCTGCTGACGCAAACCTTAAGGCACAGCACGATCGTGTCGCTGATGGGCGTCCGGCACGTCGTCCTCGCGGTCAACAAGATGGATCTGGTCGACTACAGCGAGCAGCGCTTCACCGAGATCGCCGCCGCCTACTCACTGCTCGCCAAGCGGCTCGATTTCGCCGCGGTCACCAACATTCCGACGTCGGCGCTGCGCGGCGATAACGTGATCGCGCCGGGCACCGCGATGCCCTGGTATCGCGGCCCGACGTTGCTCGATCATCTCGAGAGCGTCGAGGTCGATCGGGGGGGTACGCAGCCGTTTCGCCTCGCCGTGCAGTGGGTCAATCGCAGCGGAGCCGATTTCCGTGGCTATGCCGGCACCGTGCTCGGCGGCAGCATCTGTGCCGGAGACGAGATCGTGGCGCAGCCCTCGGGAGCTGCCAGCCGGATCGCCCGCATCGTCACCCAGGACGGCGATCTTGCCGAGGCAGGCGCTGGCCAGGCCGTCACCCTGACCCTCGCCGACGCGGTCGATGTCGCGCGTGGCGATGTCTTCGCAAGCCCCGATCGCCCGCCGCATGTGGCCGACCAGTTCGCCTGCCACCTGGTGTGGATGCACGATGCGCCGATGCTGCCGGGCCGGCCCTACTTGTTGCAGCTTGGTACCGCGACGATGACCGCGACCGTGACGGAGTTGAAACACCGGATCGACGTCGAGACCGGCGTCCACGAGGCGACGAAGCAACTGGCGCTGAACGAAATCGGGTTCGCCAATATCGCTCTCGACCGATCGGCGCCCTTCGACAGCTACGACGAGAACCGGGACACCGGCGGGTTCATCCTGATCGACCGGACCACCAACGCCACGGTCGGCGCCGGCATGATTCGCTTCCCCCTGCGTCGCGCCTCCAACCTGCCGTGGCAGGCCTTCGCCGTCGACAAGGCCGCGCGCGCCCGGATCAAGCATCAGCGCCCCTGCGTCCTATGGTTCACCGGCCTTTCCGGGTCGGGAAAATCGACGATCGCCGATGGTGTCGAGAAGCGGCTGCTCGCGCTCGGCCGCCACACCTATTCCCTGGACGGCGACAACGTCCGGCACGGCCTCAACCGGGACCTGGGTTTCACCGATGCCGACCGGGTGGAGAACGTCCGGCGCGTGATCGAGGTCGCCCGGCTGTTCAGCGAGGCTGGGCTGATCGTGCTGGTGTCGGTCATCTCGCCCTTCCGCAGCGAGCGGCGGCTCGCCCGCGAGCGCATAGCCGAAGGCGAATTCGTAGAAGTCTTCGTCGATACCCCGTTCGACGAATGCGAGCGCCGCGACCCCAAGGGCCTCTACCGCCGTGCCCGCGAAGGCAAGATCGCGAACTTCACCGGCATCGACTCGCCTTACGAGTCCCCCGAATCGCCCGACATCCATGTCCGCACGACCGAGATGTCGCTTGAAAGCGAGATCGAGGCCATCATGACCGCGTTGCGCGATCGCGGCATCATCGGCTGACACGCTTCAACCCGCGTTCTTAGTCCCCGCGTCTTTGGCGATCGCCCGGGCAAGCTGTTGCAGCCGCCGGCCGAAGCGCGCGCCTACTTCTTCTTCGGTCATGGCCGAATTCGGGAAGCGCATGGAGAGGCTGCCCATCACGCGAGTTCCCGCGCTGCCCTCCTGGCGGATCGCCACCGCAATGCCGTGCAGGCGCGTCGGTCGTGCCGGCCGCGTGAACGCATAGCCGTCACGCCGGATGCGCTCGAGCGCCAGGCCAAGCGCGGTCTCCTGGCGCGGCGTGAGCCCGCCGATGTCGCGCAGGATGCTTCGCCGCTCCTCTTCCGGGCAGAAAGCGAGCCAGGCTCGGCCGAGCGCGCTGATCAGCACCGGCCGGCGCGAGTTCAGACCCGCTTCCTCGAACGACATCGGGCTTTCCGGCGCGGTGGAATGGCGGATCGAGATGGCGCCGTAGCTCAGCGTCGCGAGATAGAGCGGCCAGCCATGCTCCGACGTGAAGCGGCTCATGTGCGGAATGGCGGCGTCCACCAGGTGATCGACGAATCGGATCGAGCCGGCGAGACCCAGCACGCGCTCGGTGAGGCGGTAGCCCTGCTCGCGCGACACGCGCGCGGCGTAGCCCAGTGCGATCAGCGTATGCAGCAGCCGCACCACGGTCGGCCGCGGCAGGCAGGTCTCGCCGGTCAGCACGCCGAGCGTGGAAGTCCGGCGCCGACTGAGCGCCTCCAGCACCGCGAAACTGCGGCGAACCGGCTCGATGACCCCGACGGAATTCATCTCGCAACCATAGTCCGTAATACGGACTTCGTCGATTTTGCAAGGGCACTGCCGCTCGGAAGGCGTAGCTTCAGTCTCCACGAGCCCGAGCTCGGGAGGAAACAATAATGACCTATCAGTCGATCGACGTGCGCAAGCTGACCCCCGCCATCGGCGCCGAGATCCTCGGCGTGGACCTCGGCAAGCCGCTGGGCAACCAGCAATTCCAAGAAGTGCACGACGCGCTGATGGAAAACCTGGTGATCTTCTTCCGCGACCAGAAGATGACGATCGATCAGCACAAGGACTTCGGTCGGCGATTCGGGCCGCTGCACACGCATCCCAACGCGCCGATCGAATTCAAGGACCATCCCGAGATCCTGGTGATCAAGGCCGACGAGAAGTCGAAGCACGTCGCGGGCGAGGAATGGCACACCGACGTGTCGTGCGATCTCGAGCCCCCGATGGGCTCGATCCTCTATCTGACGGAAGTGCCGCCCGATGGCGGCGGCGACACGCTGTTCGCCAACATGTACCGCGCCTACGAAACGCTTTCCGAGCCGGTGAAGCAGATGCTGCAGGGCCTCACGGCTCTGCACGACAGTTCCAAGGCGCACTACTACCGGGTGAAAGCCACCGACCGCGACGACATCAAGTTCCCCAACGCCGAGCATCCCATCGTGCGCACCCATCCGGTGACCGGCAAGCAGGGGCTCTATGTCAACCGCGGCTTCACGTTGCGCATCCCCCAGCTCCGCCGCAACGAGAGCGATGCCCTGCTGGAAATGCTCTACCGCCACATCGAGACGCCGGAATTCCAATGCCGCTTCAAGTGGCAGCCGAACTCGGTGGCATTCTGGGACAATCGCTGCGTCCAGCATCACGCAATGTTCGACTATTACCCACACCGTCGTTACGGCCATCGGGTGACGGTTTGCGGCGACAAGCCGTTCTATCGCGCCTGATCGCCGCGAGACGCTTGCCAAGAGGCGGGCATGACCCCAACTGTTCCCAGTCATGTCCGCTCCCCATTTCAGTCTGCTGCCTCATCGCAGCGTCATCGCCGTCAGCGGTGACGACCGCGTCGAATTCCTGCAGGGGCTCATTTCCAACGACACCACGAAGGTCGCGTCCGGCCGTGCCGTCTGGGCCGCGCTGCTGACGCCCCAGGGTCGCTTCCTGAACGACATGTTCGTGGCGGATGGCGCAACCGATACGCTGCTACTCGACACCGAGCGCGAGCGCGCACCGGCACTGGCAAAAAAGCTTACCCTCTACAAGCTGCGCTCCAAGGTGACGGTCGAGGATCGAAGTGCGGCGATGGAAGTCGCTGTCGTCTTCGGCGCCGGCGCAGAGAAAGCCCTGCAGATCGACGGCGCGGTCTCCTTCATCGATCCCCGGCTCGCCGAACTGGGCGTGCGCGTGCTGGCGCCGGCCGGAAAGGCCGCCGCCCTGCTGTCTGCGCGTGGCATCACCGCCGCACCACTCGACGACTACGACGCACTTCGCCTGTCACTGGGCGTGCCTGACGGCAGCCGCGACCTGCCGGTCGAGAAGGCGCTGCTGCTCGAGAGCGGCTTCGACGAGTTGAACGGCGTCGACTGGAAGAAGGGCTGCTACATGGGCCAGGAGCTGACGGCCCGCACCAAATATCGCGGCCTCGTGAAGAAGCGTCTGTTCCCGGTCAGCGTCCAGGGCGCTCTGCCGGCGCCTGGCACGTCCGTGTATCTGGCCGGAAAGGAAGTGGGCGAACTGCGCTCGGGCTCGGGACGACGCGCCTTGGCTCTCCTGCAAACGGAGGCAGCGCGCGGGCCGGGACCGCTGACTGTGGATGGAGTGCAAGTCGTCCCCGTCATCCCGCCGTGGATGCGCCTGGCCTAGCGCCGCCCAATTGCGGCGAAATTTGGACACGGCTGAAAATTCGCCTATCATGCGCGATATATGCGGACATTCAGGATGGCCGCTGCCCTCGCTGGCCTGATCGCAGCGCTTCCGGCAGCAGCCCAACAGGCAACGACATCGACGCAGACACGCGCGGCCTATGATGCTGCCTTCCAGGACACGCTTCGCAACCCCACGGATCCACCGACCCTGGTGCGCTACGCTGACCTCGCGGTCCAGGTGGGCGATATCGAGGGCGCGATCTCAGCGCTGGAACGGTTGCTGCTGATCGACGGTGACCAACCCAAAGTGAAACTCGAGCTGGGCGTCCTCTACTATCGTCTCGGCTCCTACGAGGCGGCCCGGACATACCTGGAAAGTGCCCGCGGCTCGGGCCTCGCCTCGCCCGAGATCAAGGACCGGGCAGCCCAGTATTTGAAAGAAGTCGACGGCAAGGTCAGCAAGTCCCAGTTCTCGGGCGACCTGCTGTTCGGCATCGGCTATTCGTCCAACGCCAACAGCGGGCCTGGCGGCGCCATCCAGACCTTCGGCGCTACGGCCATAACTAACCCGAACGTCTCGCAACGACCGGACTTCAACGTCATCGGCGCGGCCACGATCCGACATCGCTACGACCTCGACCGCCAGGACAATGGCGCGCTCGAAAGCGAACTCTCGTTCTACACCGCGCGCCAGTTCCAGGTGTCGGAAGCCAACGTCACCCTCGTGGAGTTCACCACCGGGCCGCGCTCCTCGCCGTTCGACAGCGGCATGCTCGACGAGCTGACAGTGCGGCCGATGCTCACGGGCCGCTACGTCGGCGTCCAGGACCAGGTGAGCTACTGGGCGTGGGGCGCGGGCATGGAAGCAACGACTCCGCTCGGGCCCCAGATCAACGGCATCCTGAGTGTGTTCGGCCGGCGCCGCGAATTTCTCAACAACCCCAATGCGCCGACCAACAACCAGAGTTCGGGCAACGAAGGTGTGGCCTTACTCGACCTTCGAGTCGAACTCACCTCCTACATGACGATGTCATTCGGTGCGAACTTCACCAAGTTCGTGGCCCAGTCCCTGCCTCAGAGCTACACCGAATTCGGCTTCGGTACCGGGCTGGAAGTCCGCTTTGCCGACCCGCTTGGGATCAACGGGCGCAGCTGGTCGGCCACGGCAAGCCTCTCAATGGCTCAGGCGGCTTATGCCGCGCCGGATCAAACCGTCAACTCCCTGGTGGCACGAAACCAGAACGACGTGAATCTCGGCCTTATTTTGACCATCCCCCTGGATGACAGTTTGGCCCTGATCGGACAGGCCAACTACACGCAGAGAACGGCCTCGCTCAGCACCTACGCGTACGAAGCGTTCACCACGCTTGTTGGAATCGGGTGGCGATTCTAGCCTCGGAGACAATCATGCAACGCGTTGGCACTACCATTCTCGCCGCGGCAATCGCGGCGGGTCTTGTTGCTGCGCCGGCATCGGCGCGGGTCGGCGTCACGTCGGTTACGGATGGCGAGCCGGTGGGCCTGCCGCCGGCCGGCACCGAACGCATCCTGCGGGTCGGTATCGACGTCCAGGCAAACGAGCGGGTCACCACCAAGGCCGATGATCGCGCCCATGTCGTGTTCCTCGATGGCACGGCACTGACGGTCGGCCCCAACAGCGTTCTGGTGATCGACAAATACGTCTACGATCCCGACCGCAAGGCCGGCGAGATGGCGCTCAGCGCCACGAAGGGCGTGTTCCGCTTCGTCGGTGGAACCATCAGCAAGAACAGCGAAGTCACGATCAAGACGCCATCGGCCACGATCGGCATTCGCGGCGGCATCGCCACGGTCGAAGTGGCCGAGGGAGGCGCTACCAAGGCGCACTTCATCTATGGCGATGCGATGCGCGTCACCGGACTTGGCGCGACGCAGATTGCCACGCGCAGCGGTTCGGAAATCACCGCGGCCCCCGGAGCGCAGCCGTCGCCGCCGGCGATCCGCCCGCCGGGACGGCCCGGCTCCAATGCTTCGTTCGAGCGACCTGCCGGCAAGCCGCTTCAGGGATTGCTGAACCAGAACCAGCAACAGCAGTTCCAGCAGCAGCAGGCAGGCACACAACCTCCGCCGCCGGGCGCGCCGCCGCCGGATGGGCAGGCGGGTTCGGGTGGAACTGCCCCGCCACCGCCGGGTTCGAGCACACCGCCGCCGGTGGGGTCGAGCACACCGCTCGTCCGGCCGACGACTGCCTCGATCGACACCGCCCTCGACAATTCGTCGCTGACGCAGAAGAACTCGCGTGTGCCACCGGGCCAGATCAAGCTGGCAACGAATTTCAATCCCCAGCAAGGCCTGCGAGGTCAGGGCCAAGGTCAGGGTCAGGAAGGCCAGGGACCGCCGCGAAGGCAGCCTACCAAGGCGGGCGGCCCCCAAGGTTCGAACACCTTCAAGCCACCTCCCGCGATCACCAAGCCGCAGCAGATGAACGCGGTCAAGAATGCCGTGACCAACCAGGGCAACATCGGCAGGGTCAACCAGTTCCGGCCGGGCAACAACCCTCCCATCAAAGACAAGAAGTAGGGCAGCCTCTAGCCGCCCCGTCTCACCGGGCTTAAGGTCTCCTCGCGCGCCAGCACGCGAGGAGACCATTCGTGAGACTGATCAACCCCAATCCCTTCACCACGCGGCCGGAGATCGTCGGCACCTTTGGCGTCGTCACCACGACGCACTGGATCGCCACCGGCGTCGGCATGGGCATCCTGGAGCGCGGCGGCAACGCCTTCGACGCCGCCGTCGCCACCGCCTTCACCCTGCAGGTGGTCGAGCCACATCTCTGCGGCCCCGGCGGCGACGTGCCGCTGATCCTGAATGCGGTGAAGCGCGGCAAGACCGAGGTGATCTGCGGCCAGGGCTCGATGCCGGCCGGCGCCACCATCGCCCACTACAAGGGCCTCGGCCTCGATCTCATCCCCGGCACCGGCCTGCTGCCCGCCTGCATCCCCGGCACCTTCGACGCCTACATGCTGCTGCTGCGCGACTACGGCACCATGCGCGTGGCCGACGTGCTGGCACCCGCCATCGGCTACTGGCTGAACGGCCATCCCATTGTCGAGCGCGCGATCGCCACCATCGCCACCGTGGCCGAGCAGTTCCGCACCCATTGGAAGACCTCGGCGGATGTCTTCCTGCCCGGCGGCAACGTCCCCAAGCCCGCCTCGCTGTTCAAGAATGTCACCTTAGGCAACACCTATGCCCGCATCCTCAAGGAAGCCGAGGCCGGCGGCGGCGGCCGCGAGGCCGAGATCGAGCGCGCGCGCAAGGTGTGGAGCCAGGGCTTCGTCGCCGAAGCGATCGACCGTTTCTGCTCGACGCAGGAAGTGATGGACGTCTCGGGCAAGCGCAACAAGGGCGTGCTGCGCGGCGACGATCTCGCCAAGTGGCAGGCCACTGTCGAGGCGCCACTCACCTACGACTACGGCCGCTACACCGTCTGCAAAGCGGCATCCTGGACGCAGGGGCCCGTCGTACTGCAGCAGCTCGCCCTCCTGAAGGGCATGGGCCTCGACAAGCTCGATCCCACCAGCGCCGACTTCATCCATCTCGTGGTCGAGGCGAGCAAGCTCGCCTACGCCGACCGCGAGACCTTCTACGGAGATCCGGAGTTCGTCGACGTGCCGATGCAGACCCTGCTGTCGGATGCCTACAACGCCGATCGCCGCACGCTGATCGACCGCGAGCGCGCCTCGCTCGAACAGCGCCCAGGCAAGCTCGACGGCTACGGCGGCGTGGTGAAGCTGCGCCGCGCTGATGCCTCGCGGCTGGGTGTCGCGTCGAGCGGCGCCGGCGAGCCCACCGTCGGCCGCGTCGGCCAGACCACGGGCGACACCGTGCATTTCGACATCGTCGACAAGGACGGCAACATGATCTCGGCCACGCCCTCGGGCGGCTGGCTGCAAAGTTCGCCGGTCATTCCCGAGCTCGGCTTCCCCCTCGGCACGCGCGGCCAGATGTTCTGGCTGGAGGAGGGCCTGCCGGGTTCCCTGGCGCCGGGCAAGCGGCCGCGCTCGACGCTGACGCCCACCCTCGCCCATCGCGACGGCCAGCCCTACATGGTCTGGGGTTCGCCCGGCGGCGACCAGCAGGACCAGTGGATCACCCAGATGTTCCTGCGCCACGTCGACTGCGGCATGAACCTGCAGGAAGCGATCGACGCGCCGGCCTGGCACAGCGAGCATTTCCCCAGCTCCTTCTGGCCGCGCACCGCGCGCCCGGGCGTGCTGGTGCTGGAAGGCCGCATCCCCGCCGAAACGGCCCAGGAATTGCGTCGCCGCGGCCATGAGGTCGAAGTGAACGATGAATGGTCGGAAGGCAGGCTCACGGCAGCGACACGCGACGATCCCTGGCGCAAGGCGGCCGCCAACCCGCGCGGCATGCAAGGCTACGCGGCAGGGCGCTGATGACAAAGGGGCGCTGACGACAGCATGACCTGGTCGATCATTTTCCACGACCGCCCAACCGGCCGCATCGGCATCGCCGTCGCGACCAAGTTCTTCGCCGTCGGCGCGCGCGTGCCCAACATCGAGCCGCAAAAAGGCGCGGTCTGCACCCAGGCGCTGACCAATCCGCTCTACGGGCCGCGCGGACTTCGGCTGATCCGCGAAGGCGTCGGCGCCGCCGACATCGTGCACCTGCTCACGACGCCCGATGCCGGCCGCGAGCACCGCCAGCTCCACGTCATGGGCGCCGACGGCCGCTTCGCCGCCCGTACCGGTGCCGAATGCGTGCCCTGGTGCGGCCATTGGATCGGTGACGACATGTCGGTCGCCGGCAATATGCTGGCGGGACCCGCCGTCATGTCGGAGACGGTCCGGGTCCTGCGCGAACGCACCGACCTCGCCCTGCCGCGCCGCCTGATCGCCGCCATGAGGGCGGGCGAAGCCGCCGGCGGCGACAAGCGCGGCAAGCAGTCGGCCGCGCTGGTCATCTACGGCAACCAGGAATATTCCGAACTCGACCTCAGGGTCGATGACCACATCGAGCCGCTGCTAGAGCTTGCGCGGCTGGAGGCCGTGAGCCGCGAGCGCTGGACACACTTCCGCGCCTTCGTGCCCACGCGCGAGAATCCCGTCGGCATCTTCGATCGCGCCGAGATCGACGCCGGCATCGAAAGGAGCCTGGCGGCGGAACGCACATGAGCGAAACGCTGCTCGATCTCCGCGGCC
>Ga0163144_10007124_pt1 | contig 24542 bp, 20 predicted proteins | sample OliLak19BULKMAT1_FD_123175 | JGI IMG/M metagenome (GOLD analysis project Ga0163144, IMG submission 123175) | Freshwater microbial mat bacterial communities from Lake Vanda, McMurdo Dry Valleys, Antarctica - Oligotrophic Lake LV.19.BULKMAT1 | ecosystem: Environmental > Aquatic > Freshwater >...
CGGGATTGGCGCCGCTGCCGTTTTCAAAACGCGTCGCGAACGAGTAATTGCCTTCGTAGGCGCCGCTGCCCAGCTTGACGCGGCCGGTGCCGCCCTTGAGATCGCCCTTCCATTCCGCTTCTGCCTGACGTGCCATGAGTCCTCCTCAAAAGTGTTACGAGAAAGACAAGCGTACACCGTCAAGCCCCAAGCCCCAAGCCTCAAGCCTAAGGTTTCTGGTCGATGTCCTTGATGAAGAAGACGATCTCGCCCGGCTTGATCAGGCCGAGCTGGCGACGCGCCTGGTCTTCGACGGCGGAGGGATCCTCGCGCAGCCGGCGCGCTTGTTCGCGCAGGTCGGCGTTGTCCGTGCGGGCCCGGTCGAGCGAGCGTTCGAGGGCGGCGTACTCGCGGCGCGCTTGCAGCAGGGCGAGCAAGCCCTTCTCGCCGGCAATGGCGTCCACGACGATCACGAAGGTGAAGAACACGAGGCCATGCCGGAGCAGCCGGCGGCCGCGATGCGCAAGGGTTGCCTTGGGTGCCACAACGGGGGCCACAGCGGGTGGCGCGGGCAACGGGATAGTGGTTTCAGTCTCGGTCATGGGCTCGTCGGACTGTCGCGAACGGTTGGTGCTGGTTCGGCCACGCGCAAGTAGTCCTCGAGTGCGCGAATCAGCACCGTGCGAAGGTCGGCCCGTTCGTCCATGGCCCGAATCTTCGCGGCCCGCCAAAGCTCCCCAGGGAGTTCGACGGTCGTTTTCACCGTGTCGCTGTCAGTCCGTCGTGCCGCCACTACGGGCAGAAGTGTATCTATCCTTACGGCACCACGGCAAGACGTAAACGCGGTTCAACTGCTGCACACTTTTACATCAATACGTATAACCATGCAAGCGTAAATATGTTTTTACGGTTCTACGGGTCTAAGGATTAGAATCCGGCCATGGAATTTGCCCTCGTCTTGACCACTATTCCTGCCGATGGCGATGCTGACGCCTTCGCCAAGGCCCTGGTGGAGGAGCGCCTGGCCGCGTGCGTGGGCGTGCTGCCGTCCATGCAGTCGACTTATCGGTGGAAGGGGAACGTGGAGTCAGCCGCCGAACGCCAGGTGCTCATCAAGACAAAGGCCGCCTTGGTGGCGGCCCTTGAAGTGCGCGTGACGGAACTGCACCCCTACGGGGTGCCAGAGTTTCTGGTGCTCACGATTGATGCGGGGAGCCCCGCGTATCTCTCGTGGCTCGCGGACAGCGTTCGCTAGATCGAATCCAGCGCCTGCGCGAGGTCGGCCTGGAGATCCTCGACGTCTTCAATCCCCACCGAAATGCGGATCAGGCCGTCCGTGATCCCGAGCATCGCGCGCCGGTCAGGCGGCACCGAGGCGTGCGTCATGATCGCCGGATGCGAGATCAACGTCTCCACGCCGCCAAGACTCTCGGCCAGGGCCATCAACTTCAGGTTGTTGAGGACGCTCTTCGCCGCCTCGAGTGACCCGACATCAAACGAGATCAGACCGCCGAAGCCGCGCATCTGTCTCTTCGCGAGCGCATGGTGCGGGTGCGACGCGAGACCGGGATAGATCGTCCGCTGTACCTGGTTGTGACCGGCCAGGAAGTCCGCGATCACCTCGGCATTGCGGTTCGTTCGCTCCATGCGCACCGTCAGCGTCTTGGTCCCGCGCAGGATCAGCCACGAGTCCATCGGTCCGAGGATCGCGCCCGCCGCGTTCTGCACGAACTTGAACCAGTCGACGTCATCCTGATGCTTGAGAATGACGACGCCACCGACGCTGTCGCTGTGGCCGTTCAGGAACTTGGTGGTGCTATGCAGCACCAGGTCGGCGCCGATCGTCAGCGGCCGTTGAATGTAGGGGCTGGCGAAGGTGTTGTCGACGACCACCCGGACGTTCTTGGTATGCGCAATCTCGCTGACCGCCGCGATGTCCGTGATCGACAGCATCGGATTGGTCGGCGTCTCGATAAAGAGATACTTCGTGTTCGGCTTGATGGCCGGACCCACCAGCTCGGGCTTCGAGGTATCGACGTAGGTGAAGTCGAGGCCGAACTTGCGGCGGACGCGCTCGAACAGGCGGAACGTCCCGCCATAGGTGTTGTCGCTGACCAGCACGTGATCGCCCGACTCGAGGCGCGTCAGCACCGCGTCGATCGCCGCCATGCCCGAGGCAAACGCAAACGCCGCCGTGCCGGCCTCGATCGCGGCAATGTTGCGCTCGAGCGCCATGCGCGTCGGGTTCTGGGTGCGGCCGTACTCGAAGCCGGCGTGTGGCTGGCCCAGGCCATCCTGCACGTAGGTCGAGGTCTGGTAGATCGGCGTGATGATGGCGCCGGTGGCCGGGTCAGGCTCCTGCCCGGCGTGGATGCAGACGGTGCTAAAGCGGGCGGTGTCGTTCAGTTTCATGGGATCAGTCAGTCAACCATACTCTGGTATGATTTTCGCGCGCAATTGCCGCGCGCCGCCCGGCGCTGTGGTGCCGACGCGCCCCATGAATACTCCTGTTCGTCCTGCCGCCTTGCTGCCCGGCGATCCGCCGTCGCGGTGGCACGTGTGGCGCAGCTGGCTGTTCCGCACTGTTCCCGGTCGAGCGCTGGTCCTCGGCCTGGCGATCAAGGTCGTCACCTGGCCGCTCGGCTTCGCGATGGCGTTGCCGTCGGCCCTCAACGCCGTCGACATGGTGGGCAGCCTGGCGTTGCTCTTCGCAGCGGCCTACGGTCTCACGCGTCTCGCGATGTGGGCCAAGCGGCGGCTGCTGTGGCGCGTTCGCCGCAAGTTGATTCTCTCGTACGTCTTCGTCGGCGTGGTCCCGGCGCTGCTGGTGATCACGTTCTTCCTGCTCGCCGGGCTCATCCTGCTCTTTAACGTCAGCTCCTACCTGGTGCAGTCGCGCGTGCGGTCGCTGACCGATCAAGCCCGGTTCCTGGCCCAAACCGCGCAGCTCGAAGTGCAGCGCAGTGCGACGGCCGCCAATGTCGGCGAAGCGCTCGAGCGGCGGCAGTCGAGCACCGAGACGCGCTACCCGTACTTGTCCCTCGCCGTGGTGCCGGTCAGCGGGTTGGCTTGCAAGGTCGAGGCGGTTCGTGCCGCGCGCATTCCGCGCACTCTGCCGGCGTCGTTGCCCATCACCGCCGGTCCGTGGTCGCACCTCGCTGCGCCGGCGACGCTGCCGAAGTGGATTCCCTGCGACGGCTTTGCCGGCATCATCGCGTTTGACGTGCCGCCCGACGCCTCGGGTGACGGCGGCACGCGCCTGGTCATGCGAGCCGTGGCGGTGCCCGAGGTGACCAATCCCGCGTGGGCGGTGGTGCTCGACCTGCCGCTGTCGACGGTGATCGAACAGCGCATTCTCGAGGAAACCGGCATTCGCATGGGGGAGATCACGGCGCTGCTGGGCGAGGGCCGCAAGCCGGCGCTCGGCCGCGTCTTCGAGAGCCGTCCGCCCGATCCCCAGAACACGCCGCTGTTCTCGCTCAGCACGCAGCGCTGGGTGGCGTTCCTCGACTTTGCTGACTGGAACACCGGCACGCCAGAGAGCGCGTCGGTCGCGATCCTGATCAACGTCTGGGAGATCTACAACCGCATCTCGGTGGTGTCACAGGCCGGCGCCGGCAGCATGAGCTTCGGTCAATTGCTGTTGTTGGTGCTGGCCGTGATCGGCGCGCTGTTCCTGATCATCCAGTTCGTGGCGCTGGTGATTGGCTTCGTGCTGGCGCGCCAGATCACGGGCGCGGTGCACGACCTGTTCACCGGCACCCAGCACGTGCGCGCCGGAGACTTTGGCCACCAGATTCCCGTGCGTGCCCGCGACCAGCTCGGCGAACTGGCCGAGTCGTTCAACCTGATGACCGGCGAAGTGACGACGCTGCTCGGCGAGATGGCCGAGAAGGGCCGCATGGAGCAGGAGATGTTCGCGGCGCGCGCCATCCAGCAGAAGCTGCTGCCGAGCGGGCCGCTGCGCGTGACCGGATTGGCGATCTCGGCGTTTTGTGAACCCGCGCGCGAAGTGGCCGGGGACTACTACGACTTCTTGCCGATCACCGACACCATGACCGGCGTGCTGATTGCCGACGTGGCGGGCAAGGGCCTCGCGGCGGGCTTGTACATGGCCCAACTCAAGGTGATCGTGCAGTCGCTGGCGCGGCTGCATCACGAGCCGAAGGAATTCCTCTCGGCCGTGAACCGGGTGGTGTCGGCCAATCTTGATGCCGCCAGCTTCATCACCATGACCTACGGCGTGATCGACGTCGAACGGCGCGAAATGACGTTCGCGCGGGCCGGGCATTGCCCGCTCATTCATGTCCCCGGCGACCAGCCGCCCGGCCGCCGCAAGGCCCGCCTGCTGGTGCCGGACGGCCTGGTCGTCGGCCTGCAGATCGACGACGGCACGATGTTCGACAACTTGTTGGTGGAGCAGACCATCAGCCTGGCGCCCGGCGACCTGGTGGTGTGGTTTACCGACGGCATCTCCGAGACCATGAACGAAGCCTTTGATTGCTTCGGTGAGGAACGCCTCGCGCAGGTCGTCGAGCAGTACGCGCACCTGCCGTTCGATCAACTGCGCTCGTATATCCTCGCCGAGTTGCGCGCCTTCGCCAGCGGCGCCGATCAGCACGACGACATGACCATGATCCTGATGAAAATTGAGCCGTCGACTCCGCCGCCGCTCGACGGTGCGGCGGCGCTCAGGCCGAGGCCGCCGGTGTGATCGACAGTGCCCTGATCGTCATCTTTCGCACCCAGTCAGACATCGAGGCGAACGTGGTCGAGGCGCTCCTCGACAGCCACGGCGTCGAGACGCTGCGCACCGCCGGACCGACCCCGGGCCTGTTTCCGTTCTCGCTGAACCCGCTCGGCGAGACGCAGATCTCGGTGCGGGCCGGAGAGGCCGCCGAGGCCGTGCGCATCATCGACAGCCATCGGGAGCAGGTCGGCGGCATGGTCGTGACCTTGCCGCAGGCGTTTGACGCGCTCGAAGCGCGCATCGGCTATCGCTTCCGCGATCGCGGCCTGCTCGAACACGCGCTGACCCACAAGTCCAAGGCGCACGAAGACCCGAGCGGCGGCGTGGCCGACAACGAGTCGCTGGAGTTCCTCGGCGATGCGGTGCTTGGCCTGGTCGTCTCGGACGCGCTGTTCCGCGCGTTTCCCACCTACTCCGAGGGCCAGAAGTCGAAGATCAAAGCCAACATGGTGTCGACCACCTCGCTGGCCGAAATGGCGGAGCTGATGGGCCTCGGCGAACACATGATCCTGGGTCGCGGCGAAGAGAAGACCGGCGGCCGGCACAAGCAGGCGCTCCTGGCCGACACCTGCGAGGCACTGATCGCGGCGATCTACCTCGACGGCGGCCTCGAACCGGCGCGGCAGTTCCTGCTCCGCGAGTTGGGGCGTTATCTCGAGGACGCGCGGCAGCCTGAGTATTTCGGCCGCGACCATAAGTCACGCCTGCAGGAGCGGGTACAGGGCCTGGGCCGGCCGCTGCCGTCGTACCGCGTGACCAGCGAGGTTGGGCCCGACCACAGCAAGCTGTTCTACGTCGAAGTGGTCGTCGGCGATGCCGTGTTGGCGCAGGGCGCCGGCCGCACGAAAAAAGATGCGGAGCAGGAAGGGGCCAGGCTGGCGCTGCAGGAAATTGCGAAGAACGAATAACAAATAACCACGAACGCGCAGCCGAGAGATACGACACCGCGCGCACGTCGAGGCGGGTCTGTAGACCCGCCTCAGACCCGCCTAGTCGATCTCGATAATTCCCCAGTCCTTGCGATCGCCGCCGCCGGCCGTGGCCATGGCATGGGCCGGTTCCGCCTGTGGCAAGCGAGCCATCGTGTAGGCCTGCACTTCGCGCGCCACTTCGTCGACCGATGGGGGCACGGGGCGGCAGTGCAGCCGCACCCACAACCGCAACAGTGGATCGGCGAAGCTGTAACGCTTCTGCCGCGAGACGATCAGGTCGACGTCTTCCAACCACGACAAGTAGTCCTTGGTCGAACCCGGCGTGCGATGCAGGCGATGCGCGACCTCGGTCAGGGTCAGCGGCTCTTCGTCCGCCAGGATTTCGAGGATGGCCTTCAGCGCGCCATACCCGCGCGCCTTGTGCAGGCGCAGTTCGTAGCGGTAGCCACACCAGCTGGCCAACGCGCCCTCGCCGGTCAACAGGGCGGTCAGCGCGCTGATCGGGTCACCGCCGCGTCCGCTCATGGACGAAGCCGCTTCGCCAAGGGCGTGCACGTACGCGGCGCGGCCATCGGCCAGCACTTGAATGGTGCGGCCCAAATAGTCGCGATCTTCCATCGACGTATCGCCCATCGGCGGCAACATCGCGGTGACCTCGGCGGCGCCGAGGGGCGGCAGGTGAATCACTTCGAAACGCGCATCGCCGTCGCGCAGCAGGCGATGCGCGCGCGCCACGTAGCGGCTGGTCAACACGAAGCGATTGTCGCTGTCGGCCATCGTGTGCAGCATCTCGCGTAACACGTGCCGTAAGCCAGGAAAGCTCTCGAACGTCCGGAGCTCGAGCACTTCATCGAGCAGGAACGTCGCGGGCGCATCGTTGCGCGCTCGCGCCCGGCTGATTAAGCCCAGCGTGCGATCGAACGCGGCCCGCGCCGAGGTCGCCGTGTCCTGGGGCGCGGCGGCGAACGCGCCGTTGAGCGTGAAGGGCGACGCGGCCGCCACGGCCTGCTGGAAGCGCTCGGGTGTGCTGGCGGCACGCTCGACATCGACGTATTGGCACTGCTCCCGGCTCATGCGGTCGTTCAGCGCGTGCAGCAGCGTCGTGCGGCCCGAACCGCAGCCGCCGATCACGACTGGAATCCGTGGCGGCGTCGCGTCGAGCGCGGCGAGGACGCGACGTTCAAGGCCGGCGTGGGGAGCCATCATCGGCTCGTCTCCTGCATGGGAATGCGTACTCCGTGATCGCGCGCGGTCTGGATCGCTTCGGGATAACCGGCATCGGCGTGCCGCACCACGCCCATACCGGGATCGCAGGTCAGCACGCGCTGCAGGCGTTCGTCCGCCTCGCGCGTGCCATCGGCGACGATCACCATGCCCGCATGAATGGAATAACCAATGCCGACGCCGCCGCCGTGATGGACCGAGACCCAGGTCGCGCCGGCTGAGGCGTTCAGCAGCGCGTTCAAGATGGGCCAGTCGGCAATGGCATCGCTGCCGTCGCGCATGCCTTCGGTTTCGCGATTGGGCGAGGCCACCGAACCGGTGTCGAGATGATCGCGGCCAATGACGATTGGCGCCGTGACGGCGCCGCTGCGCACCAGCTCGTTCAGCTTCAGTCCGAACCGCGCGCGGTCGCCCTGGCCGAGCCAGCAGATGCGCGCCGGCAGGCCCTGGAACTGCACGCGCTCGCCGGCCAGCCGGATCCATCGTCCCAACCCGTCATCATCGGGGAACATCTCGAGGACGGCGCGGTCGGTGACGCGAATGTCTTCGGGGTCGCCGGACAGCGCGACCCAGCGGAACGGACCCTTGCCCTGGCAGAAGAGCGGGCGGATGTACTCCGGCACGAATCCGGGAATCTCGAACGCGTCGCTGACGCCAGCCTTCACGGCTTGCGCGCGGATGTTGTTGCCGTAATCGAACACGATCGCGCCGCGTTGTTGCCACGCCCGCATGGCGGCGACGTGCGTGCCCATGCTGCTGATCGAGCGGCGCTGATAGTCGGCCGGATCGGCGGCGCGCAGACGGGCCGCGTCGACGAGCGAGAGGCCGGCCGGCAGGTAGCCGACCAGCGGGTCGTGCGCGGAGGTTTGGTCGGTCACCACATCGGGCAGGAAGCCGCGGGCCACCAGCGCGGGCAGCACCTCGGCGGCGTTACCCAGGACGCCGATGGACCGGGCCTCGCCGTCCCGCGCGCACTGTTGCGCCCGGCGCACCGCAGCATCCAGATCGTCGGTGCTCTCGTCCAGGTATTTCGAGACCAGCCGTTTCTCGATCCGCGACGGATCGACTTCAATAATCAGCGCGACGCCGCCGTTCATGGTGACCGCCAGGGGCTGGGCGCCACCCATGCCGCCGAGGCCGGCCGTGACGACAATGCGGCCACCGAGCGTGCCGCCGAAATGCCGCTGCCCGACGGCGGCGAGCGTTTCGTAGGTGCCCTGGAGGATGCCTTGCGAACCGATATAGATCCAACTGCCGGCCGTCATCTGGCCATACATGGTCAGCCCGCGATCTTCGAGATCGCGGAACGTGTCCCAGGTCGCCCAGTGCGGCACCAGGTTGGCGTTGGCAATCAGGACGCGCGGCGCCCCGGGGTGCGTCCGGAAAATACCGACCGGCTTACCCGATTGAACAATCAGTGTTTCGTCGTGAGCCAGCGCTCGCAGCGATCGCACGATGGCGTCGAACGCCTCCCAGTTGCGCGCGGCCTTGCCGGTGCCGCCGTAGACGATCAGATCCTCCGGGCGCTCGGCCACCTCAGGATCGAGATTGTTCATCAGCATGCGCAGCGCGGCTTCCTGTGGCCATCCCTGGCACGTCAGCGACATGCCACGCGGCGCGCGAAGTGAACGAGCAATCGTCGTCATTGTCAGTTGGCGATTCGAGGGGGCGAATCGCGAAGATAAGAAACTAAGCAGTGGTGCTCCGGTTGTCAAACTGAAAGTGCAAATTGAAATCAGTTGACAACGATGCCGGTCGCGTACTCAAGTCGTCCGTCACGGATCAATTTGGTGATCGCATCGATGTCAGGCGCTGGTGATCGGTCAGCCGTGAGCGTTGGCACCTGATCCCGCACCGCCGAATGCGCGCGCATCAACGGTTCGGAGCTACGCAGCGGCGCATGCAGGTCAAGCGCCTGACACGCGCACAGTACCTCGATTCCGATCACGTGTGTAACCAGCTGCAAGGCGCGTTCCGCTTTCAGTGCCGCATGCATGCTCATGCTGACGTGATCTTCTTTATTTGCGGAGGTGGGAATCGTATCGACCGACGCTGGGTGCGCGAGTGTCTTGATTTCGGACGTGAGCGCGGCGGCCGTGACTTGGGCGATCATGAGCCCCGACTGCAGTCCGCCATGGCGCGTCAAGAACGCCGGGAGTCCGCTCAAGGCCGGATTCACGAGGCGTTCCGAGCGCCGCTCGCTGATCGTGGCCAGTTGAGCCACCGCCATCACCAGCAAGTCGGCGGCCAACGCCAACGGCGCGCCGTGAAAATTCCCACCCGAGACTATTTCGCCTTCGGCCGCGAACACCATGGGGTTGTCAGTGGCGGCGTTCATCTCCGTGTTGACGATATGACGGACCCAGATCAGCGCTTCCCGCGCCGCGCCATGGACTTGCGGCGTACACCGCATCGAGTAGGCGTCCTGGACGCGACCGCAATTCACGTGCGATGCATTGATCGTACTGCCCTCCATCAACCGCAGCAGGTTGGCAGCCGCCGTGCCTTGTCCCGCGAATGGGCGCGCCTCGTGAATGCGGGCATCGAAGGGATGCATTGATCCCAGCAGCCCGTCGATCGACATGGCTGCCGCGATGTCCGCGGCACGGCTGAGACGTTCGGCGCCGGCCAGCGCGAGCGCCAGCACCGCGGTCGACACCTGGGTGCCGTTGATCAGGGCCAGGCCTTCTTTGGGCCCGAGGATGACCGGCGTGAGTCCCGCGGCCGCCAGCGCGTCTGCGCCCGGGATGCGCGCGCCGTGGTCCCAGGTGTCACCTTCACCGACCAGGACCAACGCCAGGTGGGCGAGTGGTGCGAGGTCGCCACTCGCACCGACCGACCCGCGCGACGGCACCCGCGGATGCACCCGGCGGTTCAACAACGCCAGCAAGGCCTCGAGCGTGTCGACGCGAATACCTGAAAATCCCTTGGCCAGCACATTCGCGCGCAGCGCCATCGCCGCGCGAACCGCGCGAACCGGCAGCGGTTCGTCAACGCCCGCCGCATGGCTCCGCAGCAGGTTCAGTTGCAGGGCGGCGAGGTCGGCCTGCTCAATTCGCGTTTCCGCGAAATTTCCGAACCCGGTGTTGATGCCGTAGACCGCCTCCTGGCCGGCGGCCTTGGCGTCGACCACGGCGCGTGATGCGGCGACGCGGCCGCGCGCGTCCGGGGTCAGGCCGACGTCCGCGAAGTCGTCGGCAATCGCGAGCAACTGGTCGAGGGTGAGCGTGGTGCCGTCCAGGAGGACTGTCAGGTGTTTCATCGGTGCCTAATCGGTGTTTAATCTGTGGCTAGGATACAGTAGAGCGCATGAACATCGTGGTCCTGGGCGCGCAGTTCGGCGACGAAGGTAAGGGCAAAATCGTCGACCTGATGACGCCAAACTTTTCGCTGGTGGCGCGGTATCAGGGCGGGCACAACGCCGGCCATACCGTCTACGTGAATGGCAAGAAGTTCGTCCTGCACCTGATTCCCTCCGGTATCCTGCATGAGGGCGTGAAGTGCGTGATCGGCAACGGCGTGGTGGTGGATCCGCAGGCGCTGTTCAAGGAAATCGAGGAACTGGCGCAGCTCGGCATTGAGGTCGGCGATCGGCTGTTGATCAGCGACAAGGCCCACTTGATCCTGCCGTATCACCGCGAGCTCGACGTGCTGAGCGAGGCGCGTCGCGGCGAGCGCAAGATCGGCACGACCTCGCGCGGCATCGGCCCGGCCTACGAGGACAAGATCGGCCGCCGCGGCATCCGCGTCTGTGACCTCGTTGACACGCAGGCGCTGGCCGACGAAGTGCGCGAGAACGTCAGCGCGCGCAACCGCATGATCAAGGACTCGACCCTCGACTGGCAGCCGGTCTACGACCAGCTCCTGGCCTTCGGCGCGCGCATGCGTCGCTGGACCGGCGATGTCTCGCTGGCCCTTGACGAAGCGCGCCAGGCCGGCCAGCGCATCCTGATCGAGGGCGCGCAGGGCGCCATGCTCGACATCGATCACGGCACCTATCCCTACGTCACCTCGTCGAACGCCACCATCGGCGGCGCGTGCACCGGACTCGGCATTCCGCCCAAGGCGATTCACGGCGTGCTCGGCGTGGCCAAGGCGTATCTCACCCGCGTCGGCGAGGGGCCGTTCCCGACCGAGCTGGAAGGGGAGATGGGCAACCGCCTGCGCGAGACGGGGCAGGAGTACGGCGCGTCGACCGGCCGTCCGCGGCGCTGCGGTTGGTACGATGCCGTCGCGGTGCGCTACGCGGTGCGCGTCAACGGCATCGACAGCATCGCGCTGACCAAGCTCGATGTGCTCGACGGCCTGGCGCAGATCGAAGTCTGCACGGGCTACAAGATTGGCGACCGCACGGTCACCGAGTTCCCGTCCGACCTCAACACCGCAGGTCCGATCACGCCGCTCTACGAATCGTGGCCGGGATGGACGACGCCCACCAAGGGGGCGCGCGACTACGCGCAATTGCCCGCGGCAGCGCAGCGCTACATCAAGCGGTTGGAAGAGGTGAGTGGCGTACCGGTCGGGTTGATCTCAACGGGATCGGATCGCATGGAAACGATCATCCGCGACGGCAGCGTCGTCGCCGACTGGTTACCGAAGAAGCCCTAGGCCTTCTTATTCTTTTCCGCGAAGGCTTCAATCGCCGGCGCGTCGGCCGTCATGCCCCAATCGAGGCCCGCGCGGTAGCGCGTGGGCAGGCCCTTCGGCATTTCAAACGCCGCCCACGCCACCGCTCCACTGCAGCGGATGGCGGCCCTGCCGTCGCCCATGATCACGCGGACGCGCTGGTTCGGTTTCAACACGGTGGGCGAGACCACTTGCGCGCCGACCATCGAGAGATCGATCAGGGCGGCCGGGTTGCCGTCAATCGCCACCTCAACGCCGTCGCGACTGCGGATGCGCGCCGCCCGCCGGGTGCCGCGCTGATCGAGCGCCGGTGCCGGTTCGTCCACCGCCACGGCGGCGCCGCCAGCCTGGCCGCGCTTGACCGCGACGCGGCTCATCTCGCTGTCGCGCGCGAGCACGCGCACTTCACACCCGGCCAGGGACGGATCGGCTTTGATGCGATTGATGAGGGCCGTACCGCGCGAGGTCGCCGAGAACTCGTCCTGCATCGCCACCATCGCCGGCTTGGTGCTGATGATGTGGTCGAGCGCCTCGAGCGCTTCGCTGTCGGTAAAGGTGTGGACGGCGGCGGCCGAATCGAGACGCCCCTGCAAATCAGGCAACGCGTCCGCGGGTCCGATCAAGACAATTCGCGACGACACAGAACGCCGAGTGTACCACGGCTGTCGGCGCGGTCGCGGGCAGCCGGGCGTTCGCCCCAGCTAGCGCTCGATGCCGCCGGAGAGCGCTGCTGTCACAGCCTTGAGCAGCGAGTCAGGTGAGAAGGGCTTGAGCAGGACCGGCGTGCCCTGTTCGTGGAGGGTTTCGCTTTGCTCGACATAACCCGTGACAAACAGGAGTGGGAGTTCTGGCCGCAAGGCTCGCAGCCGCTTGGCGAGTTCAAGCCCGCCCATGCGCGGCATGACCACATCCGTGACGACCATGACGATGTTGTGGCTATGCACGGTGTAGAGATCGAGCGCCTGCTGGCCGTCCGAGGCCTCAATGGTCTGGTAGCCGGCCTGGCGCAGCACCGTCGCCGACAAGCGCCGCAGCGCGCGCTCATCTTCCGCGACCAGCACCGTTCCGGTGCCCTGGGTGGCGGCCGCCAGGGTCCGCGGGGTCGGTGGTCCGCTCGGGGTCGTGTCGTCGGTCCGCGGCAGCAGCAGCGAGAACGTACTGCCACGGCCGGGCGCGCTTTGCACCGTGACGGTGCCACCGCTCTGGCGCACGAAGCCGTAGACCATCGACAGGCCCAGCCCGGTACCGGCGCCCTTGGGCTTGGTCGTAAAAAATGGCTCGAAGATGCGGCCTTGCACCTCCGCCGGGATGCCGAGGCCGGTGTCGCGGACCAGCAGTTCCACGAACAGGCCCGGAGAAATCTCGAGCGCGCGGGCCTGCGCGGCGCTGACTTCGCGATTCGCCGTCTCAATGGCGAGGCGTCCGCCGTCGGGCATGGCGTCCCGCGCGTTGAGCGCGAGGTTGACCAGCACCTGCTCGAGCTGCGCGGCGTCGGCGCGCACCGACCACAGGTCGGTCGCCAGGTGCAGGTCGATTGCGATGTGCTCGCCGATCAACCGGTTGAGCATGCGGCCCATGTCCATCACGCGCTGGTTGAGGATCAGGATCTCGGGCGAGAGAATCTGCCGGCGGCTGAACGCGAGGAGCTGCCCGGTCAGGGTCGCGGCGCGGTCGGCGGCGTTGTAGATTTCCTCGACGTCGCTGCGCAGTGGCGACCCGGCCAGCGACGTCAGCAACAGTTCCGAGTAGCCGCGGATCGCGGTCAACAGGTTGTTGAAGTCGTGAGCAATGCCACCCGAGAGGCGGCCGATCGCCTCCATCTTCTGCGCATGGCGCAGTTGTTCTTCGAGTGCGCCGCGCGCCGACTCGGCGGCCTGGCGGTCGGCCATCTCGCGCCGCAGTTCGTCATTGACGCGTGCCAGGGCGGCGGTGCGCTCGTCCACGCGGCGCTCGAGATCCCGGTGCGCTTCGTGCAACGCCAACTGACTGGCGCGCAACTGCTTCTCGGCGTAGTAGCGCTCGGTGACATCGCGCAGGATCAGCATGACCTGCGCGCCGGCCATCGGCTGCAGGCGGGCTTCGTAGAGACGCGGTGCCGGCGTGTCGGCGCCAATCTCGACCTCGAGGTTCACGGGCGCGCCGCTCTGGGACAGCCGCCCCAGCGCCTCGATCATGGGGCCACGCGCCGCCGCGTCGAGCACTGCGGCGATCGGCCGGCCAATCGTCCAGCCCCGGGCCGGTTCCGCATGCCGGGCGCCCTTCACATCGAGGATGACCCCGTCGCTGTTGAGTCGGAGGATCTGGTCCGGAAAGGCGGCCACCAGCGTACGTAGTTCGGTGTTGGCCTGCAGCAGTTCCTGCGAGCTGAGGTCGAGCGACCGCTCGAGCATGGCGCGATCGTCGTCGAACTGGCGATAGGCCTGATCGACACTCTCGAGCACTGGCAGCAACTCGGCCGGGATCTCCGCGTCGCGAAAGTGGCGTTTGAGCTGACGTCGCAGCAGGCTGTGGAGATCGGGCATCGTCACCGTTCGGACAGGGTCGTGACGGTCATGGTCTGGTTGTGAAGCTCGCAGCGGGCACTGGGCGTGAATGGCGAGATCTCACCGTACGAATAAAACCCGGTGATGGCGGCCGCCTGACCGACGATCTCGCGGACGCCTTCGACTTCTTCTTCGACCCGTTGGCGCAACACCATGCGGCGTCCCACGCAACTGACGAGCAGCGCCAGGTCCACGGGAGTGCCCAACGCCTCGGAGCTGATGCGGCCGGCGCCAACGGCACCATCGATCAGGCGGTCGAAGTTGGCCTTCATCAGCCGCACGTAGCCGCCGACCGGCACGTTGCCCGCAAAGGTCAGGCTCTGGTCGGCCTCGCTCACCGACAGGATCGTGCGAACCACCGGCGCGCTGGCGTCGAGCGTGCGCAGCGACAGCGGAAAGAGCAAGCCCGACGCCGGCAGGCCGGACGCGTGCTCGCCCAGATAGCACTTGTAGAGCGCCAGCGCTGACTGACCGTCCAACTCGTACAGGACATTGCCGGCCGCCTTGGTGATCTCGCGCTCGGGGCCGAACGAGTCCCATCCGCCGAGCGAGCCATAGCCGACCTTGAGCCGCGTTCCGTACAGCCCGACGGCCGCGACCGTGTTGCGTTCCAGTGTGCGGCCGAACAGCACCACGGTTTCCTGGAATTGTTCACCGTCCGCCGACAAACCGCCGGTCACCGAGACCGCCGCAGGCAGGTGCTCGCCCAGCCCGCGCACCAACGCCTCGCCGTTGATGTCGAGGCCTTCCGAGATGACGATCACGTGGACCAAGTCCGGCCCAGCCAGCGCCTTGGCCAGCGCCGCGCCCGCAGTGGCGCTGCTGGCGGCTGTTACCGGAGCCGTGGCGGCCCGGACGGTCGTGTCCTCGAATCGAATTGCCGTCGTGGCCACACCGGCGTCAAACACCTCGTCGCCGATGATCTGGCCGGCCGTCGAGCAGCCGATGATGGTGGCGGCGGGCCAGCGCGCCGCGAGCGAGGTGCCAAGGGCCGGCAGGCTCAGGCTGGCGCGATCGCCGAAGACCAGCAGCAACTGGGCGCCCGGGTCGGCCTCTGGGCCAGTCCACTTTTCGTCTGACCAGCGGTTCTGCTGAGCTTCCACAAGAGATACCGTAGCGCAATTGCCCGGTAGATCGAGCCGCTAATTGGCTCGCACTAGCTTTCGTGCTGGGCGGCGTACCAGTCGAGCAAGAATCGCTGTGAATTCAAGGGGGGGACGCCCTCGGGCGGGGTCGCCCGTACGTACGCGCCGTCCGTATCCAGGGTCCACGCCCGGTCGGTGTCGCTCAGCAACACTTCGAGCACGCCGTCGCGCACGGTTTGCTTCAGCCCGGGGTCGGTGACCGGGCATAGCACTTCAACGCGCCGATCGAGATTGCGTTCCATCAGGTCAGCGCTGCCGATGTAGACCTCGGGCGCGCCGCCGTTCTCGAAATAGTAGATGCGAGAGTGCTCGAGGAACTGGCCGACGATCGACCGCACCCGGATGTTGTCGCTGATGCCGGGGATGCCCGGACGCAGGCAGCACACGCCGCGCACCACCATGTCGATGGCCACGCCGGCCTGGGAGGCGCGGTACAGCGTCTTGATCATCCCCTGGTCGGCGACCGCGTTGTTCTTGACGATCATCCGCGCCGGCCGCCCCGCCTTGGCATGCTCGATCTCGCGCTCGACCAGGGCGCGGAAGCCCTGGCGCAGGCCAACCGGTGCCACCAGCAGGGCGTTGTACGAGCGCTTGTTGGAATAGCCGGTCAGCGAATTGAACACCTCGGTGACATCGTCCAGGATGCTCTCATCGGCGGTGAACAGGCCGAAGTCGGTGTAGACCTGGGAGGTGACGCGGTTGTAGTTGCCCGTGGCCACGTGGGCGTAGCGACGAATGCCGTCGGCTTCCTGTCGCACCACCAGGCACAGCTTGCAGTGCACCTTGAGGTTCATCAGGCCATAGACCACGTGAATGCCGGCCGATTCCAGGCGGTGGGCCCACGCGATGTTGTTGCGTTCATCGAACCGCGCCTTGAGTTCGACCAGGACGGCGACCTGCTTGCCCTGGTCGGCAGCCTCGATCAGCAGGTCGACCAGCGGCGAGTTGGCGCCGATGCGATACAGCGTGATCTTGATCGCGATCACCTGGGGATCCTGCACCGCGGCACGCAGAAACGTTTCCACCGAGGTGAACGAATCAAAGGGGTGATGCAGCAGGAAGTCCTGGTCGGCGATCTGCTCGAAGACCTTGTCGGTTTCGTCGGGTGCCCACAGCGTGCGCGGCACCAGCGCCGGATACTTCAGCGCCGGGCGGTGGAGCTTGAACAGCGAGTGCCAGTCGCCGAAGCCCAGCCGATCGGGCGCGCGCGCGACGACGTCTTCGCCAATCTCGAAGTTTTCGATCAGGATGTTCAATACCCGCTTGGGCATGTCGGCTTCGACGTGCAGCAGCGACAGCGCGCCGTGGCGTAACTGCTTGAGGCCGCGGTCGACGGTTTCGAGCAGGTCGTCGGCCTCGTCCTCCTGGATCACCATGTCGGTGTCGCGGATGATCCGGAACAGATGCGTGCCCTCCACCTGCGTGCCGGGGAACAGCGTCTGGATGTTGCGCCGGATCACGTCCTCGAGAAACACGTGCGCCATCCCACCGTTGGGCGAGAGATGTTCGGGCAACGCGATGAAGCGCGAGAGCATGCCGGGCACCTTGACGCGGGCGAACTTGGTGCGGCCGGCGTGCCGCACGCGCACCGCCAGGTTCATGCTCAGGTTCGAGATGTAGGGAAACGGATGGCCGGGATCGAACGCCAACGGCGTGAGCACGGGAAAGATGTGGTCGCGGAAGTACTGCGCCAGCCAGGCGTCGATGGCCGGGGTGTAGTCGAGCGGCTCGAGAAAGTGAATGCCCTCCGCAGCCAGCAGCGGCCGGATGGACTGCGACCAGCAGGCGATCTGCGCATCGATCTGGGCCAGGGCCCGGCCGCGAATCGTCGCCAGTTCCACATCCGTCGTCATGCCATCGATCGACACTTCTTCAATGCCGGCGCGGAACTTCTTCAGGATGGTCGCCACGCGCACCATGAAGAACTCGTCGAGGTTAGTTCCCGAGATGGCGAGGAACTTGACGCGTTCGAGGAGTGGGTGCGAGGTGTCTTGCGCTTGCGCAAGCACGCGTTCGTTGAACGCGAGCCAGCTCAGCTCCCGGTTGATATACAGGGACGGCGAGGTCAGGTCGTTAGGGTCGAGGTTCGACCAATCTCGTTGAGGCGCCACGGGCACAACCGACGCGCTTTCGGCGGCACGGCGTTTCCGCGGGCGTCTGGTGACGACGGTCGAGGTCGACATAATCCCTGAGCATATACGGTGTCAGACACCGTTCCAATAATTGCGATCTGCGGACCGCGGGGCTGTAACAGCCGTGTAACGTCACGGCACGATCTAGAGGATTCGGCCGCGCGAGTAGCTGACAATGTACATCTCGCCTGCCGCGTCGACGCCGAACGAGCTGATCAATCCGAGTTCCGACGTGCCGCCCAGTGTGCCGGTCAGCACCAGCAGGTCAACCGCGGTGGCCTCCTGTTGCTCGTTGAGGACGATGCCGATGGAGTAGACCCGGCCCGCGACGTAGTCGGCGAAGAAGTAGCGGCCGTTGAACGTCGGGTCGAGGGCCGAACCGCGATACACCACACCGCCAGTGATCGACTGGCCGTCGCTGCGCGGGTATTCGTGGATCGGATCGGTCAGCGGGAGATACGCGGCCGGCAACCGTGTGTCGAAGGCGCTGCGGCCTTCACGCACGCGCCAGCCGTAGTTGCGCCCGCCGGCACCGCGCGGTTCCCAGTTCACTTCTTCGCGCGCGCTCTGGCCGACATCGGCGATCACGAGCGCGCCGGTGCCGCCGCGTGTCCAGTCGTCGAAGCTGTAGCGCCACGGGTTGCGCAAGCCGAAGGCCCAGATCTCGGCCAGCGCCGCAATCGGATCGCCATCGACAAACGGGTTGTCTTCGGGCACCCGGTAGCCGCGGCGGTCGCTGTTGTCGACGCTGACGTCGAGGCGCAGCATTTTGCCCAGCAATGAGCCCGGATTCTGCGCGCGGTTCTGCGGGTCGCCGCCGCTGCCGCCGTCGCCCAGGCCGATGTAGAGGTAACCGTCGGGGCCAAAAGCGAGGTGCCCGCCGTTGTGGTTTGAGAACGGCTGCTCGATGAAAGCGCGGCCATCGGGCCACACCAGGTCAAATCGCGAGCCGGTGTCGACGCGTCCTTGCGCGTCGCGGCTGTAGCGGGCCACCACGGTGTGCCCGTCGGGGTTGGTGAAATTGATGTAGAAGCGACGCGACTCCGTGGCATCCGGCGGGAAGGCCAGGCCGAGCAGGCCGCGTTCGCCGCCGGTTGAGAGTTGCCCGCGGATGTCGAGGAACAGGATGGGCGAAACCACGCCGTTCCGGAGCGTGCGAATGGTCCCGCGCTGCTCGACGACGTAGAACGTCCCGGGATCGGCCGGGTCGACGACCATTGCAACCGGGTTGGTGAAGCCGCCCGCCACCACCGCCGACCGCAGCTGAGCCGTGGCGGTGCCGGCGAAGATTCCGACGAGGAGTGTCCCCAGGAGAACCGAAACTGCGCGCCGCATGCCCACAGCTTAGCAGGGGTGCAAGAGCGGGAAAGGGCGGCGGTGTCGCTGGTGTCAGGTCGGTGAGATTAACGGTGGCCCTGTCCGTCTATGGAGATAAGGACATCAAGCCGCCATGGATGCCGGGGCTGTTCGCCGCGCGTTCCAGTTCGCGTGCCGTCATGGCGCGCTGCTCGATGCCCGCGAACTCGCGGCGTTTCATGAGCAGATTGCCGCCGGCGGACACGCGCCGCCCAACCCGGCCGCGGTCGCCACCCGGCGCCAGGGAGCACTCGCGCGCGCCGCCCTCGCCATTCTGGATGTCGAATATCGCACCCAGCACATCCGTATCGCTGACGTCGCGACACGGTTGCATGTGACGCAGTGGCACTTGTCGCGCGTGCTTCATCAGACGACCAGCCAATCGTTTCTGGCCCACCTGCATGACCGGCGTGTCACCGCGGCCGGGCGCATGCTGCTGAGCAGCCCGGCGTCGACGAGCGTCAAGGAAATTGCCTACGAAGCCGGTTACGCGAGCACGCGTGACCTCGATCGTCACTTCCGGCGCGCGACCGGCATGACACCCGGGAAGTATCGGCGTTGGCTCGCCGACATTCACGACGATCGGTCGTGAACGGCCGCGGCAATTTCTTCGGCGAGCTTCGCAGTCGCCTCGCGCCCGCGGGCCTGCCGCCAGCCGTCGTTGGCAGGGAAGTCGATGGCCCACACCGCGCTGTCATCGCGGCGCCTCAGTTCAGCGGAAGCATACGCCCGCGTCTCTCCGCCAATCACCGGTGTCGACAGCGTCGTTACCAGGATCAGATCCGCGTGTCCGGCGTCGGCGGCAATCGTGAAACCCCGCTGAGCCAGGTGGTTGGCGATCAGCTTCCGGAAGCGGAATGCTTCGTGATCCTGCCCCATCGGTTCGACGTGAATTACCCGGGCGCTCGAATGGGCCGGCTGCGCGTAGGAGCCAGCGCTGACACTGACGATCAGCAGCATGCCTGCAGCAAGAAGTCTCGTCATGCGGTTCACAGTAGGCGCCGGCCCGTGGGCTGTCAAGGGCGATGCCAAGAAATGGATATCGAATGTCACAAAACGGATGCAGGTTCGTGTTGTGAAAGCTGCGGTCGCACTGGAAGATGCGCTGGCGCACATGCCGTGCGCCGATCGAAAGGAACACGCTATGACAATTGATGCGAAGCCGGTCGAAGTAATCGCAACACCTGCGCTCACCGACGATGAGTGGTCAATCCTCGTTGCGGTGGTCGGCTTGGTGGCCGCGATCGGCAAGGCCAGCAACTAACTCCATCGGTGCTGAGCTGGGGCATCCGGCGATGCGCGCCACCAGAGCTCGGAGGTCCCAGCTCCTTCAGCACACCCTTGTGAGCCGACGAATGGAGGACGCCGTGGGAGCCGTCGTCGAATGCCGTGTCGACCCGACGTCGATCGTCGAGTTGCTGCCGGTTCGGGTGGCACGTGACGGCGACACATTTCTGATCGGCCATCATCGCGGCCGCACATACCTGGCGCTAACGCCCCCGGCCCTCGAGGCCGCCACCCTGCTGGGGAAACGGGTGCCGGTCGGCCGGGTCAAGGAAATCCTGGCCGAGAAGTACCGCACCGGCGAGATCGTGCTGGCGCCGCTTCTCGAGCAGCTATTATCGGCCGGCCTGGTGCGGGCCATTGACGGCGAGCCCCTCGCCGGTCAGCCGCGCCTCGACGCTTCGCGCCCCCCGTTGCTCACGGCCGGCCGCGTGGCGCCGCTCTTCTCAGCACCAGCCATCATCGTGTACGCGCTGATCTTCGCCGGCGGACTGCTCGCGTTGACCGACCCGCGCAGCTGGCCCCGGCTTGACGTTATCGCTGCCGGCCGCAGTTACGGCACCCTCATTCTGTCGGTCGGACTGCTGCTGGCAATTGCCGTCAAGCATGAAGCCGCCCACCTGGCCGCGGCGAGGTTCCTCGGTGTCGAAGCGAGCTGGCGGCTCGGGCACCGGCTGTGGTTTCCGGTCATCGAAACCGATCTGTCGGGCCTGTGGATGGTGGAGCCGCGCAAGCGCTATCTTGCCTACGGCGCCGGCATTGCCAGCGATTTGCTGGTGGCGTCACTGGCGCTGATGGCGTTGTGGCTTCAGGCACACAGCTACGTCGAGTTGTCTGGCGGAGGAGTGCGAGCCCTTTCGCTGACGGTCCTGATCGTCGCGGTCGGCGTGATTTGGCAGAGCAACGTGTTTCTGCGCACCGACGGCTACTACATGCTCGCCACCGCGCTTGGATGCCGAAACCTGGCGGCTGACGCCAAGGCGTACCTGCGGCGGCGCCCGGACGTGTATCCGCGTCACGTTCGTATTTATGCCGCCGGCTACCTCATCGTCGCTGTGATATTCGGCGTGTTCTGGGTCACCGGCGTGGTGATGATCCTCGGCGCGAGCGACGCCGGTTCGGGGACCGCGCGAACGGCGCTCGGCGTTTCGGCCGCCGTACTGCTGATCGGCGTGGTCGCCGAACGCCGCCGGACGCCGCCCCGTTTCCGGCTGATCTGTCCCGCGGGCCTGGCCCTGCTGCTCGGCGTGTTGTTGCCATGACCACCATCGGCGGAGAAACGCGGCTGCGCCTGTTCCCAATCACGGTCACCGCGAGTGCCGATCGTTACCTGGTCACCCGGCGCGACACCGGCACGATGCTCCAGACTTCCGAGAGCGGCGTCGATTCCATTCAGTTCCTGCGCCGGGGCTTAACCATCGACCGCACGCGGGCTCGGCTTGACCGCTGGATGCGGCGCTTGGTTGACATCGACGGGCTGGAACATCTCGATCGGGCCCAGGCGGAGCAGCGGGGCGTGATTCTGTGCGGTTTTCACCTGGCCGGCTACAGTGTCATCCCCTTTGCGCTCGCGTCGCGTGGCTACGCGCAGTTGGTGTTGATGGCCGCTACGGCCGACAGCACCCGCGAGATCCGGGCTCGCATCAATGAACTGCGGGAGGCGGGGTTCCCCTACCCGATCGAGCCGGTTGCCGCACCTGGCAGCACGCGCCGGATCGTGCGCGGCCTGAACGCTGGGGCGGTGGTCGTGCTTCTGGCCGATCCGACACCCGGCGGCCCGGGCGGCTGCATCTCGGCGCCATTTCTTGGCGGGTCGCTGCGCCTGCCACGCGGAGTGGCCTGGCTGGCTCGGCGCGCCTCGGCGGTCGTGCTGCCGGTGGGCATCCAAAGCACCGCACCCGGTCGGTATCGACTGCAGATTTCCAGCCCGATTGGGGCCGCCGACCGGTGCACGGAGCGCACGATGATCGAGATGCTGGCGACGAGGCTCGAGCGCGAGGTTCTGGATCGGCCGGCCGCGTGGCTCAAATGGCAAGACCTGCATCTGATGGCTGGTAACAGTGGTCAAGAGCGGCCAGGAGGTTCGTCATGACCGACAGGAAGAGACTCGCAATGGCGCTGATGCTGGTCTTGCTCACGCCGGCAGAGAACACGGCCAGCGTGGTGATCACCTCGTCGCTGGTCACCCTGGCCGACGGCAAGACCACGCGCCTGCAACTGGTGCACACGGTCGATGGGGCGCGGATGCACGTCCAGCGGATCCGCCCTGACGAACCGGGCCGCCAGGGTTTGGTCGATATCTACGACGCCGCCACCGGCCGCATCGTCATTCTCGATCGCGACAAGCAGCAGGCCGAAGTCCACACCGCCGCGGGCGCCGCCGCGCAAGTGGAGAAGGACCTGGCGAGCGATCTCATCACCGTGGACTTGAAGCCGACGGGACGCAGCAAAGAGCTGCTGGGCGTGCGCTGCGAGGAGTACGCCTTCGCGGTGCGGGCGCCGCTGACGGGCAGCGCCATGCTGTTGCGCAGTGGCTCGGCGTGGATCGCGCGAGAGGCGCCGGGTGTGGACGAGTACGTCGCGTTCTTTCGCGGTGCCGGGCCTGTGCTCGTCGGCGGCAGCGTCAGGACACCGAAGACGGTGCTGGCGGTCGATCGCACTGACACGGAGCTCTACCGGCGCCTTGCCGGGCTTGGCGGCATCCCATACGCGATCGAGATGAAACTGGAGGTCGAAGGCACCGGTCTCGCGGCCCGCCTGCTGCGCGGCGCGCTGACCTGGTCGCGGACGGTGATCACGACGGCGGTGGAAACGGCGGCCGTGCCGGAGCTGACCTTCGCCATCCCGGCCGGGTGGAAGACGAAGTTGCACAAGTAATCTGGGCTTGTGTAACACTGCCAGGCGATGGCGGCTCCCAATGTGAGACGCTCGGCCGGGATGACGGCGATTGCGACGGCCATCGCGGCATTCGTGATGCTCGCGGGTGCGCTGCCGGCGGCTGCGCAGGGAACCTTCAACCTGCTCGGTGGCCGGAATCATCCGGAGCTCACCTGGTCGGTGTACGACACCGAACACTTCCGGCTTGTCTACTCGGACGGACTGGCCGAAGTCGCGCGACGGGCCGGCAGCATCGCCGAACAGGCCTACGCCATTCAACAACAGAATCTCGGGTTGTCGTTCGCCCGGCGCTACTACCTGTTCCTGTCGGATCGGGATCAGATCCCGAATGCGGCCACCACGGCGTTCGGCTACGCCTTCATCTACGTGAACCCGGCCCGCTACCTGACGCTGTTCAGCAGTGCCAGCGGCTGGCTGGAGCAGGTCATTCCGCATGAACTCGTCCATGCCCTGCTGTTCGAGAACAGCCGCGGCTGGTTGAGTGCCGTGGTACCCGGCGCCGGCGGCCTGGTGCCGCGCGAGATTCACGAGGGCATGGCGCAACTCTACGGCGGCGAGGCGTGGGGACCGGAGCGCGGCGACCGGTATCTCAACCTGCTGGTGCGCAACGACCGGACCCGTCCGCGTCCCTCGGCGATCGATGCCGGCGCGGGCACCTACGCCACGGGCTTTGCGCAGATCAAGTGGCTGCGCCAAACCATGAGCGACCAGCAGATCGGGCAGATCTTCGCGAGCAAGCCTCGCCGCGCTCGATTCAGCTTTGGCGAGTCCTTCGAGCGCGTCGCCGGCCGGGATTACGACGAGGTTGAAACCGAATGGCGGCGCGCGATCAATGTCTATTACAACTGGCGTGAGGGGACGGCCGAGCGGACCGAGTCGCTCGGGCCGGCGCTCGACCAGGTGTCGGGCGACCAGTTGCTGGTCGTCAAGCGATCGCCGCGCGGCCAGGGCACGGCATTCTCCGGCGTGCGGCGCCGGCAGAATCCAAACTACGCCCTCTACTACCACGCCGGCGACGACCGCCGCCTCACGCGACTGGCAGAGAAGAACCTTCGCGACAACTTCTCATTCGATCGTGATGGCGATCGGATTGCGTTCAGCCGATGGCACTACGGAGCCCGCGGCGACTTGCTTGCCGACATTGCGCTCGTGGACTTGCGCACGGGCGCGGAATCGACCGTGACCCGGGATTTGCGCGCGCTCGAACCGGTGTTCGTGGGACCGCAGGAACTGGTGTTCGTCAGGCAGGAGGGCTTGATCAGCAACCTGTACCGGCTGTCGCTCGACGCCGGCGCGACTCCTGAGGCATTGACCAGCTTCACCACCGAATGGCACTTTGCCGACTTGTCCGTGTCGCCGGATGGGCGGACCGTGGCCGCCGCCTACGTCTCGCCACGCGACCAGCGGCAAGGCATCTTTCTCTACGATCTCCCGTCGCGGACCTATGCCGAGAAGCCGCAACCCGCCATCTGTCGCTTCCCGCTGTTCGCGCCTCACGGCAGCGCTGAGATTCTCTTCACCTCTGAAGAAGGCGGCGTTCGCAACGTCCATCGTCTCGATCTCAACAGCGGCGTGAAGACCGCGGTCACGCAGCAGGCCAACTCGGTGCTGATCACCGACTGGCCGGCCGAACACACAGCCCTGGGCATCAGGCAGGTGGATGAAAAGCCCGA
>Ga0163144_10007125_pt1 | contig 24542 bp, 23 predicted proteins | sample OliLak19BULKMAT1_FD_123175 | JGI IMG/M metagenome (GOLD analysis project Ga0163144, IMG submission 123175) | Freshwater microbial mat bacterial communities from Lake Vanda, McMurdo Dry Valleys, Antarctica - Oligotrophic Lake LV.19.BULKMAT1 | ecosystem: Environmental > Aquatic > Freshwater >...
CAAGGGAAAGCGAAAACTCGCGACATGGGATACCGACTACCTCATGACCGCTCTGCTGGCCCGTTAACCTGGACGCGTTGCCCTGGATCCGGGGCGGCCGGGGTTGCAGCAGCCCTTTGCCCAAGGCACCCTCTCTTGAACTGATTCGGTGCGGAACCCCATTCATGGCCATGAAATCCCTGAACGACCTTCTTGAAGCAGCTGAATCGGACGGCCTCCTGTCCGCCGAAATGCGCCTGCGCGACGTACTGCGCTCTGCCGGCCGCCAGCCCCACCCCCTGAACGCCGCGGCGCTAAGGGATGTCCGCTCCGCCTGGTCGGCTGCAAACCTGCTCGGCGTCTCCCAGCTGGCCACCGCCGAAATGCTCGAACGCCTCGGTGATGCCCCCCGCAACGCAGAACTGGCCGAAGCCCTCGCCGCAGGCCTGCCCCACGACGTGCTGGAGGAGGCGCTCCGCCAGCCCAGCGGCATCCTCAAGACGGCTGCCTCGCTTCGCGCCGCAGCCGTCAGCACGCCGTCGCCGCGGCCCGGCGTGTTCGAAGCTGGCCATATCGATGCCGGCCTGTCCGAAAGCCTCCTCTCCGCCCTCGAGGAAGGCGCTGAAATCCACCTCATGCGCGGCGCCTTGCCGGAGGCAGGCACACGCTGCCGTGTGCTGGACGTCGCGCAGGCGATCGGCCCGGGCGGGCTCGAAGCCGATTACCTGGTGGCATCGGTCGATGCAGCGTCCCGCAGCCTTGGCGACGGCATGCTGGTCGTCGCCGGCCTTGGCGCCGGCGTCCTGTCGCTTGGGCTCGACTATAGCGCCGAAACCGGCGTTGCCGTGGGCGGCGCCCTTGCGGCCCTCGTCAAGTCCGCAGCGACCGGCGCAGCTTTCCCGGCCGCTCAGGGGCGTCTTCTGGGCCTTGAAGGCATGAAGGCCTCCGGCCGCCGCCCATGCCAGCTTGCCCTGCTGCCGCTTCGCGACATGGCCGACACATTGCCCGAATGCGAGAGCGAAGGCGCAGCGCCGGTCCGCACCGTGCTGGCATATGGCGAAGATGCCCCCAGTCTGAGCCGCGCCGCGCGCCTTGGCCTCGCCCGCCGGGCGCCGGAACACCTGCCGCTGCTGCTGAAACGCCTCGCGCAGGCCGGCGCGCATGACCTCGACTCCGCCCTTGGCCGCAACCGCTTGCGAGACCGGGGCTTCACCGACGACGCGATCGAGCGCGTCACCCGCGCCATTGGCGACGGCTTGCCGCTGAACGCGGCCTTTTCCCGCTGGGTTCTCGGCGACGAGATCATCATCCACGACCTGAAACTCCTGCCGGAGCGGTTCGATTCGGATGGCAAGGCGCTGCTTTCAGCAGTCGGCTTCTCGAAGAAAGACATCGCCGCCGCCGAACTCGCCATTGATGGCGCGATTGAGGAAATCGCCGGCAAGGGCCTCGCGGCTGCCGGCCTGCCGCTACAGGTTACCGCCGATGCCGAAATCCGCTTCACTGCCGCCGCCTCGAAGGCGCTCGGCGGGATGGGCATGCTGCGCGCGCCGTCTGTCGAAGGCTTGGAGCTGGCCGAATCTGCGATGGCCGCCGGCCTTTCCGCCCTGATGACCGGTCACCGCGCACCGCCATCGGAGGACCTGCGCCTGCGCATGGAGCAGATAATCTCGCTGGCCGAGGAGATTGCCGAAGACGCCATAGCGTTGCCGGACCTGCCCGCCCTTTCGGAGGAGCCGCCCGCCCGCGTCCGCCGCACCCGCCTGCCGGACCGGCGCAAGGGATACATCCAGAAAGCGACCGTCGGCGGCCACAAGGTTTACCTGCACACCGGCGAATTCGACGACGGCAGCCTCGGCGAAATCTTCATCGACATGCACAAGGAAGGCGCCGCCTTCCGCAGCCTGATGAACAACTTTGCCATTTCGGTCTCGCTCGGCCTGCAATATGGCGTGCCGCTCGAGGAATACGCTGACGCCTTCGTGTTCACCCGGTTCGAGCCTGCCGGCGCGGTCACCGGCAATGACCGGATCACCAACGCGACCTCGATCCTGGACTACATCTTCCGGGAACTCGCCGTCTCCTATCTTGGCCGGGACGACCTTGCCGAAGCCGACGTCACCCATGACGGCCTAGGCAGGGGCGCGGGGGATGCGACACGGGCGGAACCTGCACCGTTCACCTCCGAAGCCGCCCAGATCATCTCGCGCGGCTTCTCGCGCGGACAGCTGCCGGACAACATCGTCATCCTCGACAAGCGCCGGGCCGAGAAAGCCGCCGAAGAGCCGGAAGCTGCTGCCAATAACCTTGCCCAGGCCTATGTTTCTGAAGCCTGCCCCGCCTGCGGCAGCTTCACGCTGTTTGAAGCCGGCCCCGACGGGCATCTTACCTGTGACACGTGCGGGGAAGAAAGCCGCGCTAGCCAGTAGCCCCACGGGCGACTGGCGGACGGTAGCGCACCGCTTTTCACGGGAAAAAACATGACTTTACGGCAATACTTATTGCATTCTGGCAACAGTCGTGCCGCATTTACAGTTCTTACAGTTTGTTCAGTTTAGAGAATACAAAGAAACCGCTATCCCGAGTCCCATGGACAATTTGAATCTGCGTCTCGTTTCTTTTGCAGGTGTTCTTGCGGTGATCGCCGTACCGGGCGCCTTGGCCCAGGGCCAGCCTGTTGCCTGGTCGCCAAGCTATGTCGGCACCTGCGCGACCTGCGAACTCTCGGGACGCAACCTGACCGGCTGGACCCTTGCGGGCGCCAATTATTCCGAAGCCAAGCTGGACTATTCGGTGATGCGCGGCGTGCAGGCCACTGCCGTGAATTTCGAACATGCCGACCTGACCGGCGCCGACATGCGCGGCGCCGTGCTAACCAACGCCAAGCTTGCAGACGCGATTTTCGCCGGAACCCGCCTGCAAGAGGTCAAGGCCTCCGGCGCGGACCTTCGCCGCGCCTTGCTCCACGGTGCCAGCCTTCAGGACGCCGTCATGATCGGCGCCAACTTCGAACAAGCCGAACTGATCATCGCCCGCCTCGAGGACGCCGACCTTTCCACCGCCAATTTTGACGGGGCGATGCTCGACCGGGCGAACCTGCGCGGCACGATCTTCAATGGCGCAAATTTCAAGGACGCCCGCTTCAGCGGCGCCGACATCACCGGCGCCTCGTTCAAGGACGCGCGCTTCCCGGGCGCCAACCTGACGACTGTCAAAGGCTTCGAGGAAGCCGATTTCGAAGGGGCCTGCGGCTCGGTCTCGACCCGCCTGCCCCCCGACATGCGCCTGCCGCTGTGCACCAGCGCCCAGCTGAGCGCGCGGGCCGCCACCGGTCTCGACTAGGCGGGCATTCGGGCGAGCGCCCTTATCCTCCCCTGCGAAGCGGGGGAGGTTTCAGACGGCGCAGCCGGATGACGAAGGAGGCCTTCACGACGTATCCAGCGCCGCCCAGGCCTCGGGCCGCGCGGCGGCGTCCAGCCGGCAGATCAGCACGTCGATTTGAGGCGACAGGCGGCGGGTGACGTGCGAGGGGACCGGGAGGTCTCGCGGGCCGGGCGTAAGCAGTGTGGCGAAGCGGCGGGCCAGCCGGCGGGCGTGGGGTGCGGGATTCGCGAGCACTTCGGCGAGGCGGGTTGCCGCGATCGGCGGCAGGTCCGTCGGGTCTTCGCCGGCACTCGCGCGGCTGGGGCGCGACGGTGTTTCAATCAGCGGGAAGAGATTGCGGTCTTCGCTGCGGCCGGCGTCGGCGCGCTGCCGCTTGTCCGCCTGCGGATCATGCGGGCGGGACGGCGCCAGGACGATGTCTGCCGCGAGGACGTGGATGTAGCGGCGCACGAGGGCGGTGAGCGCTATCAGCTGCATGCGGGCGTCGCGCGCGATTGCGGCGAACGTCCTCGGAGCGGTGGCGCGCAGCAGTGCGCGCAGCGCGGCGAGGAGCTGCCGATGGGATCCCAGAGATTCGGGTGCAGGCGGGCTGTCTGCATGACCGCCGCAGGATAGGCGCAGCGGAAATACCGCCGGATTGGCGCGGAGCGGGTATTTTGTAGTAAGTTTTTTTAGCCGGACGTCGTGAAAATGTCGGCACTGGTGCGGACTTGTGCAACAAAAGGTTTGCGCTGGGTCTCGAACACTTGCTGCGCAAATTCCGGGATGACGACAAACTGAGGTTGGTCCTGCTTTGCAGACCTTGCCGCGACTCCCCGCCCCAAATTGTCGTCATCCCGGGAGACGCGAAGCGGATGCCCGAGATTCAGGCGGTCCTTGTGCTGATCATCTGCGCTGAGCGTCAGGCCTTGGCGGTGGGGGCGAGGCGGATATTCAGTTCTTTCAGCTGCTTGTCTTCCACCGGGCTTGGCGCGCCCATCAGGAGGTCACGGGCCTGCTGGTTCATTGGGAAGAGGATCACGTCGCGCAAGCTATCGGCTTCGGCCAGCAGCATGACGATGCGGTCTACGCCCGGCGCGATGCCGCCGTGCGGTGGGGCGCCGAAGCGGAAGGCGTTCAGCATGCCGCCGAACTTCTCCTCGACCACGTTCGGGCCTTTGCCCGCGAGTTCGAACGCCTTGAGCATGATCTCCGGACGATGGTTCCGGATGGCGCCGGACGACAGCTCCACGCCGTTGCAGACGATGTCATACTGGAACGCTTTCAGTGCAAGCTGTTTCTCGACCGTGTCGGCGGAGAGCAGCGCTTCCATGCCGCCTTGCGGCATCGAGAAGGGGTTGTGGCTGAAGTCGACCTTCTTGTTGTCCTCGTCCCACTCGTACATCGGGAAATCGACGATCCAGCAGAAGCGGAAGATGCCCGGCTCGATCAGGCCGAGTTCCTCACCGATGCGGATGCGCGCCTGGCCTTGCAGTTTCAAGGCAGCAGTCTTGCCGCCCGCCGAGAAGAACAGGGCGTCGCCTGCCTTCACGCCGGCCCTCGCGGCCAATGCGGCGAGGGCTTCCGGCGCAAAGAACTTCGCGATCGGGCCGGTGCCCGAAAGTTTACCGTCTTCTTCGACAAAGCGGATGTAGCCGAGGCCGGGGGCCTGCATTTCCTTCTTCGCCCAGGCATCCATCTTGTCGAAGAAGGAGCGCGGCTGTTCGCCCGAACCCGGCGCCGGGATGGCGCGGACGATTCCGCCGCCATTGACGATCGTCTTGAACACGCCGAGCGTCACGTCCTCGCGCGCTGCGATGTCGGAGACGTCGCAGCAGATGATCGGGTTGCGCAGGTCCGGCTTGTCAACGCCGTACTTCAGCATGGCCTCCGCATACGGAATATGCGGGAACGGGCCCGGCGCGACGGTTCGGCCCTTGCCGTCCCAGTCCGCGAACTCCTCGAACACGCAGCGCATGACCGGCTCGATGGCGCCAAAGACATCTTCCTGCGTGACGAAGCTCATCTCGATGTCGAGCTGATAGAACTCGCCGGGCGAGCGGTCGGCGCGGGCGTCCTCGTCGCGGAAGCAGGGCGCGATCTGGAAGTAGCGGTCGAAGCCGGAGACCATCAGCAGCTGCTTGAACTGCTGCGGGGCCTGCGGGAGGGCGTAGAACTCGCCGGGGTGCATCCGGCTCGGCACGAGAAAGTCGCGCGCGCCTTCGGGGCTGGAGGCGGTCAGGATCGGCGTCTGATACTCGGTGAAGCCTTCGGCCACCATGCGGCGGCGGAGGCTCGCGATCACGTTCGAGCGCAGGACCATGTTTTTGTGCAGCGCCTCGCGGCGCAGGTCGAGGTAGCGGTGCTTGAGGCGGATCTCTTCGGGGTAAGAGTGGTCGCCGAACACCGGCATCGGCAATTCGGCCGCCTCGGACTGGACCGACACGGCGCTCCCGACGATTTCAATTTCACCGGTCGCAAGGTTTGCGTTTACCAGCTCCGCGTCGCGGGCTACCACCTTGCCCTCGACCGTGATGACGCTCTCGGCACGCAGGCGCTCGACGGTGGCAAAGCCGGCAGAGCCCGGATTGAAGACGATCTGGGTCAGCCCATAATGGTCGCGCAGGTCGATGAACATAACCCCGCCATGGTCGCGTCGGCGGTGCAGCCAGCCAGAGACCTTGACGGTCCCGCCGACATGGGATTTGCGCAGCTCCCCGCAGGTATGTGTGCGATAGGCATGCATCGGGCGAAAACTCCGGTATCTCAGCCAAACATAAAGAAGCGGCGTAGGGCACAGACCCCCTCGCCTTTGTCAAGCAGGTGCGATAAGCGCTCGCGCAATGACTGACAACACCCTGACGCCGATCACCGAGCAGTCCGCACTGGAAGACCTTTGCGGGCACCTTGCAGAGGCCGAATTCGTCTGCGTTGATACCGAATTCCACCGGGAAACGACCTATTGGCCGGAGCTGTGCCTGATCCAGGCCTCAGGACCGGGCGTCGAGGGCCTGATCGACCCCCGGGCCGAAGATCTCGACATCAAGCCTTTCCTCGACCTGATCGCCTCCGACCGGCAGACCAAGGTGTTCCATGCCGCCCGGCAGGACATCGAAATCTTCAACCGGCTGATCGGTCACCCGCCCGGCCCGGTGTTCGATACCCAGGTTGCCGCGATGGCGCTCGGGTTCGGCGATTCTATTTCGTATGACAACCTCGTCCAGCGTGTCCTGCGCAAGCAGATCGACAAGTCCAGCCAGTTCACCGACTGGATGCGCCGCCCGCTGAGCCAGAAACAGCTGGTCTATGCGCTCGGCGACGTGACCCACCTGCGCGACGCCTACCAGATCATGCGCGACGAGCTGCAACGCACCGACCGTCTCGCCTGGGTGCGCGAGGAGATGGCCGAGCTGGAAGACCCGGCGACCTATGACACCGAGCCGATGAACGCCTGGCAGCGCCTGAAACTGCGGATGCCCAAGAAGGACTATGCCGCCGTCGTCGTCTCGGTCGCCGCCTGGCGCGAGCGAGTGGCGCAGGAACTCGACAAGCCCCGGCGCCGCATCCTGAAGGATGACGCGATACAAGAGATCGCCGCCCAGAAACCGCGCACGGAAGAAGACTTCGCGCAGCTGCGCGCCGTGCCCAACGGCTTCATCCGCTCCAAGCATGGGCAGGGCCTGCTTGAGGCCGTGCGCGCCGCCATGGATGCGCCGGACACCTATGCTCCGGAAATCACCCGCCAGGTCCAGAACGCGCAGATACCCGCCGGCGCACCGGAACTGCTCAAGGTGCTGCTCAAGCACGTCTCGGACGAGAATGACGTCGTCCCGCGCCTGATCGCCAACTCCGCCGACATCGACCGGATCGCCCGCGGCGAAACCAGCGAGGACATCCCGGCAATGACCGGCTGGCGGCATGAGATGTTCGGGAAGAAGGCGATTGCGCTTCTGTCCGGCAAGCTCGCCGTATCGTTCGCAGGCGGACAGGTGCGCCTGTTCGACGTCTGAGCGTCAGCGCACGCTGGTTCGCGATTTCAGCCTCAGCTGGCCGGCGGCCTGTGACAGGCGGCGCTCGACCGTTTCCGAAACCAGAAGCTTGTCGCGCGGGTCCACTTCCAGTTCGAGCACGTCACCCACGCGCCGCAGCGCGGCCCGCTTGAGAATTGGCCCGGACCTGCCAGAGAACACCGCTCCGAGGCGCATCAGCAGGCCGATCTGGCGCGAACGGTCCGCCTGTGCTTCGGTCGCCAGCGAAATGTGCTCGGCGGGGCGCTTGAAGTCCTTTTCATAGCGGCACCCGATGGCATAGGCGATCATCGCCCGCTCCGCATGGTTGAGGCCGGAATACGGCGCGCGCAGTGCCTGGTCATAGGCGAGCTCGGCACGGTGATCCGGGTGGAACCGGCCCGCGCTGTCTGCCATCATGCATGCTGCCTTTTCGATACGCACGTCCGCTGCGGGCGATCCGAACAGGTCCGGCTGCGGGCCCAGCACCGGCGAAATGAAATCGTAGAGCGCCCGGCCGAAAGCGATCTGGTTGAGGTCGAGACGCGCAAACGCGATCACACCGTCCGTTAGCGGATCTTGAGGTTTCATCCCCATCAGCTCCTGCAGCACGCCTTCGCGCACACCCGCCGCAGAGATCGTCACGCCATCAAGCCTGCCCACCGACAGGATTTCCTCGAGCGTGATGGCTGCCACATGCAACAGCCTGGCCCGCTTCCGGTCCAGCGCCTCGATCTGCGTACGCGGGGCCGCATTGGTCAGGGCATCGACGGTCAATTTTGTTGCGCGCGCCACCTGACCTTCATTGATCTGGTAGCCTTGCAACACCTTCAACGGATACCGGTCCAGTTCCATCACCAGACGGCCAAAGGCCCGCCAGGCCCCGCCGACAGCATAGAAACGCCCTTTCGCAGACGCGAGCGCTGCGCTTGTCTTGAGTTCGTCCCTGATCCGCTTACGGAGTTCTTTAGGTTCGTTGACAAGATCACCGAGCGCGAGAGGCCCGATCATCAGGCTTTCGCCTTCGCCCGGTGACCCGCCGATCCCCTGGAACTCGAGGCTTGACCCGCCAAGATCCCCGATCAGGCCGACCGGATTGTAGAGATTTATCTCGACCCCGCGTGCCGACAGCCGCGCCTCGTCGCCGCCCGAAAGCAGCCTGACCGGGCGGCCAAGCACCTTTCCGGCCTGCCTCAGAAACTCGTTGCCATCTTCCGCAGCACGCACGGCAGCCGTCGCCACCGCCTGCCATGTCTCTACGTTTAGCGCCTTCAGGATCGCCCGGAACCGCCCGAGGGCGCCCAGCGCCGCCACGATGCCCTGCGGCGAGAGACGGCCGGTTTTCGTCATCCCTTCGCCAAGGCCCGCCATGACTTTCTCGTTGAAGCTTTGCAGGATCGACGCGCCCAGCACATCGCAGATCACGAGGCGGATTGAGTTCGACCCGATATCGATGATACCGGCCTGGCGGGGGTGGGGAATACTCATTTCGGTCCTACAGGCAGCGACAGGCGCGGCGGCAGACTGACTTCCAGCGCACTGCCCCGGCCCGAAAGGCTGGGGTTTGCCATGAAATATCCGTGGGCGGAGAAGGCTTCGTCAGGCGTCTTGCTGCGCAGACGTTCATACGTGCCGTCCGGGCGCATGAGCCAGGTCTGCTGTGCGTCGTTGAGGTTGGCCACCATGATCTGGTTCAACACTTGGCGGTGAACGGTCTGGTTCTGGATTGGCACCAGCACTTCCACACGGCGCGACAGGTTGCGCGGCATCCAGTCTGCCGACGACATGTAAACCTTCGCCTTGGCTGACGGGAGCGCCTCGCTATTGGCGAAGCACAGCACTCGGGAATGTTCCAGGAAGCGGCCCACGATGCTCTTCACCGTGATGTTCTCGGAAAGGCCCGGAATGCCCGGCCGCAGGCAACAGATACCGCGAACCACAAGCACGATGGGCACGCCCGCCTGGCTTGCCTTGTAGAGCGCGTCGATCACTTCGCCGTCAACCAGCGAATTCATCTTCGCCCAGATTCCGCTTGGCTTACTTTTCTTCGCAGCCTGCATTTCCAGCTCGATCATCTCGAGCAGATGCAGCTTGAGGTTCACCGGCGCCATGCTGAGCGTTTCGAAATCCGGCGCCACCTCGGGGGGCTCCCGGTTGGCTGTCACATAGTTGAACAGCCGGTTGGCATCTCGCCCGAGGGCCGGATCGGCGGTGAACAGCGAGAGGTCGGTATAGATGCGCGCATTGCTCGGGTGGTAGTTGCCGGTGCCGAAATGGGTGTAGGTCCGCAATTCGGTGCCTTCGCGGCGCACCACAAGCGACACCTTGGCATGTGTCTTGTACTCGATAAATCCGTATACGACCTGTACGCCGGCGCGCTCGAGGTCGCGTGCGAGACGCAGGTTGGCTTCTTCATCGAACCGCGCCTTGATCTCGACCAGCGCCGTGACGGTCTTGCCGGATTCGGCCGCTTCGATGAGAGCGCCGACAATCGGCGAATTGATCGTCGTCCGGTAAAGGGTCTGCTTGATCGCAACGACCTGCGGGTCAATTGCCGCCTGCCGCACGAATTCGACGACCACGTCGAAACTCTCGAACGGATGGTGGACCAGGATGTCCTTCGCGCGGATGGCAGCAAGAATGTCACCGCCCATTTCCCGGATGCGTTCCGGATAGCGCGGCTCATAGGGCGTGAACAGGAGGTCCGACCTGTCATCGACGATCATCTCGGCGAGACGTGCCATGCCGAGGATACCGTCATAGATCACGATGTCGGACGGCTCTGCACCGATTTCGCGCATGATGAAATGGCGCAGGTGCTCCGGCGCACTGGCTTGCATCCTGAGACGGACGATCCGTCCGCGTCGCCGCTGCTTCAGCAAGACTTCGAATTCACGGATCAGATCTTCGGACTCTTCCTCGATCTCGATGTCGCTGTCGCGCACGATGCGGAACAGGCAGCGACCCGATTCCTTGAAGCCCGGAAACAGAGTCGTCAGGAACAGGCCGATCACGTCTTCCAGCGCGATGAAACGGATACCCGGCTTTGATCCCTGCGGCAGGCGTATGAATCGCCGGACAAAGGTTGGCATCGGCACGATGCCCACCTGCGCCTCACCGCCGCCCAGTGACTGGAGGTCAAACGCGATCGTGAATCCAAGGTTGGGAATGAACGGGAAAGGATGCGCCGGATCGATCGCCAGAGGGGTCAGGATCGGGAAGATGTTGGCGTGGAAGTAGGTCTCGATCTCGGCACGTTCGCGCTTGGTCAGGTCCCTCGGCTCGAGAACGAAGAGACCCTTCTGTTCCATGTCGGCCTTGATGGCACGCCAGGCCTGCTGCTGGGAGTCAATCAGGCGCAGCGCGGCGGCCTCCACCTCGGCAACCTGCTGGGCCGGCGTCAGCCCGTCTTGGCTCGGCCTTGTGACGCCCGCGCGCACCTGTTCGCGCAGGCCTGCATAGCGGACCATGTCGAATTCATCGAGGTTGCTGGCAGAGATGGACAGGAACCGCAAACGCTCCAGCAACGGGTGCGCCGCGTTCCCGGCCTCCTCCAGCACACGCCGGTTGAATTCAAGCCAGGACAGCTCCCGATTGAGGAATCGCTGCGGCGAATTCATCAGCTGCTTGTTCAACCGCTGCTGACCATCCGGCATGGCGTGTCACCCTTCTGTATCGTCATCTCCGGCGGCGTCGTTCATCCGCTCCAGCACCCGGCGTGCCAGCGGCAAACTGGGAGCCCGGTCATTGTCGCTGACGGCATCGCTAAGCCTGTCCATGAAGTTCTCAACGGCCTCATAGGCAAGTTCAAGCCGGGGTACCAGATAGTTGAGCGTCTCAGGCGAAAGTCTTAGGTAGCGACGCCCGGCCGCAATCTCGAGCCGGGCGCGAACGAGGGCATCGCAGGGCGGCCCGATCTCGCCAACCGGCAGGGCATTCAGCCGGGATTTCAGATCCGCCGAGGCCGTGCCCCATTGCGACGGTGGCCTGTGGGCCGTAAGTAGCAGGCGCCCTCCGCCGGCGGCGATGAGATTGATCAGGGACAGCAGCGCCTCGTCCTGCTTGCCGGCCGCAAGGTCTGCATCATCGATCGCCACATGCAGGGCTGCCAGCGCATCGAGACCGCGCCGTCCGGCCTTTGCCAGCTGCTGGACGGTCAGCGATTCGCCGTTGAACCGGCTGGCCCAGGCGCTTGCGAAAAAGGTCAGGCCGCATTTTGTCGGGCCCCCGATGAAAAGCACCGACATCGCCCAGTCCTCGGTATTTCCGGCGATACGGACTGCAGCGGCGTTGTGCGGCCCGGGCAGCAAATCCTCCCACCGCGACTCGGTCGCCGGGAATCCGAACATCGGCTGTTGCGGCGAACGATCCGGTTCGGCGTCGCCCTGGCTCACTGCAGGACGGACGACGATACCGCTGAACGCAGGGTCAGTTCATCCTGCTCGCGCGCCAGGGTGACGCCGCGCTGGATGAGGTCATTGCGCAGCCTGTTTTCGTCGCCGGAATAGGAGAAGGTTACCAGCGCCCCTTCGCGGGCGACCGCCTTGGTGCGGAAATCCGCCACGAGCGGCGAGCGTGCCAGTGCGCTGCGCAGCGTGTTCCATTCGACCAGCGAGGTGAACATAACCGCGGCTGAAACCTCGGTGCGCGAGCCATCGCGAACAATCGACGCCTGCTTCCAGGACTCGTCCATCAGGGTCGCCACCGCGTCGGCGGCGGCGTCAAGCGTTGCAGCTGGCGGCGTGGCCCCGACAGCTTCCGTGCCTGCGGGGGTTACGGTCGAGACGACGACGCGCCATGCGCCGTCGCGGCCCTGCAATTCGGCGAGGATACCGCGCCGGGCATTGAGGGGGGTGGCTTCCGCCGAGATGTCAGACCAGGTGCTGAACGCGGGGTAACCGCCATAGGTGGCCGTAACCGTGGGAACCAGCGCGCCGCGATTGCGGTCGCCGAACGCCGAGGTCCAGGCCGATTGCAGGCTAGACGAGGTGACGGGCACGATCAGCGCCAGCGGAGCCTGCGCGTCGAGATAGGGTACTTTCAGCGAATCAAGGTGAGCGCGAACCGTCTGCGGGTTCAGGACGACGGCGAGCTTGCCCCGGTAGCGGCCGGCGCCGGCCGTTTCCTCTTCAACATCCACCGCCGCCGTGAAGCGCGCAGCGAGGGAGCCGTCGACGGAAATGCCGCCGGCGGCGGCACGGTCAGACGCCAGGGTGATCTTGTTGATCAGTTGCCGGGCAGCGGCGATGCGGGCGGCGGCCATGGCCTTTTCACGGGCTTCGATGACGCTGCCGGCCGACTCGTCCACGGAAATCCCGCGGATCGTGTAAACATCCTTCGTATCGGCACAAACGTACCCGGTCCCGACGAGGGACAAGAGCATGGCGGCCAGAACTAGTCGAATCATGGAAAGCGAACTCCTTAGCTGAAGGTCTTCTATCAGGCGCGTTCTGAACCGGAAACCGCGAGCTTCACTTCCGAACCTTCACTGGAACTCCGTCCATCCTCATGCTAACGCGCCGGTTCGGGCAAGCCGTGGGGCAATCCAGATGACTGCGACATCCAAACCGCCGCTTTCGTACCGCGATGCCGGTGTCGATATTGAGGCAGGCGAGCGGCTGGTGGACGCCATCTCTCCGATGGCGAAGGCGACCGCCCGCGCCGGCGTGATGGGCGGTCTTGGCGGATTTGGCGCGCTGTTCGACCTGAAGGCTGCCGGTTACATCGACCCGGTGCTGGTGTCCGGCACAGACGGTGTCGGCACGAAGCTGATGCTGGCCTTCGAAACAAGCATACACAACACCGTCGGTATCGATCTTGTGGCCATGTGTGCAAATGACGTGCTGGCGCAGGGCGCCGAACCCCTGTTTTTCCAAGATTATTTCGCTACCGGCAAGCTTGAGGGCGGAATTGCCGAGGCCGTGATTGCCGGCATCGCCGAGGGGTGCCGCCTGTCGGGCTGCGCGCTGGTGGGCGGCGAAACGGCCGAGATGCCGGGTATGTATCCGCCCGGGCATTATGACCTTGCTGGCTTCGTTGTCGGCGCCGTGGACCGCGACAAGGTGCTGCCGCGCAGGGGCGACATGGCAAGGGGCGACGTGCTGATCGGCATCGCCTCCTCCGGCCCGCATTCGAACGGCTATTCGCTGGTCCGCCGCATCGTTGCCCGGGAGGGCCTGTTCTATGGTGGGCCTTCGCCCTTTTCGGACGCGCAGACGCTCGGCGAGGCCCTGCTGACGCCGACGCGCCTTTATGCACACCTTGTTTTGCCGCTGATCCGCTCCGGCCGCGTGAAGGGCCTTGCCCATATCACCGGCGGCGGGCTGACCGAGAACACGCCGCGCATGTGCCCGGACAGCCTTGTGCCCCGGATCGACCGTGCCAGCTGGACCCCGCCTCCGGTGTTCCAGTGGCTGCAGGACGCGGGCGGCGTCGAGACCCATGAGATGCACCGCACGTTCAATATGGGCATCGGAATGGTGCTGGCAGTCAGCCCGGCGGACGCCGCCAGCGTGATCGCCGACCTGAAAGCAGTCGGCGAAGACCCGCGCGTGATGGGCGAGCTCGCCTCCGCATGACGCGGCTGAAACTTGCCGTCCTGATTTCCGGGCGCGGCTCGAACATGGAAACGCTTTTGAAGGCTGCCGCCGCAGAGCCTGACTTTCCCGCCGAGCCCGTGCTGGTTGTCTCGAACAAACCGGACGCACACGGACTGAAAATTGCCGAGGCGATGGGCGTCGCCGCCTTCGCCATCGATCACCGGACCTTCGGCAAGGACCGCGAGGCTTTCGAATTCCACGTTGATGCCACGCTGCGCGGCGCCGGTGTCGAAGTCATCGCACTCGCCGGATTCATGCGCGTGCTCTCCCCATGGTTCGTCAAGCGCTGGGAAGGCCGGATGATCAACATCCATCCGTCCCTTCTGCCCAAATATAAGGGCCTCGACACGCACCAGCGCGCGATTGACGAGGGCGACACCAAGGCCGGTTGCACGGTGCACTGGGTCAGCGCAGGTATCGACGAAGGCGAGATCATCGCACAGGTAAGTGTGCGGATCCTGCCGGGCGATACGGCGGACACGCTCGCCGCGCGGACGTTGCCTGCCGAACACAAGCTCTATCCGCAAGCGCTGAAGATCGCCTGCAAGACAATAACGGAGAAACTATCCCATGGGTGAGATGCAACAGATCGTTCTGACGCAGTACTGCGTTGGCGAACCGAAGCCTTCGGACTTCAAGCTCGAGATCCTGCTGCTGCCGGAGCCAAAGGACGGGCAATTCCGTGTACGGCATGTCTGGTGCTCGGTGGACCCCGGCACGCGCTCGCGCCTCTCCGGCGGCGACAGCTACGCCGTCGCCCTGCCCCTAGGCAAACCGATCGACGGATTCAGCGTCGGCATGATCGACGCCTCCAACCATGCAGACTGGCCGGTGGGCACGGAAGTGTTCTGCGCAGGCGGCTGGAAAACGCATTCGCTGCAATCGGGCAAGGGCTTCATCGGCAAGGTGATGGATGTGCCGGGCGTGCCGCTGTCGGCCTGGATCGGTGTGCTCGGCGTGCCCGGTCTCACTGCATGGTTCGGGACGAAGGACGTGGCGCGCTTCAAGGAAGGCGACGCGGTGCTAGTCACCTCCGCTGCCGGCCCGGTCGGCGCCACGGCGGGGCAACTCGCCAAGGCCTGGGGCGCCTCGAAGGTGGTTGGCGTCGCCGGTTCGCAGACGAAATGCGACTGGCTGGTGAAGGACGCGGGTTTCGACGCCGCGATCAATTACAAGGCCGCTGGAGATCTCACCGGCGCGATCGCCGCCGAGTTCCCGAAGGGTGTGGACCTCCTGTTCGACAATGTCGGGAACGCGATGGTCAACCGTGTGCTGCCGCTAATGGCGCTGAACGGGCGCATCTGCATCTCGGGACAGGTCGCCGACTATAATCTGACCCCGGAGCAAACCCCGGGCATCGTCAACACCAAGCCATTCATCACCCACCGCGTGAACATGCAGGGCCTGGTCGTGTTCGACTTCGCACGCGGCTTCCCGGAAGCGCTGGGCACGATGGCAAAGATGATCGCGGGCGGACAGTTGAAGACGCAGGAGGAGCGCTTCGACGGCCTCGCCGCGATGCCGGAAGCTTTCTGCGGCTTGTTCCGGGGCGAGAATGCCGGACGGCGGGTCGTGAAGGTTGGCGCAGAATAGGTTTCGCCCATATTCGGACGCGCTCTTCCGGAGCGGACGGCTGAAGTGCGCTTTGTTTGGCCAAGACCCTCACCTCCCACTTTAAGGGAGAGGAGTTGGGCAGAACCTGTGCAGCAGGCAGCGCTCAGGCGCGCAGGTCGCGGCCGACGTTCTGCAGAAGGGCGTTGGCGAACTTGGCGTCAGGTTCGTCGAAGAAGTCATGCGCGAGGGAGACATACTCGTCGAGGATGACGGCGTCGGAGAGTTCCTGATGCGCGATGAATTCGGCGCCGGCGGCCCGCATCAGCGCGCGCATGGTCGCGTCGAGGCGGGTGAGCTTCCAGCCATCGGCAAGGCGGGCGAGGATCGCGTTGTCGATGCGGGCCTGATGATCGACGACGGCGTTGACGATGGATTTGAAGAGGTCAGGGTCCGCGTCTTCGATGGGGGTGCCGTCCGGGCCGAGGCCGAGGCGGTCTTCCATGAATTCGCGCACGGTGGCGCGGGCGGACTTGCCGGTCTGATCCATTTCGTAGAGCGCCTGCACGGCGGCAAGGCGTGCGCCGGCACGGCGGGCGCGGATGACGTCGAAGGGTAGCTTCGGACCGCTCAACGGATCAATTCTTTGCGGAACTTGATCATCGCGAGGCAGGCACTGGCGGCTTCGGCGCCCTTGTTCTTGCGCTTGCGGTCCGCGCGGACGAGGGCCTGCGCTTCGTTCTCGACCGTCAGGATGCCATAGCCAATGGCCTGTCGGCGCTGGACGATCAGGTCCATCAGGCCGCGGGCGCTCTCGCCGCAGACGTAATCATAGTGGGTGGTTTCACCCCGGATGACGCAGCCCAGCGCGACGGCGCCATCGAACCGGCCGGAATCGGCAGCCATGGCAATGACGCCGGGGATTTCGAACGCGCCCGGCACTTCCATTACAGTGACTTTCACGCCGGCGGCTTCGAGCACTTCCAGCGCGCCCGCTTCCAGCTCGTCGCTGATATGCTTGTAGTAGCGCGAAATCGCGACAAGGACGCGGTCGGCCATCAGTGTGTCTCCTCGTTAAGGCGGCGCCAGCCCTCTATGGTCAGGCCGTATCCGTCAAGGCCGGCAAGGCGGGTCGGCTGCGTATCGGACAGATAAATCATGCGCCGGACGCCCAGTTCGCGCAGGATCTGCGCGCCGATGCCGTACTCGCGCAGGGGCGCGGTGGGATCGCGCGGGGTCGCCGACTTCAGGCCAAGCCGTTCGGCCATGGCATTCGGGTGCATCATGCTGACGAAGACTATGACCCCTGGTTCGGGCGCGTCCGAGATCAGTTGCATCGCCTTGCCAACGAGGCCTTCGCGGGGGCCCTTTTCGCCGAGAATGTCGGCCAGCACATCGGTGCGATGCACACGGACGATGGTGGTCGAGTCCGGGCGGATGTCGCCGTGGACAATGGCGATGTGTTCCGAGCCATCAAGCGTATTGCGGAAACAGACGGTGCGGAAGCCTTCTCCGTAGGCGGAGGTCAGCGGGGCCGCCACGCGGCGCTCAAGGAAGCGATCATTCTGGCGGCGCCAGTGGATAAGATCGGCAATCGTGCCGATCTTCAGATTGTGCAGCTGGGCGAAAGCGACGAGTTCCGGCAGGCGGGCCATCGTGCCGTCATCATTCATGATCTCGCAGATCACGCCGGCCGGATAGAGGCCGGCCATGCGGGAAATGTCGACTGCGGCTTCCGTATGGCCTGCGCGCACCAGAGTGCCGCCTTCCTTGGCGATGAGCGGGAAGATATGACCGGGCGTTACAATGTCCGCGTGATCCTTGGTCGGATCAATGGCAACGCCGATGGTGCGCGAGCGGTCATGCGCGGAGATGCCGGTGGTGACACCCTCTTTAGCTTCGATGGAGACAGTGAACGCAGTCTGCATGCTTTCGCGGTTGTTGCGGGTCATCATGTCGAGCTGCAGGGCGTGGGCGCGTTCCTGCGTCATCGACAGGCAGATGAGTCCGCGGCCAAAGCGGGCCATGAAGTTGACCGCTTCGGGTGTGGCGAAGGTGGCGGGAATCACGAGGTCACCCTCGTTCTCGCGGTCTTCAGCATCGACGAGGATGAACATCTTCCCGTTACGGGCGTCTTCGATGATTTCCTCTATGGACGAGATGGCGGCGTGGAATTCGTTGCTCATGGCACGTTACTTTCCTTCCGGCGCGTCGGCGCCGATCATGCGCGCGACATAGCGGGCAAGCATATCGATTTCGAGATTGACCTTATCACCGGCCTTCAGTGCACTGAGGGTCGTGACGCCCCATGTGTGCGGGATGATGGCGACCTGGAAGTCACCGTTCGGGAGCGCGGCGGCGACCGTGAGCGAGACGCCGTCGATGGCTGCGGAGCCCTTGGTGGCGAAGTAGCGCGCGATGGCGGCGGGCGGGCGGATGGTAACGCGAAAGCTCCGGCCTTCCGGCTCGACCGAAACGATCTCGCCGACCCCGTCGACATGACCGAAGACGAAGTGGCCTCCGAGTTCATCGCCGAGCTTCAGGCTCTGCTCGAGATTGACGCGCGCGCCATCCTTCCAGCTGCCGAGAACGGTTTTCGAGAGGGTCTCGGGGACAGCCTCGACCGCAAACCAGGCGCCGCGTCCGGCTTCGCCCTTGTCCACAACCGTGAGGCAGACACCAGAATGCAGGATCGAGGCGCCCATCGCGACGCCGGCGAGCGGATAGCCGCTTTCGATCTCAAAACGGGTGAGCCCGTTGCGGTGTTCTGCCCGGCGGATGGTGCCGACATCGGTGACGAGGCCTGTAAACATCAGAGTATCCTGCTGGGACCTATTGCTCAGATCGAACATAAGTGTCGAGGACGTCGTCTCCAATCCGTTCCGTCGCGACAGGACGCCAACGGGTCGCAGATTTCAGATCGCTCAGGCCGAGTTCGCCGAGGGCAGAAAGCCCTTCCCCACCAATCAGGATGGGCGCGCGGAACCAGGCGAGTTCGTGCACGGCGCCTTCACGCACAAAGCTGGCGGCAAGCTGGCTGCCGCCCTCCAGAAGGACGGTACGGATGCCTTCGGCTTCGGCCCGGCGGAGGAATTCGCCCACGCTGACACGCAGGCCGTTGCCGCACCGCCAGACCGCCGCGCCGGCGGCGACATGCGGACGGGCATCGCTGCCGGCCGTGACGATGACAACGGGGCCGACGTTGAGCGAGGTCATCAGCTTCGAGGCGAGCGGCGTGCGGGCATGCGAGTCGGCTACGAAGCGGAACGGCTGTCGGGCGGGCAGAGGGATGGTGCGGGCGGTGAGCAGCGGATCGTCCGCGAGGACGGTGCCGACACCGGCCAGGATGGCGTCATGTGCAGCGCGCAGTTGGTGCGCCCGCGCGCGCGAGGCGCTGGAGGTGATCCACTGGCTGGCGCCACCGGCAAGCGCGATGCGGCCATCGAGCGACGTCGCCAGCTTCAGGGTGACGCGGATGCCGGTCATGCCTCGCCGGTGTCTTCTTCGTCGAGCGCCGCCTTTTCGATGAACTGTGCGAAATCGCTTGGATCCTTGAAGTCTCGGTAGACCGAGGCGTAGCGAACGTAGCCGACGGGATCGACGCGCTTGAGGGCTTCCATCACGAGTTCGCCGACTTCCGAGGACGGGATTTCGGTCTCGCCGCCGCTTTCCAGCTTGCGGACGATTCCGGAGACCATCTGGTCGACCCGTTCGCGATCCACCGGGCGTTTGCGCAGGGCAACCATGATCGAGCGCTGGACCTTCTCGCGGTCGAACAAGGCGCGCTTGCCATCGCGTTTGACGACCATGATCTCGCGCAGCTGGACGCGCTCGAATGTCGTGAAGCGGGCGCCGCAGCTTTCACAGACGCGGCGGCGGCGTACAGCGGTGTCATCTTCCGCAGACCGGCTGTCTTTCACCGCCGTATTGTCAGATCCGCAGAATGGACACCGCAAGGCGTATCAGCCCCCCAGACCGTCATAGATCGGGAAGCTGGCCGTCAGTGCTTTGACTTCGGCGCGGACTTTTTCTTCCGTGGCGGTGCTCTCGCCGGAAGCGAGCGCATCGACGATCTCGCCGATCCATGTGCCAATCTGCCCGAACTCGGCTTCGCCGAATCCGCGCGTCGTGCCGGCGGGCGAGCCGACGCGGACCCCGCTGGTGACCATTGGCGGCGCAGGATCGAACGGGATGCCGTTCTTGTTGCAGGTGATGTAGGCGCGCTCAAGCGCGGCTTCGGTGTCGCGTCCGTTGACGTTCTTGGGGCGCAAATCGATCAAGGCGAGGTGGGTGTCCGTGCCGCCGGAGACAACATCGAGCCCGGCCTCGCGGCAGGCTGCAGCCATTGCGCGGGCGTTGGCGACGACCTGGCTGGCATAGGCGCGGAACTCGGGCGTCAGCGCTTCGCCGAAGGCCACCGCCTTGGCGGCGATGACGTGCATCAGCGGGCCGCCCTGGATGCCGGGGAAGATCGCCGAGTTGATCTTCTTGGCGAGGCCCTCGTCATTCGTGAGGATCATGCCGCCGCGCGGGCCGCGCAGCGTCTTGTGTGTCGTCGTGGTGACGATGTGGGCATAGTCGAGCGGGTTCGGGTGGACGCCGCCGGCGACAAGACCGGCGAAGTGGGCCATGTCGACGAGGAACATCGCACCCACTTCGTCCGCAATCTCGCGGAAGCGGTGGAAGTCGATCTGGCGCGGATAGGCCGAGCCCCCCGCGATGATCATTTGCGGACGATGCGCGCGGGCAAGGCGCGCAACTTCCTCGAAGTCGATCAGATGGTCGTCCGGGCGTACACCATACTGGACAGCGTTGAACCATTTGCCCGACTGGTTCGGTTTCGCGCCGTGCGTGAGGTGGCCCCCCGCGGCAAGGCTCATCCCGAGAATGGTGTCACCGGGCTTCAGGACAGCCTGGAAGACGCCCTGGTTGGCCTGGCTGCCGGAATTCGGCTGGACGTTGACGAAGCCGCAATTGAACAGTTTCCTCGCCCGGTCGATGGCAAGCTCTTCGGCGATGTCCACAAACTCGCAGCCGCCATAGTAGCGCTTCCCCGGGTACCCTTCAGCATACTTGTTGGTGAGGATCGAGCCCTGGGCTTCCAGAACGGCGCGGGAAACAATGTTCTCCGAAGCGATGAGTTCGATCTGGTGTTGCTGGCGGGTCGCTTCCTTGCCGATGGCAGCAGCGATTTCCGGATCGCGGTCGGCCAGCGAAGTCGTGAAAAAGCCGCCCGAAAGGGTCTGCGGGATGTGCGCTGAGTCTGCCATGTAAACCTCCGGGTCCGAGTCCCGCGCTGTTTACGCGTGTGCGCCCATCGGGGCAACAGTGCTCGGCCGATGTTCAGCCCGCTGCGACAACTGGCGTAAGCCAAATATATTCGAACACTTGGGGGATAGATACTTTACGTCAGGAACCCATTACATTTAAACGAGTTAGTATTCTGGTCTTGGCTCAATGAATTCAGGCCCAGCAGGGGTGGGACATGAAAGAACTGGAAGAATCCGAGCTGCTCGAGATGACCGTAGAGATCGTGTCATCTTACGTGGCCAACAACGCATTGCAGGCCGGTGCATTACCCGACCTGATCAAGACCGTGCACGCCACCATCGTTGGCCTGACACACGGCGCGGCGGCGCCGAAGGAAAAGCTGGAACCTGCGGTGTCGATCGCGAAGTCGGTGACGGCCGAACACATCATTTGCCTTGAGGACGGCCGCAAACTGAAGATGCTGAAGCGATATCTTCGCACGCGGTACGACATGACGCCTGAAGAATACCGCGCCAAGTGGGGCCTGCCGGCCGATTATCCGATGGTAGCTCCCAACTATGCCAAACTGCGTTCGCGGCATGCGAAGCAGATCGGCCTCGGAAAAAAGCGGTGACGGCCGCTGAGGAGCCCCTCAAGCGGCCTGATCAAGCCCCAGCTGCTTCCAAACCGCGAGCAAAGCGGCGACCAGCTCGTCCATCATGATCTCGTCATGCACCGGGCTGGGCGTGAACCTGAGGCGCTCGGTGCCGCGCGGCACGGTTGGATAGTTGATCGGCTGGACGTAGATGCCGAAGTCGAACAGCAACGTGTCTGACAACGCCTTGCAGCGTTCCGCATCGCCAACGAGCAACGGCACGATGTGTGACGGCGAATCCATGACAGGCAGCCCGGCTTCCTTGAATTTCGCCTTGAGGCTGGCGGCTTTCGCCTGATGGATGGCGCGCAGGCGGCGGCCCACGGCGGTGCGCAGCTTGGAGACGCTGGCGAGCGCGCCGGCAGCCATCACCGGGCAGGTCGAGGTCGTGAAGATGAAGCCGGAGGCCATCGAGCGAATGGCATCCACGACGCTGGTGTGGCTCGCGATATAGCCGCCCATGACGCCGTAAGCCTTGCCGAGCGTACCTTCCATGATGTCGATACGGTCTGCGAGGCCAAGGTGTTCGGCCACTCCCGCGCCATTTTCCCCGTACATGCCGACCGCGTGCACTTCGTCGAGGTAGGTCAGGGCGTTGAACTCATCGGCGAGGTCGCAGATTTCCTCCATGCGGCCGAAATCGCCGTCCATGGAGTAGACACTCTCGAAGGCGATCAGTTTCGGCCGGGCCGGGTCGTCGAGCTCAAGGAGCGCGCGCAGGTGTTCGATGTCGTTGTGGCGGAATACGCGGTATTCTGAACCGGAACGGCGAATGCCCTCGATCATCGAGGCATGGTTCAAGGCGTCCGAATAGATGACCAGGTTCGGCAGGATCTTACCGAGGGTTGACAAGGTCGCCTCGTTTGAAACGTAGCCCGACGTGAACAGGAGCGAGGCTTCCTTGCCGTGCAGGTCGGCCAGTTCCCGCTCAAGGTCCACATGGTAGCGCGTGGTGCCGGAGATGTTACGCGTGCCGCCCGAGCCTGCGCCGAAGCTGTCGATGGCTTCGTGCATCGCGGCAAGGACATCGTCATCCTGCCCCATCGCGAGGTAATCGTTCGAGCACCAGATCGTGACTTCGCGCTCGCCGTCGTCCATGCGCGCGGTGGCCTTGGGGAAGCGCCCCCGATGGCGCTGGAGGTCGATGAAAACCCGGTAGCGCCCTTCGCCGCGAATATTGTTGAGGGCGTCTTCGAATGACTTGAGATGCTTCATTTGCCGCACGCTGACTTTCACTGGTGAGGGTGCTCCGCAAGGAGTCGCCGGGCCTCTTTTCACTTAGGCCCAGCGCACATTTAGACTTATCCGCAGAAATACCTATGCGGCATAACCGGGCAGCTGGCGGTCCAGTTTGCGCAGCAGGGCGGGCCATACCAGCCGATCCGTCAGGGTCGACATGCCGGAGCTGTGGGCGGTCAGGCCGCCCTGCCCTGCCACCTTGCCCTGCAGGTCTTCGCCGCACTCCAGCACGCCGTCGCGGCCAGCCGTGAGGGCCATGATCTGCATCTTGCAGGCCCGCTCGAGGAAGAACATGCGCGTGAAGGTCAGGGCCGCCGTGGTGCCGCAGGTCAGCGTGCCATGATTGCGCAGTAGCATCGAATGCTTTGCCGGGCCGAGGTCAGCTACCAGACGCTCACGCTCGTCGAGGTCCAGGGCGACGCCTTCATAGTCATGGTAGGCAATGTCTTCCCGCACGATCATGGCCGTCTGGCTGATCGGCAGGAGGCCCTCTTTCTGCGACGAAACGGCCACACCCTGATCGGTGTGCAGGTGCATCACGACCGTTGCATCCTCGCGGGCCGCATGGATCGCCGAATGGATGGTGAAACCGGCCGGATTGATCATGGCGTCGGTTTCCTGGACGATATTGCCCTCGAGATCGACCTTAACGAGCGACGAGGCGGTTATCTCCTCGAAGAAGTAACCATAGGGATTGATCAGGAAATGGTGTTCCGGGCCGGGGATCCGGTGGGAGATGTGGGTAAAGATCATGTCGTCCCAGCCGTACAGGGCAGTGAGCCGATACAAGGCCGCGAGATCGACCCGCGCGTTCCATTCCGCTTCGCTGACCGCGCTGCGGATGTCGATATTCGGGTTGCCATCGGCCATGCTTCTTTCTCCCTGTTTGTGGCAGCGACTTTAACCCAAGTCCGGCAGCGGCGCCAGATGAAGGTGACGCGCGTGTCAGGTTCGGCCTGCCCCTCGGGTGCCTCGCCTTGACGGCATGCTCAAAGCATTTGCAGATGCCGCGCATGGCCGACCTCAGACTCGCATTTTTCGCCTCGAAACGGCCCGAAGCGCAGCGGGCCCTGCCCTTGCTGGCGGCGAAATACGGCAATGTTCCCGAGGAGGACGCAGACGTTGTCGTCGCCCTGGGCGGCGACGGCGCCATGCTGGATACGCTGCGGCGCAGGTTTGCGGACAGCAAGCCGGTTTACGGCATGAACCTCGGCACCATCGGCTTCCTGATGAACGAATACACCGCTGACGGCCTGCCGCAGCGGATTGATGCGGCGGAGCGGGCGAGCCTGACGCCTTTGAAGATGTTTGCGGTCGATATTCACGGCGCCGAGCACCGGGCGCTGGCGATCAACGAAGTGTCGCTGCTGCGCCAGACGGCGCAGTCGGCCCGGCTACGGATCGCGGTCGACAGCCGGATCCGGATGGACGAGCTGGTGTGCGACGGGATCATGGTGGCGACCCCCGCCGGCTCGACAGCCTACAACCTTTCCGCCCACGGGCCGATCCTCCCGATCGGGGCGAACATGCTGGCCATGACACCGGTCAGCGCGTTCCGACCCCGGCGCTGGCGGGGCGCGCTGCTGCGCCATGACGCGCGTGTTGATATAGAGATCCTGGCGCCGGACCGGCGGCCCGTTTCGGCCTCGGCGGATAACCAGGAAGTGCGCGACATCGTGCGGGTATCGGTCGAGGCCGACCATTCGAGCCGGTTAACCCTGCTGTTCGATCCAGGCCATGCTCTCGACGAGCGGATCCTGACCGAGCAGTTTGCTTTCTAAGGCATTCCTAATGCGGGCGCGTCAGCTTAGTGTTAAGGCTTGGAGGTTAGCCTTCAGGCCTCAATTCAGAGGTTGCATGCATGCTAGGAAAACTCTTCTCCAAGGCAAACCCCACCGC